>Ga0315905_10001052_pt1 | contig 30111 bp, 25 predicted proteins | sample LakEriMetagenome_5_FD_203522 | JGI IMG/M metagenome (GOLD analysis project Ga0315905, IMG submission 203522) | Freshwater fungal communities from buoy surface, Lake Erie, Ohio, United States - Buoy 4 MA121 | ecosystem: Environmental > Aquatic > Freshwater > Lake | place: USA: Lake Erie, Ohio... | reverse complement strand
CAGAATACCGCAATTTACGTTCAATAATCAAACAGTTAGGCAACGTTCCGGTGATTGGTTTGACCGCTACTGCTACTCCAAAAGTACAGGAAGATATCTTGAAGAATTTAGACATGACGGATGCTGCCGTGTATAAAGCTTCGTTTAATCGCCCCAATTTATACTATGAAGTGCGAACCAAAACCAAAAATGTAGAGGCCGATATCATTCGTTTTATTAAACAAAACAAAGGAAAGTCAGGAATTATCTATTGTTTGAGTCGCAAGAAAGTAGAAGAAATTGCAAATGTGCTTCAAGTTAATGGGATTAGCGCGGTTCCGTATCATGCAGGGTTGGATGCAAAAACGCGCGCCAAACATCAAGATATGTTTCTTATGGAAGATGTTGAATTGGTGGTGGCAACCATTGCATTTGGAATGGGGATTGATAAACCCGATGTGCGGTTTGTTATTCACCACGATATTCCCAAGTCACTTGAAAGTTACTATCAAGAAACGGGTCGAGCAGGTCGTGATGGTGGAGAAGGACATTGTTTAGCCTATTATTCCTATAAAGATGTTGAAAAGCTCGAAAAATTCATGGCGGGTAAGCCCGTTGCTGAACAGGAAATAGGGTATGCCTTATTGCAAGAGGTAGTTGCTTATGCCGAAACCTCCATGTCGCGGCGTAAGTTTTTACTCCACTATTTTGGGGAAGAGTTTGACTCTGACACCGGAGAAGGTGCCGACATGGACGATAATGTTCGTAATCCAAAGTCCAAAATCGAAGCAAAAGATCAGGTAAAAATGCTGTTGGAAGTAGTACGCGATACCAAACATTTATACAAATCCAAAGAAATCGTTTTTACGTTAATTGGTCGTGTAAATGCTACAATTAAAGCTCATCGTACGGACTCTCAACCATTTTTCGGATGTGGAAAAGCCTTTGATGAACGGTATTGGATGGCGTTAATTCGTCAGGTTTTAGTTGACGGGTTTTTGAACAAAGACATAGAAACGTATGGGATTTTAAAGGTGTCTGAATTAGGGCACGCATTTATTGAAAATCCCAGCTCATTCCTGATGTCAGAAGATCATGAATACAGTGAAAGTGAAGACGATACGATAGTGGCTGCTGCAAAATCTTCAGGAACTTCCGATGAAGTTTTAATGGGTATGTTAAAAGAATTACGTAAAAAAGTAGCCAAAAAATTAGGGGTACCCCCATTTGTTGTATTCCAGGATCCGTCGCTCGAAGATATGGCTTTAAAATACCCGATAACCATCGATGAATTGACAACTATTCATGGGGTAGGTGAAGGAAAAGCAAAAAAATATGGAAAAGACTTTATTGAATTAATCGCACGTTATGTTGAAGACAATGATATCATTCGTCCCGATGATTTGGTGGTAAAGTCTACGGGAGCCAATTCGTCGAATAAGTTGTATATCATTCAAAATATTGACCGAAAGTTATCACTCGAAGATATTGCTTCAGCGAAAGGGATGAATATGGATGCTTTATTAAGGGAAATGGAGCAGATCGTGTATTCGGGTACCAAACTAAATATAAATTATTGGGTTGATGAAATTTTAGACGAAGAACAACAGGAGGAAATCCATTCTTATTTTATGGATTCTGAAACCGATCATATTGAAGAAGCTTTACGCGAGTTTGATGGCGATTACGATATTGAAGAACTCCGATTAATGCGTATAAAATTTATAAGTGAAGTGGCTAATTAAATAGCAATTTGGCACATTGTTTAAACCGTAATTTGAGTAATCGAGTTACGGTTTTTTTTAATTCGTTTCGAAGGAAGTTGAATTGAAAAGGTGTCTAAAAAAGCAATTCAAAATTCAAAATTTATAATTTAAAACTTATAATTCATAAACCACTCCTCGATGGGGTTTTAAGTTGTCCCGTATCGAAATCATATCGGTTTCTTCAACAACCATATAAGCGATTGAATGCATTTCATTTACGATTTCAAAACCCGTAAGGTGACAATTCAATTGTTCCAATTCAATATATTCTTTCAAATGTTTTTCATGATGCTCAGCTGTTTTGGCTCCAGCAGGTCCACGGAAATCCCAAATAAGTTTTATTTTTCGTGTCATTGTTTAACGAACGGTTAGTAAATATTATCTGTTTTTTTGTATGTTTGAACAAACAAACCTAAACTATGAAGCAAAATTACATTTTAATCGCATTGATTGTTACAATCACTCTTAATATAGGGCAAGCACAACAAAATTATGTTGTAAATTCAATTCCCTACGTGCCTTATCAAGCAGCAGCAAATACCTTGAATACTTCAGATGATTTGCATTCATCAATAATTGCTTTACCATTTACATTTGATTTTTACGGTTCCCAATACACTAGTATCGTAATTAGTACTAATGGATATATCACATTTAATACTGGATTAGCCAATACGTCATCGCAGTGGTCGTTTAATGCAGCAATTCCTACTACGTTAATTACGGCGCGCAATGCCATTTATGGAGCCTACCATGATATGTACAATAATTTTCCTAGTTCATTTGGTTCGATAACTTATGGGGTATACGGAACAGCTCCCTACAGAAAGTTTATCGTGTATTTTAACCAAAATCCATTGTTTTCTTGCAATACAATAAAAAGCTCATTTCAAATGGTATTGCATGAAACCTCCAATTTAATTGATGTGATTCTTATCGATAAACAAAGTTGTCCAACTTGGAATAGTGGCAATACCGTTACTGGAATTATGAATACAACCGGTACAATGGGACTCACACCTCCGGGTAGAAATACAGGAAATTGGACCGCTTTTCAAGAGTCTTGGCGCTTTAGCCGCCCTGGTTATTATTCAAATTATACGTATGTAGTTTGTGATCCTAATAACGATGGAATCGGCGAATACAATACAGCAACTATTCAAAACGACTTATTTGCTGTAAGTCCGAATACCGTTCAATTATTCGCTACTCAAGCAGATGCTTCAACTCAAAGCAATCCAATTTCGGGTCCGGTTTACACTTCGCTTTCGAACCCACAAGTTATTTACGCTGTTTTTAATGGACAAATAAAATCGGTAATTTTAAATGCGGTTGATTGTACGCAAGATTTTGATTTGGATACCGTACCAACCGATCTAGAAGATACTAACAATGATGGGAATTTAAATAATGATGATACCGATGGAGATGGAATTCCGAACTATTTAGATAATGATGATGATGGCGATTTTATATTAACGAGTGTAGAATATGTTTTTATTCGTTCAACAAACACGGCATCTTTAGATACTGATAATGACGGAACACCCAATTATTTGGATAACGATGATGATGGCGATGGTGTTTTAACCTATTTAGAAGACTATAATGGTAATGGAAACCCCGCTGATGACGATACCAACGCCAATGGGGCTCCCGATTACCTAGAAAGTGGAGTGGCATTGGGGCTTACACAAAATCAAACCCAACTTTTTTCTATCTATCCTAATCCAGTTGATCATGTATTGACCATACAAAATGATCATGCTGTAAGCCTTGAGTCGGTAATGATTTATAATAGTAACGGGGTTATGGTCAAACAATGGACAGATAGCACTTCATTAACGTCAATTCCTGTAAGTAATTTAGCTGCGGGCTTGTATTTGGTTCAAGTTAAAACCAGCGCAGGTACCCAAGCTTTGAAATTTATTAAACGATAAATTGAATTTATAATTTCTTATAGAAGGCCGATAGTAGTATCGGCCTTTTTTTTACCTTGAGATAAAATTTACTTCCATGAAAACCCGTTTAATTCTCCTGTTTTTAGGATTTTGTATGTTAGCTAATTCCCAAAAGCTGACCCTGGAACGCGCCAATGGATTAGCACGCTTACCCAAGATGAAGCTTGCCCCTTTGTTTGGGAACCGAGTGGCACCGATTTTCTTTCACCAGGTGTTGTCAGTGATCGTACCGATGGGCATTTGGTGCATTTAGACGGATTGAATTTTAGTCGGGCGTGGAATTTATATCGGTTGGCAAATGATTATCCCAAAGATTTTGGTCACCTTAAATTCGTGGCACAAACGCATTTCAATTATTCGTTACCCGCAATAGTAGATGGGAATTATGAGGGAGAGCACTGGTTGGCCTCTTTTGCGCTCCTAGCTTTTGACGCAGCAAAGGAGTAGCATTTTTCAAAAGAATAAATATACTACTTTTGTGGTATGCCAAGAGAACTTCAATTTCAAGTTACCCCCGAAGTAGCTGCACAATCCGAGTTGCTGCACAATCAGGTAGCACGATTAATACAAGTTGCAGCCGATGATATTCAAAAAGTCATCATTTTAAAACGCAGTATTGATGCACGGCAACGCACGGTTAAAGTTACGATTAAGGCAACCATTTATTTTAATGATGAATCGATTCCTTCATCCGAAGTTTCCTTACCCGATTATACGGATGTAAATCATAAAAGGCCCGTATTGGTTGTGGGAGCTGGACCCGCAGGCTTGTTTGCTGCTTTGCATTTAATTGAAAAAGGGTTAAAACCCATTGTCATTGAACGCGGAAAAGACGTTCGTGGGCGGCGTCGGGATTTGAAAGCGATTAATCGCGATCATATAGTTGATACCGATTCTAATTATTGTTTTGGCGAAGGGGGCGCAGGGACCTATTCAGATGGTAAATTGTATACACGTTCAAAAAAACGTGGAGATATCGACCGAATCCTCCGTTTATTGGTCGGATTTGGTGCTTCGCCCGAGATTCTTGTTGAAGCGCATCCCCATATTGGAACCAATAAACTTCCTCAAATCATTCAAAAAATTCGCGAAACCATAATTCACTTTGGGGGCGAAGTACTTTTTGACTCACGGGTGACGGATATTTTAATTGCCAATGGCGAAGTGCAAGGTGTTGAACTCCAGAATGGACAACGCATTGAAGCTAAAAAAATGATTCTGGCTACCGGACATTCTGCTCGAGATATTTTTGAACTCTTGAATCAAAAACAAATTCTTATTGAAGCGAAACCCTTTGCGCTAGGGGTGCGCGCCGAACATCCCCAAACGCTAATTGACCAAATTCAATATTCCTGTGACTTCCGTGGTGAATATTTACCACCTGCGCCGTATTCTATTGTGAAACAAGTGAACGGTCGAGGGATGTATTCGTTTTGTATGTGTCCGGGTGGGGTAATTGCGCCTTGTGCGACGAGTCCTGGAGAAGTAGTTACCAACGGATGGTCGCCCTCTAAGCGTGATCAAGTAACTGCCAATTCAGGTATTGTTGTAGAATTGCGCTTGGAAGATTTTAAACCTTTTGCTCAATTTGGTGCGTTGGCAGGATTGGAGTTTCAGAAAGCGATTGAACAACGCGCTTTTCAGTTGGCAGGTCAATCTCAAAAGGTACCTGCGCAACGTATGGTCGATTTTTCGCAAAAGAAACAATCTTCAGATATTCCGAAAACATCCTATGTCCCGGGAACCACATCAGTAGAATTGGGAGCGGTGTTCCCGCCCTTTTTAACACAGATCATGCGGGAAGGATTTGTGCAATTTGGAAAATCCATGAAAGGCTATTATACCAACGAAGCAATTTTGCATGCGCCCGAGAGTCGCACTTCATCACCCGTTCGAATTCCTCGCGATCCTCAATCACTAGAACATTTGCAAATCAAAGGCTTATATCCTTGTGGTGAGGGTGCAGGCTATGCGGGTGGGATTCTTTCTGCAGCTATTGATGGCGAGAAATGTGCGCAAAAGATTGCGGAACTCTATGCCTAAAAAAAGCCCAAATTAATGGGCTGATTTATTTTTTAAGCGTGCTTTAAATATTTTTTCAAATTTTTCAACTTTGGGTCGCACCACCATTTGGCAGTACGGTTTGTCGGCGTTGTTGGCGTAGTAATTTTGGTGGTACTTTTCTGCAGCCCAAAATTCGTTCAAAGGTTCTAGTGTCGTCACTATTTTTGAGGGGTAGACCTTTTCTTCATTTAAGGTATTTATTAACGATTCTGCTGCTTTTTTTTCTGCTGCATCTTTATAAAAAATTACCGAACGGTATTGTGTACCCACATCAGCACCTTGACGGTTTAAAGTAGTGGGGTCATGGACGGTAAAAAAGACTTGATAAATTTCGTCTAAATTGGTTTCGTTTGGATTGTATGTGATTTCAACTACTTCTGCAGCACCTGTTTTACCCGTACAAACTTCTTCATAACTCGGATTGTTAACGGAACCACCAGCATATCCTGAAACCACTTTTTCAACACCTTTTAAATTCTGGTATATAGCTTCAACACACCAAAAGCATCCACCGCCTAATACGACGGTTTTTAATTGTGCCGCTTTTTCAGCAGCATCGGGTAAAAAATCCAGCGAAACAGCGTTCATGCAATACCGTTTACCGGTAGGTTCGGGGCCATCGTCAAACAAATGACCAAGATGGCTATCACAACGGCTGCAAAGAGCTTCAACGCGCTGCATTCCGAAAGAATTATCAGATCGAAACCATATACTTTTGGGATTGTCTTGTTCAAAAAAACTGGGCCATCCACAGCTGCTCACAAATTTTTGATTGGAACGAAATAATTTGTTGCCACAGGCTGCACAATAATAGGTGCCTTTGGTTTCGCTTTTCCAAAGGGAACCTGTAAAAGCCCGTTCAGTATCTGCATGGCGCGCTACCTCATACAAATCTGGTGGCAGTACTTTTTTCCATTCTGCATCGGTAAGTACTAATTTATGGGTGTCTGTATTTGAATAATACGGATTTTCTGGTTTTTGAATTGCATTTTCCATGGTTTTCGCAGTGTTATTTGTTGCCTTTTCTGAATGAGATTGACCACAAGCAGTGAGGGTAATTAGTAGGCATAGGGTTAAAAAGTAATAGCATGTTTTCATAATATTGGAAGTCAAAGTTAACAAAGTTATAGTCTATTTCTTTACAAAAACGTTTGTAAGTCCTCCTAGCGTATAGTTTAAGGAAAGTTTAACGCTTGTTTTTAAAACTTCAACACTTTTCGACCATAAAAATTGTACATTTGACCATTATCACCTTTTATGAAAGAGGAACAAGTAGTTTTAGTTACCATCAACGATGAGCCCATTGGCTTAATGAATAAGTTGGAAGCTCATGAAAAAGCAGTTTTGCATCGGGCATTTTCCGTTTTTGTTTTGAATGACAAAAATGAAGTAATGTTGCAACAACGCGCGCAGCACAAATACCATTCACCGTTATTATGGACCAACACCTGTTGTAGTCACCAACGCGCTGGGGAAACCAATATCGAAGCGGGTAAAAGACGTTTGGAGGAGGAAATGGGTTTTGTGACCGAACTCAAAGAATTGTTCCACTTTATTTATAAAGCGCCCTTCGATAATGGATTAACAGAACATGAGCTTGATCATGTGATGATTGGTTATTACAATGGCGAACCTGTAATCAATCCCGATGAGGTGGAGCATTGGAAGTGGATGGATATTGAAGCTATTCGGGTTGATATGAAAAGCAATCCTGAGCATTATACCGTATGGTTTAAAATCATATTTAACGAGTTTTATCATTACCTAGAAGACCATAAATTATAATCATGCGTGTAACTGTTTCTCGTAAAGCTCATTTTAATGCCGCTCACCGCCTTTATCGTAAAGATTGGACGATGGAGCAAAATGACGCAGTTTTTGGCAAATGCAATAATCCAAATTATCACGGGCACAATTATGAATTAATTGTATCGGTAACCGGTGAAATTGATCCCGAAACGGGCTATGTAATTGATGTGAAAATTATCTCCGATTTAGTGAAAACCTTGGTAGAAGATGCTTTTGATCACAAAAACTTGAATTTAGACGTTCCCGAGTTTTCTAATTTAAATCCAACCGCTGAAAATATTGCCGTAGTAATATGGAACAAACTTCGTCCCCATATTAGTGCCGATAAAGCATTAGAAGTTGTTTTATATGAAACTCCACGCAATTATGTAACTTACAAAGGTGAATAAGATGGCATTAAAAGTTGGTGATACCGTACCTCAATTTTCTGGTCTTGATGCCTTTGGAAAGACCTTTGATAGTTCGACTTATTTCGGAAAAAAATGGCTTGTCGTTTATTTTTATCCCAAAGATGATACCCCAGGATGTACTACCCAAGCGTGCTCGTTTCGTGATGCCTATCAAGATTTTACTGATTTAGGGGTTGCAGTAGTTGGAATCAGTTCTGATAGTGTACCCTCACATTTGAAATTTCAATCCAAATTTAATTTACCTTTTATATTATTGGCCGATACCAAAAAAGAAATTCGTAAACTCTTTGGTGTGCCGAATGATTTTATGGGGTTACTCGATGGTCGGGCTACATATGTTATCGGATTAGATCAGAAAATTCACTACATTTTTGATTCTATAGGTGGTAAACGGCATATGGAAAACGCGTTAGCCTTTTTAAAATCGGTAATTTAGACCTTCTCCCGTACACTTTTGCCGAAAACCCTGTATTTTTGTATCTTAAACAATTTGCATGGATTGGTATCCCTTTGTTTTTCAACCTATTCTAAAGGAGCGTATTTGGGGCGGCACGAAACTTCGTGATCTACTGCATAAGTCTATTACCTCTGCTATGACGGGTGAAAGTTGGGAAATTTCGACCGTCCCAGGAGATGTGAGTGTGGTTGCCAATGGTGTTTTTGCTGGAGTGGATTTAAATACACTGATTCAGCAAAATCCAGAAGGACTATTGGGTAAAAAAGTGACGGCTCAATATGGTTCGCAATTTCCCTTGCTTTTTAAGTTTTTGGATGCGCGCGAAGATTTATCGATTCAAGTTCACCCCAATGATGCCCTAGCAAAAGCACGCCACAATTCATTTGGAAAAACAGAAATGTGGTATGTAATGCAAGCTGATGCCACGGCGCAACTCATCGTTGGATTTAAAGAAGATTCAAATGCAACAGCCTACCAAAATGCATTGAATCATCATCAGGTAGTTGATTTATTGCAACAGTATCCCGTGCAAAAAGGCGATGTGTTTTTTCTAGAAACGGGAACAGTTCACGCTATAGGTGCTGGAACGCTAATTGCCGAAATTCAGCAAACTTCAGATATTACTTATCGCATTTACGATTTTGACCGACGGGATGCGCAGGGCAATTTACGTGAATTGCATACGGAATTGGCTTTAGATGCTATCAATTACAATAAAACGTCAAGTAAGCAAAACTATGACCGTATTCCAAATGTTGCAAACGTCATGGTTGATTGCCCATTTTTCACAACAGCGTTTCTTCCGTTAAATGGCAAAGCTTCCTGTAACCGTTCTGGAGAATCATTTACAGTTGTAATGGTTGTTGAAGGTGAGGCACTTTTAACCTATTGCACTGGTTCAATGCCTATTCATAAAGGAATGACGGTTTTGCTTCCGGCTGGTTTGGGATTAGTGCATTTGGAAGGACAAGCAGAACTATTAGAAATTACAATTTCCTAACGGCAATCCGAAGATTATCCTTAACTTTGCAAAAAATTTAAAAATACTAAGCGTTATGGCAAGTGTACGAAACTTAAAGAAAGACATTAATTATGTATTGGGTGATATCATCGAAGCGGTTTATTTATTAGAAATGACTACTGCGGGTAAACCAACCGAACCAACTCAAGTAATTATTACCGAGGCATTAGTGGCTTTTGACGATTTAATGACAAAAGTAAATGCTAAAAATGTAGCGAATAAAAAAGCGCATTTCAAGCAAATTAATACAGAATTGGAAGCTACTGCTAATCAATTGGTTGACAAAATCAACGCATTGTAAGCCGTTTTTTCCAAAAAAGTGACCAAAATATTTTGGTGAATTAAATTTCACTTTTATATTTGCAGCACTGAATACCGCCGGTGTAGCTCAGCTGGCTAGAGCAGCTGATTTGTAATCAGCAGGTCGTGGGTTCGAGTCCCTCCATCGGCTCAGTTTAAGGAACACTTTTGTGTTCCTTTTTTTATATGTGAAAGGCACGAGAAGTTTATCCCGATTAGCGTAGCGGATTCGGGGAGTCCCTCCATCGGCTCAGTTCAAGGAACACTTTTGTGTATACTACTCAAAAAAAAAGCTCCTTTACAGGAGCTTTTTCAAGTGAGGTATAGGGGTTTTTACTTTCGTTGCATTACTTTTTCACAAGCAGCAATTATCGAAGTACTCGTTAAACCATATTTTTCCATCAATTGTTCAGGTGTGCCACTTTCACCAAACGAATCGTGCACGGCTACAAATTCTTGTGGAGTCGGCTGATGCATCGCTAAAGTACGGGCAACACTTTCACCCAATCCTCCCAACATATTGTGCTCTTCAGCGGTTACTACACAACCGGTTTTTGTAACAGATTTCAAAATTGCTTCTTCATCCAAAGGTTTAATCGTGTGAATGTTAAGCACCTCTGCCGAAATACCTTTTGCTTCCAAGGCTTCTGCTGCAAGCAAGGCTTCCCAAACCAAATGACCCGTAGCGATAATCGTCACATCGGTTCCTTCATTCATCAGAATCGCTTTTCCAATAATAAACGGTTCGTCTGCTGGTGTAAAGTTAGGTACCACTGGACGACCAAAACGCAAGTACGCAGGACCGTGATGTTCGGCCAAAGCAATCGTTGCTGCTTTCGTTTGGTTGTAATCGCAAGTGTTGATAACGGTCATACCCGGGAGCATTTTCATCAAACCAATATCTTCTAAAATTTGGTGGGTGGCCCCATCTTCGCCTAAGGTTAAACCCGCATGCGATGCACAAATTTTTACATTTTTATCCGAATAAGCCACCGATTGGCGAATTTGATCATAAACACGACCGGTAGAAAAATTGGCAAAGGTTCCGGTAAACGGAATTTTACCACCAATCGTCAATCCTGCCGCAATACCAATCATGTTGGCTTCGGCAATACCAACTTGGAAAAACCGCTCGGGGTGATTTTTTTTAAAATCGTCAAACTTTAACGAACCAATTAAATCGGCACACAAAGCGACTACATTTTCGTTTTTCTGACCCAATTCGGTCATCCCAGCTCCAAATCCGGAACGGGTATCTTTACTTCCTGTATTTTCGTATTTTTTCATCGTGTGTCGCGTATTAATAGTCTCCTAACGTTTCTGGATTTTGTGCCAATCCACTTTCTAATTGCGCATCGTTGGGGGCTTTGCCGTGCCATGCATGGGTGTGCATCATAAAATCGACACCGTTACCCATTTCTGTATACAGCAACACCGCAATGGGTTTTCCTTTACCAGTTTTCGCTTTGGCTTCTTTCATGCCAGCTAAAATCGCTTCAATAGTATTTCCTTCTTTGATTTCGAGTACTTCCCAATCGAAGGCTTCAAATTTGGCACGTAAATTTCCTAATGTAAGTACATCATTCGTAGATCCGTCAATTTGCTGGCCGTTGTAATCTACCGTTGCAATTAGATTGTCTACTTTTTTGGCCGATGCATACATAATGGCTTCCCAGTTTTGACCCTCTTGCAATTCCCCGTCACCGGTTAAAATGTAAACGAGTTTATCATCCTGGTTTAATTTCTTAGCTGCTGCTGCGCCTATCGCTACCGATAATCCTTGACCGAGCGAACCCGATGCCATGCGAATACCAGGTAATCCTTCATGTGTTGTGGGGTGTCCTTGTAAACGTGAGTTTAATTTACGAAAAGTTGCCAATTCCGATACTGGAAAATAGCCACTCCGTGCTAAAACGCTATAAAAAACAGGAGAAATATGCCCGTTGGATAAAAAGAATAAATCTTCACCTATTCCGTCCATAGTAAATCCATCGTTGCGGTCCATTAATTCTTGGTAAAGACAAACTAAAAATTCAGCACATCCCAAAGAACCTCCCGGGTGACCCGAATTTACGGCATGTACCATACGAAGGATGTCCCGACGTACTTGTGTTGTAAAATCGTGTAGTTGTTGTGTGTTAGACATTGAAATAAAATTATGTTGTGTGGCAAAAGTACACCGATTCTATGGCTTATACAAATCTTGAAATTTAAATCGTACGATTCAGCTCTAAAATTGGCGAATTAACCAATTCTACCATTGTTAAACGAAATCACAAACACTACCGCTCTATCCTAAAAAAAAGTATCTTTGTGGGCTGAAATACCAGCTCATGAAATTTGATCTCTTACATACCGATTTGCATTCGCAAGCCCGAGCGGGAAAAATCACTACAGATCACGGGGTAATTGAAACCCCGATTTTTATGCCTGTAGGGACTGTTGCCTCTGTAAAAGGGGTACACCAACGGGAATTGCGTGACGATATTAATCCCGATATTATCCTAGGAAATACCTACCATTTATACCTCCGACCGCAGCTCGATATTCTCGAAAAAGCCGGGGGATTACATAAATTCATGAACTGGGACCGTAACATTTTAACCGATAGTGGGGGGTACCAGGTCTATTCGCTTTCGGCTAACCGAAAAATCAAAGAAGAAGGAGTGAAATTTAAGTCGCACATCGACGGTTCGTATCACTTTTTCTCTCCCGAAAATGTTATGGAAATTCAGCGTACAATTGGCGCAGATATTATCATGGCTTTTGACGAATGTACGCCCTATCCATGTGACTACCGCTATGCCAAACGCAGTATGCATATGACCCACCGCTGGTTGGATCGGTGTATCGCCCACTTGGAAACACTTCCACCCAAATATGGCTATGAACAAACGTTTTTTCCTATTGTGCAAGGGAGTACCTACAAGGATTTGCGTCAAATGTCGGCCGAATATATTGCCAATGTTGGCGCAGAAGGAAATGCGATTGGGGGGTTATCTGTAGGCGAACCTGCCGAAGAAATGTACGCAATGACCGAAGTGGTAACCGCGGTTTTACCCAAAGACAAACCTCGTTATTTGATGGGGGTGGGGACTCCAATTAATATTCTCGAAAATATTGCCTTGGGTATTGATATGTTTGACTGCGTAATGCCTACCCGCAATGCCCGAAACGGCATGTTGTTTACGGCGAATGGAGTGATTAACATTAAAAACAAAAAATGGGAGGATGATTTTTCTCCAATTGACGAAATGGGAATTACTTTTGTCGATACCGAATATTCCAAAGCCTATCTTCGTCATTTGTTTGCCGCCAATGAATACTTAGGGAAACAAATTGCTACCATTCACAATTTAGGATTTTATATGTGGTTGGTTCGCGAAGCTCGAAAGCATATTATTGCCGGTGATTTTCGCGTTTGGAAAGATAAAATGGTCCAACAAATGAGTCAGCGCCTCTAATGAAAATTATCGATAAATACATTTTAAAACGGTACATGATGACTTTTGTCACCATGTTGTTACTATTTATTCCAATTGGGATAACAATCGATGTGGCGGAAAAGGTGAACAAAATGGTCGAGAATAATGTGCCCTTTCCAGCAATTGCAGCGTATTATGTCGATTTTACCATTTATTTTGCAAACCTCCTTTTTCCCATTTTCTTGTTTCTTTCAATTATTTGGTTCACTTCCAAATTGGCCAATAATACCGAAGTAATAGCGATTTTAAGTTCGGGCATTTCGTTTCAACGTTTTTTAAAACCCTACATAATTGGTGCAACAATTGTTTCAATTTTTGCCTTGTTGATGGGTTTCTTTTTGGTGCCCAAAGCCAGTGAAGGATTTAAAACTTTTCGCTACATGTATCTTATTGGAAATGGTCAAAATGAAATGCGCGACAATTCCGATGTGTACAGTCAGGTGAGCGAAAATGAATATGTATTTGTGAATTCCTACAATCCTGATTCCAAATTAGGATTTAAGTTTTCAATGGAACGCTTTGAAGGGGACAAATTAAAGTACAAGATTACTGCCGATCGGATTAAGTACAATGAATATAATCGGACCTTTTCTTTATTTGATTACAAGAAACGAAAAGTAGGGGAGTTGGGCGATCAAATTGAAGTTGGGATAAAAAAAGATACGGTTTTACCATTAGAGCCCAATGAATTAACTCCGGTGGTTTATATTGCAGAAACGCTGAATTATTTTGATTTGGTTCAATTTATCGAACGAGAGAAAAAGCGCGGATCAAGCAATATCAACACCTATTTGGTGGTTTTGTATAAAAAATACAGCGTGCCAATTTCGGCCTTTATACTTACGATTATTGCCGTAGCGGTTTCGTCGATGAAACGGCGTGGGGGTATGGGAATCAATTTGGTGATCGGAATCGTCATTGCCTTTGGTTTTGTATTCATGGATAAGGTATTTGGGGTTTTGGCCGAAAAAGCCAGTGCGCCCCCCATACTTTTGGTTTGGTTGCCCAATATCATTTTTGGTATCTTAGCGGTCTATTTACTTCGTAATGCCAAACGATAAATTTCGCAGTCAGCTGCTCTTGCATGGGATAGTCTTTATTTGGGGCTTTACCGCTATTATTGGAAAGTTAATTTCCCTTGAAGCATTAGCGCTGGTTTGGTTTCGTATGCTTTTTGCGGTGTTTTTTATCTGGGGATATATCGCTTATAAAGGAATTGAATGGCGGTATTCCCGCAAGCAAATCGCTGTTTTTTTACTAGCAGGTACGGTGATTGCCTTGCATTGGTTTACATTTTTTAAAGCGATTAAAGTTTCCAATGTTTCAGTTACCTTAGCGTGTCTATCCACGGGTGCTTTTTTTACTTCGTTAATCGAACCGATGGTGAGCAGAAAAAAAATAGTCGGGTATGAAATTGTATTTGGATTACTTGTTGTAGGCGGTTTAGCACTTATTTTTAATGTAGAAACCCAGTATGTTGAAGGTATTGTTTTGGCGCTGGTATCTGCCTTTCTTTCGGCCACATTTGCGATTATCAATGCAAAGCTAGTTATCAAACATGAACCTGTGGTATTATCCTTATTTGAATTAATTGGAGGGGTGTTGTTTTTTACCCTTTTACTTGCATACTCGGGTAGTTTTTCAACGGCGTTTTTCCAACTTTCAGCATCCGATTTAGTGTATTTACTCCTATTAAGTTCGGTATGCACCGCTTTTGCTATGATTGCCTCTACAGCTTTATTACGGGTGTTGGATGCCTATACCGTTATGCTCACCATTAACTTGGAACCGGTGTATGGAATTCTATTAGCAATGCTGCTATTTGATCAATCCGAGACTATGAGCGGTACCTTTTATTTGGGCGCCCTTGTAATTTTACTCACCGTTATTGCAAATGGTATACTAAAGTCAAGAAAGTCAGCCGACTAGCTATTTTGTTTACAACTTATCGTTATTTTTTATTTTCCTAGAAAAAGGAAAGCTATATCTTTGTAGTTCGAACGATTACTAAACCTCGTATTCTATGGAATATTTAGATTTTGAGCTTCCGATAAAAGAGTTGGAAGATCAACTTGAAAAATGTGAGTTAATTGGCCATGAATCCAATGTGGATGTCTCCAATACGTGCAAGCAGATCGAGAAAAAATTAGAAGAGACCAAGAAAAAAATCTATAAAAACCTTACCGCTTGGCAACGGGTACAATTGTCGCGTCATCCCAATCGTCCGTATACGTTGGAGTATATTACAACCTTAACAGACGGAACATTTTTGGAATTGTTTGGCGACCGTAATTTTAAAGACGACAAAGCTATGATAGGCGGTTTGGGTAAAATTGGTGGACAATCGTTTATGTTGATTGGTCAACAAAAAGGAATTAACACCAAAATGCGTCAATACCGAAACTTTGGTATGGCCAATCCTGAAGGGTACCGAAAAGCCTTACGTTTGATGAAAATGGCTGAGAAATTTGGGGTGCCGGTTATTACATTTATCGATACGCCGGGCGCCTATCCAGGAATGGAAGCTGAGGAGCGCGGTCAAGGAGAAGCGATTGCCCGTAATATTTTTGAAATGTCCCGCCTGCAAGTCCCAATTATTTGTATTATCGTTGGGGAAGGAGCCTCTGGAGGTGCGTTAGGAATTGGGGTTGGCGATCGCGTATTTATGTTGGAAAACACCTGGTATTCGGTTATTTCACCCGAATCGTGTTCGTCTATTTTGTGGAAGAGTTGGGATTTCAAAGAGAAAGCCGCCGAAGCTTTGAAATTGACCTCTACCGATATGAAAAAACAAAAATTAGTAGATGATATCATTCCCGAACCACTAGGAGGTGCGCACTACGATAAAGAAACCACATTTGCTACCGTAAAAGAATATATTCTCAAATCCTTTAACGAATTAAAAGATTTATCAACAACCGAGCTGGTGGCCAAACGAATGGATAAATACAGCAAAATGGGAGAGTATAAAGAGTAATACACTAAATTTTTAGAAGTATACGTAAATCTGAAGCCCTTGGTTTCGGATTTTTTTTGGTTTTCAACAAAATTTCACAATTTATAAACAGCTGCTGGTAATAAGTCGTCAATCGATTTCAAGCAGAATTCGTTACTTTCGCATTATGGAAAATGTACGTAATATTAACCCGGTCAAAGTAGAGAAAACGACCCTAATCAATCTTGAAAAAGGAAAACTTCCTCCTCAAGCAGTTGACTTGGAAGAGGCCGTTTTGGGAGCCATTATGATTGACAAAAAAGGGGTTGATGAAGTCATTGATATCCTACAACCTGAGGCTTTTTATAGAGATGCCCATCAGTTTATTTTTGAAGCGATTTTTCAATTGTTTACCGATTCACAGCCGATTGACTTATTAACGGTTTCAGCGCAATTAAAAAAGAACGGTAAATTAGAAATAGCCGGTGGGGATTATTATTTAATTCAGCTTACTCAAAAAATTGCTTCTTCTGCGCATATTGAGTTTCACTCGCGTATTATCCTGCAAAAATACATTCAACGCTCTTTAATTAAAATTTCCTCCGAGATTATCGAAGAGGCCTATGATGAGTCGACCGATGTTTTTGATTTATTAGACCATGCAGAATCGCGGTTGTATGAGGTAACGCAGGGCAACATTAAGCGCAGTTCAGAAACCGCCCAGAGTTTGGTGATGCAAGCCAAAAAACGCATTGAGGAAATTTCAAATAAAGACGGATTAAGCGGGATACCTACGGGTTTTCATAAATTGGATCAAGTAACCTCAGGGTGGCAACCTTCAGATTTGATTATTATTGCCGCTCGTCCGGGTATGGGTAAAACCGCATTTGTATTGTCGATGGCGCGTAATATGGCAATCGACTCTCAAAGTCCAGTAGCGATATTCTCCCTTGAGATGTCCTCCGTACAATTAATCACCCGTTTAATTTCTTCCGAAACGGGCTTGTCTTCCGAGAAATTGCGTACCGGAAAATTGGAAAAACACGAATGGGAGCAATTGAGTGTAAAAGTGCGCGATCTTGAAAAAGCACCGTTGTATATTGACGATACGCCCTCCTTATCCATTTTCGATTTGCGAGCAAAAGCCCGTCGATTGGCCTCCCAACACGGAATCAAATTGATCATCATCGATTATTTGCAATTGATGACTGCAGGGGGTGCAGGTAAAGGAGGCGGGAACCGCGAGCAAGAAATTTCTACAATTTCTCGAAATCTAAAGGCCTTAGCCAAAGAATTGGGTGTTCCTGTTATTGCGTTATCGCAGTTATCCCGTGCCGTTGAAACCCGAGGTTCGAGCAAAAGGCCGTTGTTGTCTGACCTTCGTGAATCGGGAGCAATTGAGCAAGATGCCGATATCGTTTCGTTTATTTATCGTCCAGAATACTACAAAATCGAAGAATGGGATGATGAAGGACATTTGCCAACTCAAGGACAAGCCGAATTTATCATTGCCAAGCATCGTAACGGTTCGTTGGAAAATATTCGGTTGAAGTTTATCGGTAGTTTGGGTAAATTTGATAACCTTGACGAATTGGGTAGCGGTTTTGATGATTTGCCTTCAAAAATGAACTTGGATGAAAATCCGTTTTTTACCAAAAACTTACCTTCTGCCAATGAGGCATTTGGCAGTAATCATCCACCAATGGAAGACGACAGTGAAGTTCCATTTTAAATAAAAGAAAAGTAAAACAGGTAATTGCACCTGTTTTTTTTAATGCAACAATTAACAATTCCTTGTTTCCAATTTTCTTTGAATAATTGTACCTTCGAAACCAATCTAGTTTAAACCGCATGAAATACCGTTTTTCAGTTTGTGTAGTTTTGTTTTTCGTGGGTGTTTTGCACCTTCGGGCCAATTTTATCCTATTGCCCATGGACGATACGTCCCAAAAAAACCATTTGAAAGCCTACGGCATTACCTATTGGGTTTTGTCTAAAGAATACAAAGCCAGTTGGTTATTAAATTATCGTGGAGGTTCTTTTTTGTTACCCGATGCTACCGAAATTCGAAAAGAATGCCAAATTCGAGGTGTGAGTTTTGAAATACTCTCCGATGGCGAAGCCAATCAGCTGTTGGACGAAATCGCTAGTCCGTCGCAAAACATGGAGACGGTAGTATTGGAAAAAGCACCCAAAATTGCTGTGTATACTCCCAAAGGAAAACAACCCTGGGATGACGCGGTAACTTTGGTTTTGACCTATGCTGAGATTCCCTTTACTCCCATTTATGACGAAGAAGTGCTTTCCGATCAACTATTGTTGTATGATTGGCTCCATTTACATCATGAAGATTTCACAGGACAATACGGTAAATTTTACGGGGCCTACAGGAATGCGCCTTGGTATATAGAGCAAAAAAAGGAAGCCGAAATCCTGGCCGCTAAACTTGGTTATGCTAAAGTTGCCGAAGAAAAACTAGCGGTGGCCAAGAAGATTCGCGATTTTGTAATCGGTGGCGGATTTATGTTTGCGATGTGTTCGGCTACGGATAGTTTTGATATTGCGTTGTCTGCAGAGGGAGTAGATATTTGTGAACCCATGTTTGATGGTGATGATAGTGACCCCAATTACCAATCGCGTATTGACTATTCCAGAACCTTTGCGTTTAAAGAGTACATTCTTGAGCGTCGCCCGGAGCGCTATGAGTTTTCTGATATTGATATGACCGAAAAACGCAAGGTTCCTTTTGAAAAAGACTATTTTACGTTGATGGAATATTCGGCCAAATGGGATGTGATTCCGAGTATGTTATGCCAAAACCATACCCAATTGGTGAAAGGTTTTATGGGACAAACCACGGCTTTTGATCGCACTACGATAAAATCGAATGTGTTGGTGTTGGGCGAATGCCAAATTAATGAAGAAGCCCGATACATTCACGGACAAAAGGGGAAAGGATTTTTTACTTTTTTTGGCGGACATGATCCCGAAGATTACCGCCACCAAGTAGGCGACGAGCCCACGGTGTTGGACTTACACCCGAATTCGCCCGGTTTTCGTTTGATTTTGAATAATGTTTTGTTTCCCGCGGCCAAAAAGAAAAAGCAAAAAACCTAGGATTAGCGATGCACGTTTTAATATTAAAAAAACCACAGCTTTGGCTGTGGTTTTTTAGTGTATATTTTATTGATTTATTGTAAAATAATCTTTTTAACATCAACAACGACTCCATTGGCGTTTACGATTTGCACATAATACATCCCGTTGCTTCCCCAGGTATTAAGGGCCATAGAAGTATTGGTGCCAGAAGCTGTTATTGGAGTAGTAGCCACTTGTTGCCCCAATGCATTAACCACATTTATCGTTCCTCCAGTGAGGTCGGTAATGTTGTTAAAACTAATTGTGATTTGGGTGCTAGCCGGGTTGGGCGCAATAGTAATGTTGTTGGCATAAGTAACCGGGTTGGTAAATGACAATTGCCCAACATTGATAATCAACGTATCGGTAACCGTAATATTGGTGAAGCATTGGTTCTGGTTGTATAGTTGTGTCACCTCTTGCTGTGATAAGGCACGATTCCAAATACCGATGTCGTCTAGTTTTCTTAAATTTAAATTTGAATTATTAGTATTTCCATTATTTCCTATGTAGAAATTTTGATTAGCATAACTAATATTAAAATTTGAAGCGGGAACATTATTTCTTAATACTCCATCTACGTATAAAATAAGATTACTTGAATCATAAACTCCAACAACATGATGCCAATTTTGTAAACTATTATTGTTGTAATTTGAATTAACTAAACTTGTGCCGTTTGCCATTTGAACTCCTAATTCACCCCCATTTAAGTTGGCATATATTCTGTACCCTCCATCTGTAGAGCCTTGTGGAATACTTCCAAATTTAAAACAATTCAATGTTGTATTGTTCATTCCATCAATCCAAACCCATAAACTCACTGAAAATTTAGTTCCGTTTAAATTATTTGAAACACCACTAATATATTCTGAATTAGTTGAAAATACATACGCACTATTCACATTCCCAAAGCGGTCTGTGGTTAAAGTAGCCCCATTCACTATTCCATGGTTTCCATTGCCACTATCGTCATTGGCATTGCCACAAAATGGCCAATAGCCCACAAGCCCTTGAGTCAAAGAACCACTTACGTTGTTGCACGTATCTGTATAGCTTGAAATTTGACTACTGTTATACAGGTTAACTATTTCGGTTTGAGAAAGTGCTCGGTTCCAGATGCCTATGTCGTCGATTTTTCCTGTGAAAAAATTAGTTAAAGGGTTTGTAGAATTTTGGATATAACGTGCACCAAACGATAAAAAGTCGCCAGTTTGAATGAAATCAGAATTAACTGTAAAAGTGTCTACTAATATTCCATCCATATAGATTTTCATATTATTTGAGTTAAGAACAGCTACTAAATTTACCCAACTAGAAAAATTAAAATTTGTGTTAATATTGTACATCTCATAATAAGTCGGGGGAACTGTACTTTTTTCAAATGCAATTTGATTTATAGAGTTTGAGTTAGAAAGTCCTATACTAAAATCGCAATAAGCTGTAGGTTGGTGTTGAGTCCCTTGACCTATAATTTGTGAACCCGTGGGAGGATGACCAGTCGTTGGATTAAAAACTGAGTTTTCACTAACTTTATACCAAACAGATATAGTTATGTCAGTAAAATTTATTGAATTTGCTGTTATTATATCATTTCCATCAAAACTATAAGCACAATTATTGTTCCCAAATCTATCTGTTGTCAATGTTGCTCCATTAACTGTGCCATTATTTCCATTACCACTTGCATCGTTGGCATTGCCATTGAAAGGGTAGTAAGCAACCAACCCATTGGTAGGAACATACGAAGGGACTTGTGCAAAAAGGGCCTGGGTAGCAAAAGCAATACCCATCACGAATAAAAGTATCGATTTTTTCATACGATTTTGATTTTTAATGCACGCAAATGTATTTTAAATTATACAAATATGGATGATAATAAGTTATGAAATGTAAAAAAAGCCATTTAATCCCAGTATAGCAAACGCATTTTTCTATGTGATTTCTTATAGCGAAGCTAAAATCCATAAAAAAATCCCAAGGAATTCCTTAGGATTATTGTTTTTGAGTAAGTGCCTTTTATCGGTTATTGTCGAGAATATACTGCAACACTTTGGTCATTAAATGTACGCGGTCTTTCCCTGTAACATTGTGTTTGTGCATCGGGTAGGGGAAGTAGTCAAATGGTTTTCCCGCTTCGATTAATTTTTTTGCCAATGCTAGGTTGTGTTGTTCTACCACTACGTCATCGGCGGTGCCGTGAATGAGCAATAATTTTCCTTTTAAATCCTTTGCATAGTTGGCCACACACGCCGTTTCAAATCCTTGGGCATTTTCTTCGGGTGTATCCATATACCGTTCACCATACATTACTTCATACCACTTCCAGTCAATTACGGGTCCGCCAGCCACCCCAACTTTAAACACATCGGGTTGGCGCAACAGCAATGAAGTCGTCATAAATCCACCAAAACTCCAACCGTGAACCGCCAATCGGTTGCCATCGACATAGGGTAAGGATTTTAAGTATTCAATCCCTTTCAGTTGGTCGTCGATTTCATGCTTCCCTAAATTGCGGTGAATAATACTCTCAAAAGCAAATCCCCGGTTGTCTGAGCCCCGGTTGTCTACCGTAAATACCAAATAACCTTGCTCGGCCATCCAATACATCCATAAATTGGCACCGTCCAAATAGGAATTGGTAATCATCTGCGCATGGGGACCACCGTAGACATAGACCATTACGGGGTATTTCTTAGCTGGGTCAAAAGTGCTCGGCTTGATTAAACGCGTATATAAGTCGGTTACCCCATCGGCCGCTTTAATCGTTTTGATTTCAGCCGTTCCCATCGCATAACCCTCGTATTTGTTTTTACTTACCAAAACCACTGCCGCATTTCCTTTTTGGTCCAAAATAACCGATTTGGAGGGGGTTGTGTGGTTAGAATATTCGTCAAAAATAAAATGGCCATCGGGCGATACAACGGCATTGTGTACCCCTTCTTCACGACTAACCAAGGTTTGTTTGCCTTTTAAGTTTACGCTATAAACCAACATATTGGTTCCGTTTTCCCCCGTTGCTTTAAAATAAATTTCGGTACCCTCAGCATTGGTCCCAATAATTTCGCGGGCAGGGAATTTATTTTGGGTGAGTTGCTTGATTAGTTTTCCATTCCAATCATAATAGTATAAATTTTGGAACCCGTCTTTTTCACTAAACCAAATAAAATTATTCGATTTTTTCGACGGGAAATAGGCTTCGTGCTCGGGTTCTACCCAACGTTCGTTGGTTTCATTGAGCAATGTACGCACAAAATTGCCGGTAGCGGCTTCATAAACGTTTAAATTCATGTTGTTTTGTCCACGGTTTAACTCGGCTATTACCACATATTGTCCGTCGGGAGTCCATGATACATTGGTAAGGTAATCATCGCTAGCACCACTTCTCGGACGGATAAAAACCGTGGTTCCAGTGGCAAGATTGTAAATACCTACACGAACTTTTTCAGAGGCTTGTCCGGCCATTGGATATTTAATCGGGACTAATTGCCCGGGTGTTTTGGTGATATCCAAAAGCGGGTAATCGGCCACTTGGGTTTCATCTTTTTGATAAAAAGCCAAATACGACGCATTGGGCGACCAAAAAATACCTTCTTTGATTCCAAATTCGTTACGCGAAATCGACTGACCCGAAACGATTCCCGCATTTGTTTCTTGGGTAATCGCGGTTTCTTTTTCCCCGTTTTTAAGGTATAAATTATTAGCGATAGTATAGGCCAAAAGCGTTTTTGTGGCATTAAATATTGCATTTTCACTCGCATCAGGACGGGTCATATATAAAACACCGGTTCGGGTATTCACGTCAAATGAATAATATTTTCCAGCATCTGTAATCAAAAGGTGAGTTCGGTCAATCCATTGCAGACCAAACCAGTTGGTTAGTTGCGTACCCAACGCTTTGTTGATTTCGGCCAAAGTGATCCACTCTTTTGCTTCGTTTTGTGTAGCCGAAGCTTTCATTAGTTTTGTCCATGATTGGGTAGTATAGACATAATCCGAAGTTCCAGGAATCCATTGAAATCCCGTAAGTCGATCGGCCCCAAATTTGCGATTTTGTTGCAAGACGCTTTCTTCTAGGGTAATTGTTTTTAGTTGTGCATTTGAATAGCCGAAGGCTAAAAGAAACCCTCCGATAAACATCCATTTTGAATTCATAATAGTCGATTTATTTGTAGTAAAAATAGCCATTTCTTGATGAATAGGTGGTGCAACACTTCATTTTGTTACAAAAAAAGGACAACTTTTGGGTTGTCCTTTGGAGTAGCATTGACGCGTTATTTTATTTGGTATACGGCATACTTGCAAAATAGAAACTATTGGGTTTATCAGAGCGGGCTATGGTTAGCATTCGCGTATCGTTATTGTACCAAAACAGTTGATTCACATTTCGGCAATATACGTTGTTGGTAATGTTGTAATTCGGACTATAATTGGCAACCGATTTGGTGTCTTGCGCCACTTTATAAATCGTACTGTATTCAGAAAATCCACCGGTTTGTACCAAATAATCGTTCATAATTTTAACAACACCCATTGAATGGTAAAAAGGATAATCGCCATAATAACGGTTGTCAAAATTAACTGTTGATTTGTAATCGCCTTCAGTGTTGAAAATCAATAATCGACAAGGACCAAATGCATATTTAGGATCGCCCATGTTGGGATTGTTGGGAAACGATTTGCTTGGAATAATTCCATTCTTAAATTGTCCCTCTACAAAAAGATGAATTTCGTTGTTTTCAATAAACACCTTATCGATAGCAATTGCGGTCATTTCGGTTGAGGATTTAAAATCTATAGGTGTGTTTTTAAGCACGCGGCCGTTTTCAAAATCATAGAATACAATGTGGGTATAATTGCCACGAGGATAGCGTTTGTCGGCATAATTAAATGCAACCAAATATTCCATACTGCCAATTGAAATCATTTTTGGATTATCAAATCCTAGTGCTTCTTCAACCGTTTTGTTGATTTGATTTGCGCCATCTACACACGTTAAATACTTTTTTTCTTTGTTGCTATTCGGATAGCGCACAAGGATGATTTTTCCCGTATTGGTAACGGTAAATCCATGGGCTTCGGATGCATCGGTGTAGGTAATCGTTTTTTTGAAAACTTCATTTAACGATTGGCTATCCAAAACCATACAATCGATTTCTTCGGCTTCTTTTCTGCTGTGGTATTTCTCAAAAACAACACCTATAAAACTGCCGTTTTGGGAGCGATTAACTCGAAAAGTTCCCATTTGCAATAAATTGGCTAATGGATAGGAAGCCACCACTTTTGTCGAAAACTCGCCCGTAGTTTTATCAAATACATATTGGTATAATTCTGTTTTTTTAGATTTGTTGGCATACGATTCAATATAAACCGCTACTTTGTTATTATCCAATTCAAACGAACCCAAATGATTATGTAGGGTACTAATATCAATCTTAAAATCTTTAGTATAAGTGTTTACCAATTGATTTTTTTGATCAAACTTTCGAAACGTAATTTCATGTTTGGCCAACATTCCGAAGGTGTTGGTAACGGTATGCAAATAAAAATTGTAGTTATCGCGCAATACTATTGTCGGATTTAACTCTGTTTCGGGATTTAACTCAAATTTTTCTCCAATAATTGGAGTTTCTTGTGCCTTTATAGTAGGGCAAACCAACGTAACGAGTACGAGTAAAAATAGCTTTTTCATTTTTTTATTTCATTTTATAAATCTGCGATTCCAATACTTTCAATTCATCGGTATCTTCCCGATTTAAATCCATATAAATTAAATTTTCTTGCAGTTCATTTAAGCTTTTTTCAGCATCCCCTTTTTGATTTAAAGCAACCTGCAAACGCATAAGGTTTAAATAGATTGAAGCGGCAACTTTAGCATTATAGTCGGCTTTTTTGTCTTTGTAATCTACTTTAGTAAGACAGGTTTTTAATAAATCAACCCCTTTTTGAATTCCAGTACGCGCTGCTGTTGAAATTTCTGGATTTTGAGGATCTAATTTGCGAAGGTTGGTGCTAATATAGATATAGGCTTTTTCCATATCATCATATTTGCCTTTATTTTTGATGGTTGCTAACTTTAGTTTGCGAACTTCCGATTTGTAGCCAAATTGTTCATTCAGATAGCGGTTGATTGAAGTCATTACTTCTGCAAGAAAATTTTTCTCGGCCAAAGGTTTGTTGATGTTGTTGCTAGGAGAGGAGGAAATAAATTTAAACTCTTGAAACAAAAGCGTACTTGCTTTTTCAACTCCATTGAGTTTAGCGCTAATTTTTGTCGGTTGTTTGGCATAGGTTTGACCCGCATTGTCCTGAAAAGCAATTTTCTGAATAGCGACATCGATGTCTAAAACATTCTGCCCACGCGTAAATCCGTCTACATTAATTTGAGTGGCCAAAACATCATTATTTACAATAACATAATTGTTTAAATTAGGTTCTTGGTAAACAGGAGGATAAGGTTTAATATACACCGGTTTATTGGGCGTAACCAAGCGGGGACCTTTGCCTTGCTCGGTCATCGACATCCGTTCTAACAAGGTTAATTTTTTGAATTCTGCCGATTCCAGTTCAAATTTAGCTTTGGCATCGGCTACTTCTTGATCGTAATTCTTTAATTTAACTAGGTATTCTTTTTCACTATTGGCTACAACAGTGGCATAGTTTTTTACTTCGTTTTCAAAATCGACTTTCGATTGTGCAATAATGCTCTCTGCGGTCACATTATAAGGAGACGTAACTGTAACCTTAAAAAAACGCTGGGTGTCTTCCGTTTGATTTTTAGGCAAATTAACAATGCGGTACTCAATCCATTCTTCGTTAAAACTTTGCGCCCATGTGATTGCGCTAAATGCGGTGAACAGTACAAGCGTGTACAATTTTTTCATGATTTTATTTAAATTTTATAATTAGCGATTACATTAAAATCCGTCTGCAAAAATATTTTATTTTCTGTTAACTATAGCATAATACCGTGATTAATCGAAAGGGAATTTCGTTACAACGAAAAGTAACCTATCTAGGGTTTTTTAGGTGTAACTATTGGCCGAGTGAAATAAAAAATCCCAATCGTTGGATTGGGATTTGATATAGTGAGTAAATTGAATCGGGTTGTACAAACGTTTTTATTTTACTTTTTTCACGATAGCTTTGAAAGCATCAGGGTGATTCATCGCTAAATCAGCCAATACTTTACGGTTCAATTCGATACCGTTTTTCTTCACTAATCCGATGAATTGCGAGTAACTCATTCCTTCTAAACGAGCTCCAGCGTTAATACGCTGAATCCATAAAGCGCGGAAGTTTCTCTTTTTCTGCTTTCGATCGCGGTATGCATAAAGCATTGCTTTTTCTACCGCGTTTTTAGCAACTGTCCAAACGTTTTTACGACGGCCAAAGAAACCTTTAGCCTGTTTCATCATTTTTTTTCTACGTGCTCTTTTAGCAACTGAATTTACTGATCTTGGCATAATTTTAAATTTTTTTGAAGTAGGCGTACGGCTTAGCGTATCTTAATGAGCCCAGCTCCAGGGTTATGAAATAATTTTAACCGTAAAGGCAATTAAATAATACGTAATTGCTCTTTTACACTACGCTCGTCGCTTGGGTGAACCAAAGCAGCGTGCGTTAACGCTAATTTGCGTTTTTTAGACTTTTTAGTCAAAATATGACTTTTAAAAGCGTGCTTTCTCTTAATTTTACCAGAGCCCGTCACTTTAAAGCGCTTTTTGGCACTGGATTTAGTTTTCATTTTAGGCATAATTTCCCAAATTTATTGCGATTCAATTTACTCAATGTGCTACTGCAAGCTCGTGTTTGATTGGTTATTACCAAAATTGACAACACGAAGATGCAATTTATTTTTTCTTTTTAGGAGCGATAAACATAATCATTCGCTTTCCTTCTAAAACAGGCAGGGCTTCCACTTTTCCATGCTCTTCTAGGTCTTGTGCCAAACGCAACAACAAGATCTGACCTTGCTCTTTATAGATAATCGAACGACCTTTGAAGAAAACAAACGCTTTTAGTTTTGAACCCTCCTTTAAGAACTTCTCAGCGTTCTTTTTCTTGAACTCATAATCGTGTTCATCGGTTTGGGGTCCGAACCGAATTTCTTTTACGGTAATTTGCGTTGATTTTGCTTTTAATTCTTTCTCCCGTTTTTTCTGTTGGTATAAAAATTTACCATAATCCATTAACTTACATACCGGTGGATCGGCATTCGGAGAAATCTCTACTAAATCAACTTCCAATTCTTCCGCTAAACGTAAGGCGTCCATTATTTTGTACACACCCGGTTCAACGTTATCACCTACTAATCGAACTTCAGGCACACGAATTCCGTTATTGGTTCGGTGTGCATCCTTTTTTTCTTCGCGAGGTTTATAACTACCTCTGTTGTTTCTAATTGCTATGGCTAATTTATTTTATCCTGTTTCCAGGGGGTTATACTTCAAATGATTTTAATGACTTTCCGATTTCTGCCTGAACAAAGGCAACAAATTCATCAATAGTCATTGTACTATTGCCTTTGCCTTCTTGGCCATGATGGCGCACAGCAACCGTTCCGTTTTTCGCTTCTTCTTCCCCAACAATCAACATAAAAGGCATTTTTTGAATTTCCGCTTCACGAATTTTCTTGCCTATTGTTTCATTCCGATTATCAATTAGGGCGCGAATTTCGCTATTTTCTAGCAAAGTTAAAACTTTTTGAGCATAATTTTCATATTTCTCACTCAAAGACAGGATGATAGCTTGCTCGGGCATTAACCACAACGGGAAGTTGCCCGCGGTGTGTTCAAGTAAAATCGCAATAAATCGTTCCATCGATCCAAAGGGTGCCCGGTGAATCATTACAGGACGGTGCAACTTATCGTCAGAACCTTTGTAGGTTAAATCAAAACGCTCCGGTAAATTGTAATCCACCTGAATGGTTCCCAATTGCCAACTACGCCCTAGGGCATCTTTAACCATAAAATCAAGTTTTGGACCATAAAAGGCGGCTTCTCCACTTTCAATTACATAGTTTAATCCTTTATCACGTGCGGCATTGATAATTGCGTTTTCTGCTTTTTCCCAATTCTCAACACTACCTATATATTTGTCGGGATTGTTTAAATCGCGCACCGAAACCTGAGCGGTAAAGTTTTCAAAACCTAAGGATCCGAAAACATACAAAACCAAATCAATTACTTTTTTAAACTCACTGTCTAATTGTTCAGGCGTACAAAATATATGGGCATCATCTTGAGTAAATCCGCGTACACGAGTCAATCCATGCAATTCGCCCGATTGTTCATAACGGTAAACCGTACCAAATTCGGCATAACGCTTCGGTAAATCTTTATAAGACCAAGGTTTGGTGTTGTATATTTCACAGTGGTGCGGGCAATTCATGGGTTTTAACAAAAACTCTTCCCCTTCTGCAGGTGTGTGAATCGGTTGGAAACTATCCGCACCATACTTTGCATAGTGCCCCGAAGTAACATACAATTCTTTTTGACCAATGTGGGGAGTTACCACTTGTTCGTAGCCTGCTTTTTTCTGAGCCCGTTTTAAAAATTGCTCTAAACGATCGCGCAAAGCCGCTCCTTTGGGTAACCATAGTGGCAATCCTTGTCCAACGCGTTGGGAGAAAGCGAATAAGTCCAACTCTTTTCCTAGTTTCCGGTGGTCGCGACGTTTTGCTTCTTCCAATAACTCCAAATACTCGGTTAAATCTTTTTGTTTTGGAAACGAAATTCCATAAACCCGAGTCAACTGTTTATTCTTTTCATCGCCCCGCCAATAGGCTCCAGCCACACTCATTATTTTCATCGCTTTAATCAAGCCAGTATTCGGAATATGTCCCCCACGGCAAAGGTCAAAGAAATTAGAATGGTCACAAAAGGTGATAGTTCCGTCTTCTAAATTGGAGATTAACTCGGTTTTGTATTCATTGTCTTTATAAATTGCCAAAGCTTCCGATTTGGAAACCGAACGCATTTTGAATTCATGTTTCTCTCGGGCAATTTCTAAAACTCGATCCTCAATTTTTTTGAATTCTGCATCCGTGATTTTATGTTCCATGAAATCGACATCATAATAGAATCCGTTATCGATTGCAGGGCCCAAGGTTAATTTAATCCCAGGGTAGATTTCTTGCAACGCTTGTGCCATGACATGCGAAGTCGAATGCCAAAATGCTTTCTTGCCTTCCTGGTCGTTCCAAGTATACAATACCAATGCGCCGTCTGTAGTCAAGGTGGTTTCTGTTTCCACCGTGGTGCCGTTAAAAGAAGCCGAAATTACATTTCGCGCCAATCCTTCGCTAATACTTCGAGCAACATCCATTGGGGTCACGCCCGATGAAAACGCTTTTATTGAACCGTCTGGTAAAGTAATATTAATCATTCCTTTGTTTTTATTGGAGTGCAAATATAATAGATTGCGATTGCATCACAAAAAATAGACCAATATAATAGGTAGACAATTACGGTTTTTTATCATTTTATAGAAAGGATTATCTTTTTTTTTTTTTTTGGAGCGGCATTGACTGCGTTTTAGGGTGTTTCTTCCCGCTCTCCGCTGTACACAACCTTCGGCTAGCGCCTTGGTTGGGGTGCCGCTTCGATCGGGGCTAAAAGACCACGATTTTGGTGCTATTGTATGGTTGCTTATCGTTTTTTTGGTGTTCCCAATAAGAGTTGGAATGAATAGTTATGAACAATAGGTTTGTGTTTTTTGGGGCTGTAGGATAGTTTAATTGGCTTTCAATGCGCTGAATTCAAGGTTTGATACGAGTTGCTTC
>Ga0315905_10001051_pt1 | contig 30114 bp, 51 predicted proteins | sample LakEriMetagenome_5_FD_203522 | JGI IMG/M metagenome (GOLD analysis project Ga0315905, IMG submission 203522) | Freshwater fungal communities from buoy surface, Lake Erie, Ohio, United States - Buoy 4 MA121 | ecosystem: Environmental > Aquatic > Freshwater > Lake | place: USA: Lake Erie, Ohio... | reverse complement strand
GGACGCCCTGGCCCGCACGCCCCGGCCCCGCACGCGCCTCGAGCCGGACGCCCCCTGGCCCGCACGCGCCTCGAGCCGGACGCCCTGGCCCGCACGCCCCGGCCCCACTGGCGCCTCGAGCCGGACGCCCTGGCCCCCGACGAAAATATTTCCACACGCCACTTGACTAGGACCCTGGTTGCCGATACAAGCGCCCACGTCGCACGGTGCGACGACGGAGGCGGACGATGCAGACGGTGACGGTGCGGGACGCGGAGCGAGCGGCGGCGATGATGTGCTATCGGGCCGCGGTGGAAATGGCGGACACGGCCCGGACGGCGGCGGAATCGGAGCGGTGGACGGCGGAGGCGGAACGGCGGTGGACGGCGGTGGTGGAACTGAACAGCTGAAAATGAGAATCATTCTCAACACTGAACGGATGTTCAGTACTGAACGCTCGTTCAGGTTCGAGCCCGCCCGCGCCCGCCCGCGCCCGCGCCCGGCCCGGCCCTCGAGCGCCCGCGTGGCCACTGGCCCGCGCCCCTGGGGCATGGGGCATCCGGGGCATCCGGGGCATCCGGGGCATCTGGGGCATCTGGGGCATCTGGGGCATCTGGGGCATCCGGGGCATCGGGGCATCCGGGGCATCCGGGGCATCTGGGGCATCTGGGGCATCCGGGGCATCTGGGGCATCTGGGGCATAAGAAAACCCCAGGGGCATCGAGCCGCCTGGGGCATCCACACGCTTGGGGCATCCGCGCTACTTGATCACGCTCTTCAACTGACTGAGCGGGCGAATCACGACCTTCTTCGTGGCAGGCTTGGCCTTCACGGTGACTCGCTCGCCAGTCTTGGGGTTGCGTGCCTGGCGCTCCGGCTTGGCCGGGATATCCTTCACCTTGATGCGCAGAGTGCGACCGAGAAGGACGTCGCCGTCCTTGGCGAGGCCAGTGGCGAGTCCGTCGAGCATCGTGTTCACGGCGATCTTCGCGGCCTTGGTGGTGAAGCCGGCGTGATTGGCAAGGTAGATGATCAGATCTTGTTTGGTCATGGAGTTCTCCATCGCCCTGGACTGGGCGTCTGGGGCATCTAGGGCATCACGAGCAATGTTGCAAGTATTTGTTGGCAGACGTATACATGGGGCATGTCGAAGTACAGGCCGCCCAGCCAAATGCGGGTCTTGAGCGTCAATCTGCGAGTGGACATCTCGATTGCGGAGCGGTGTCAGCAACTGGCCCGCCAGGTGTTCCCGTTCGATGAGAAGTTGCAGAAGTGGAACCATGTGGCGGCGCTGCTGCTTGACATGGAGTTGCGGCGTTGGGAGGAAGCGCGGCGACTGAGTCGGCAAGCGTCCTTGCGGGAGCGGATGCGATCGTTGGCGATCGAGATGCTGGCTCCGAGCAAGATCCTGTCGGTCAGGACGTTGACGAAGGTGTTCCCTGGTCAGAAGAAGATGGCAATCATCGTTTTGAGGGCTCTCGTGAAGGAGGGTCTTCTGGAGGAGTTCTCGGATGGCAAATACAGACGCGTCCCTCGACAAGATCGATTCGTACCAGATCCGCTTATCGTTGCTCTCGGAAATGGCGGTGCAGATTGCGGAATTGACCGGGCGCTTGACGCTTACGACGATCTTTTCGGAGGGCCGATGCTCGTGGGAGACGGGGCTGAAGATCGCGGAGCAGCTGGTGAAGGAGGGCCGTCTGATTCCGAAGGGGAAGAATCAGTGGACGACTTTGGGTTGGATCCAGAAGGGCGTGCTGGTGCAGGACGACATCGACGAACTGATCCGCCGAAAGGGACGCGAGATCACGCCGGAAGACTTGTCGGAACAATACGGGATTTCGTCCGCGAGGGCCGTTCTCTTCGCGGACAAGATGCGACTCGCGCTGAACGCGAGGCCAGTGAACAAGAAGGATCTGCAGCGGGCGTGGATCCGGAGGCGGAAGATCTTTGAGGTTCAGTCCTTCAGCACCGAATTCATGGCGGAAAAAAACCAGGCGCACCGGCGTCTGTGTGAGTACGTCACCGAGGGATTGGTCAAGAAGGTCGACGTCAACGTGTTCGCGCACGTGGATGTGCCGAAGGCGGAGTGTGACGAGTGGGTGCTGCAGCATCTTCGGACGTGGAGACCGAAGGAGGGCGGGCTGTGCCGAGTGGTGTCGGACCTGATCGAGAAGAACGGAGCGATCACGAGGTCTGAACTTTTCGCGCAGTGCGGGAAGATGGTCGTGAATCGCGCCTTGGCCATCCTCCAGCGAAAGGGGTTGATTCGGATCGGGAAGAGGGGTACAGTGGTGTGGAAGAAAGTGATCGACTGGAAGCCGGAACCCGGTTCTCCGGAGGCAGTACTGGCGGCAGAGGTCGAGCAGCATGGGGCTGCTGCGACGGCAGAAAAGTACAAGCTGCATGAGAGCAAGCTGAAGCGCATCGAGCGCTTCATCGAGGTGAAGGATGAGTGGGCCAAAGATAACAAGCGTAAGAAGCGGGTCGTACGTCCTCGACGAGACTGGTGGACGAGTCGCGTCCACAAGAGCAGCGGAACTGGACGAACTGTGGCACCTGCTCGTGGCGAGCGGGATGAGTGAGGAACAGGCCGACATGGCCATCCTGACGGAGACGAGCGATGAATTTCTCGCAGTATAAGGAGCAGTACCAGGCCGACATGGACATCGAGCAGATCGTCGAGGTCTTCTTCTCGGACATGCTGGACGCGGACGAAGAGTTCAACGTGTCGGAGATCGCGAGGGAGACGGGCCTGTCGAGAAAGGTTGTGGACCGGATCTTGGCGGACGTGAAGGAGGATCGGCCACCGGACATGCCGGCGCAGCGGCTCACTGAGTCGGATGCGGTGCTGACGTTCCTGCGGATCCATCGTGGGTTCGTGCATGAGAAAGAGATCCTGGGCATCGCGCCAGCGGCGACGATCGACCAGATGGTGGGGCATGGGAAACTGATGTCGTGGGGCGAGGGGTACTACTCGCTGCCGGACGTCGAGCCGCCGAAGCATCTCGTAAAGAAGTTCCAGAAGATGCTGGCGCAGGATGTGGACATAAAGCCTGCGGATCGAGTGGTCTCGTGGATCGAGCAGCAGGGCCGTGTGGCATGGACGCTGGATGACATCGCGTCGGACTGCGGGCTGTCGGCCCGTGTGACGAAGAGCACGGTGAACATCCTACTGAAAGAGAAACGGGTGGAGTTCATCGAGGAGATTGCTGGTCAGCGGTTCTACAAGCGGGTCAGCGAGTGACGCGGAGCGAGATTGCGCTACTGGCTCTCCTGCGCAAGGAGGGCCAGGCTCAAACGAACGACGAAGACGCGATCAGGGGCTTGGAACTGCGCGGCCTTGCGGAGCGATGCGGCGGCGGAGTGGTGCGGTACGTGGCACCGAAGCAGGTGGACTTGCCGCCGGCGAAGCGGCTGGAGGCGCTGAAGGAAGCGCTGCGAGAAGAACCGCTGTCGCAGAAGGAAGCTATTGAAATCATGGGAGAGTACCGCTACTTGTGGCTTGCCCTGCAAGACGGCGGCGTAGTGCGCTTGCTCTCTGGCGACTACGCGATTCCTGGAGGGCCAGTGACCCGTCACCTGCGGCATACGGTTGCCGAGCGCGTTCGACGGGTGCTTCCCGTTGGTTGCGTGATGATGTTGCACGAGATCATCAAGAGGACGGAACTGAGGCCAGGTGTCGTCCGGAACGCCCTGACAGAAATGTGTCGGTCTGGCGAGGTCACGAGAGTGAGCAAGGGGGAATACACAAGATGACGGTGATTGACTACGTGAAGGAGAAACGGTCGGTGTCTGTGACGGAAGTCTCGGAACTGCTAGGCGTCACGAAGCAGCGTGCGCAGCAGATCCTGAGTCGTCTGGTGACCAAGGGACAGATCGTGCGAGGCGCGAACAGGTCGTACTGCGTACCGGGGTTCGAGCATCTGGACGCGAGGCCGAGGGAGACGCCGAAGCGAAGTGCGGTCCTGCTGGCCCTCCGGGGCAAGGGCTGGGTGCGTCGCAGTGAGATTGACGCATCGTTGTCGACGATCCAAGAGATGGTGGAGTCGGGGGACCTGTGGACCAGAGGGCGGCTGCATGTGGCCCTGCCTGGCACTCCTACGACGATCAGGGCGAGCGTGAGCGTATCGCAGCAGGTGCTGGAGTACGTGCAGCAGCACAAGCGGGTGGCGATCGCGGATCTGAAGCCGAAGTTCAACGTGCAGAACATGCACATGCTGGTCGGGCGGTTAGTGGCGCGAGGCGTGCTGAAGCGCGACGAGCAGGGGTATGTGTGCCATGCGGGCTGACGTCTGGGAGTACGTCCAGAAGCATCGGGCGGTACGAACGGCTGACATGGGCCGGGATTTCAAACGCTCAAGGCAATGGGCGCAGCAGATCCTTTCGGCAGCGGTTGATGCCGGGGTGCTGGTGCGCGGTCACGATCGAACGTACTGCTTGCCGGAGGCGGTGGGCGTGAAGGTGCCGCTGGCGCCGAGGCCGTCGAAGAAGCTCAGCCAGTTGGTTGAGGCACTGCGGTCGGCCGGCGACTGGATGATGTCGCGGGACTTGCTGGCCCGTGCTGACGTGTCGATCCAGGTGCTGATGAGGGCGATGGAGCACGGGCTGGTCGTGCGGCAGGGGCTGAACTGGTACGGGTTGCCGGAGTGGCCGGATCTGCCGGTGTCGAGGCGCAGCAACATCGATCAGTGTCTGGAGTGGCTGCGACAGACAGGCCCGAGGACGCCGGCCGAGGTGTACGCCTGGTGGTCGGGCCGCGTGTCTCAGGCGTCTGTGACGCTGCACCGGATGCAAGCGAGGAAGCTCATCCGCAAGGTGAACGGAAAGTACCAGTTGACATAGGAAGCAGTAGCCAGTAAATACCACCCGTGCAGCATGAAGCTGCCGAGGAGAGCCAGATGGACAAGAACGTGGATGTGCAGATCATGGTCGCGATGGCAGCGATCCGGGCAGGAAACGAACTCGAGGCCCGCATCGCGAGCCGGAAGATCTGGGAAGCCCTGACGACGCAGCAGGACAACCGCCGATGAGTCTCCAAGACGAGATCATGGCGTTCGCTCGTCAGAAACTGGCGTTCCGGCAGGCGGAGTTCATCCAGCATAGCGGCGCAAAGCAGTGCCAAGTGTCCAAGGTCACGAGGCGACTCGCTGCCGCCGGGATGCTGGAGAAGGGGCCGAACGGCGCGTATGCGCTGCCGGGACACCGGGCCGAGGTGCCGTGGCGATCGAACGACCACCGGAACCTGCTGCTGCTGGATCTGCTCGCGAGGGGCGTCGGGACGACGAAGGAACTCATGCGACAGGCTGGCATGACGGAATGCCAGGTTCGTTCGCGGCTTGAGAGGCTTCGACTACGAGATGTGGTTCACAACACTGGGTACGAGTACCGACTCGGCCCTGGGCCGATGAAGAGCGTGTCGATGCCAGCGATCGATTCGCTGGTCGACTGGATGCGCAAGCATGGCAAGCCAGTGACCATTCGGCAGATCGTCGGGAACGGATGGGGGGAATGCTCGGTGCGCAGGGCTGTGTACCGAGGGCGGTTACGGAAGATTGATCGCGGCGTGTATGCCGTGGTGGAGAAGTAAATGACCGAGATCATTGTGAACGGCGAGCGGTACGTGAAGGCGAGCGGGCCGAAGGGACCTCGAGCGGTTGTGGTGGTGGATCGGGGCTGGATCTTCGCCGGCGACGTGGAGCGCAAAGATGGCCGGATCCGACTGACGCGGGCCGTCTGGGTGTTCCGCTGGGAGTCGATCGGGTTCGCCAAGATGATCGAGACCGAGCAGGCGGACCTGCGCCCGTGCGCCGACGTAGACATGCCTGCTGGCAGCGAGATCTTCTGCATCCCCGTCCACGACCAGTGGGGCCTCAAGTGATGAGGCCGGTGGGGGACGGAGACGGAGACGGCAACGGGTACGGTTGCAGTCACGGCGACAGCGACGGCGACGGTTACGGCTATGGTTCCGGTTACGGCACCGGTTACGGCTACGGTTTAGGACATTGCTACGGTTCTGGCGCCGGCTCCGGCTACGGCACCAGCGACGGTGACGGTCGCGGTTACGGTTACGGCTACGACTACGGATACGGCACTCGCTCTGGCAATGGCAACGGTAGCGGCTATGGCGATGGCGTCAGCACCGTAACCACCGGAACGAGACGACGATGATGTGGCCGGTGGGGGATGGGGACGGAGACGGCAACGGCTATGGTTGCTCCGATGGGTACGGTGACGGTGACGGCGACGGTTACGGCGACGGAAACGGTCACAACAACGGATACGTCACTCGCTCCGGGGGCGGCATAGGAAACGAGGACGGCAGAGGCTACGGCGACGGATACAGCAACGGCAACGGCTATGGCGATGGCATCGGCACCGTAAGCACCGGAGCGAGGCGCCGATGATGAGGCCGGTGGGGGATGGTAGCGGAAGTGGCTACGGATTCGGCTTCGACTCCGGATACGCCGATGGTGACGGTCACGGATGCGGTTATGACGATGGTTCCGGCTACGACTGTGACGATGGTGATGGCGTCGGCTACGGTCACGGTGACAACGCAGGACATCTCTCCGGTTACGGATTCAGCACAATTACAACGAACACCAGGAGGAAGTAATGGACCCCGAACTGATGCAATTCTTCCGCAGGATCGCGGAGCAGATGCGAGAGACGTGCGCTCGCGTAGTGGAAGTCATGGCCGAGCAACCGCCAGCCGAGATCGCAGCACAGATTCGTGCGCTGCCGCTGCCGGGAGACGAGAAATGAAGTGCATGGCATTCGTGGCTCGCATCGAGGGCGAGCAGATCGTGATTGAACGGGACGGCGAGCGCGTCGTCTCGGTGGGCAAGGGGCTGGGGCAGCGTGAATTGGATCGAGCGCTCGACCACATCCGACTGGCCTTCGAGGCTGGCGTGATGCACACGCTGAACGATGTGCGCCAAGAGATGAAGGAAACCTGGGTGCGCAGCGAGAGTCGGAGATAGCCAATGGTGATCATCCTGAGAGGGCCATCCGGCGCAGGCAAGTCGACGTACGCTAGGAAGAACCATCCGACCGCAACGGTTGTCTCAGCGGACGATTTCTTCATGGTGCGAGGCAATTACGAGTTCGATCCGAAGCGATTAGGTGAAGCGCACGGTTCATGCCTGATTCGGTTCGTTGAGGCAGTGACCGACGAGAGCAAGGCCCAGATCGTGGTGGACAACACCAACACAACTGTCGCGGAGGTCTCGCCGTATGCGGCCTTGGCTCTGGCCTACGGGCATACGCTGAAGATCGTGACGTTCGTCGGAGACTGGCGGATCGCTGCACGTCGGAACGTGCATGGCGTTTCGGAGGCGACCGTCGAATCACAGGCCAACCGAACCGGGGAGGCGATGTTTCCGCCGTGGTGGCCCCATGAGACGGTAGAGATCCGATGAGCCAGAACGAGAAACTGAGGGCGCTGCTCGCGGAGGCGCGGGATCTGTTCGAGACCATGCGGCAAGCCGACGCGTTTGCGCCGCACGCATACGACCGTGGAGATGACGATGCGTCCATCGTGGACCTTGCACGCCACATCCGCGCCCGCATCGACGCAGCGCTTGCGGAGCCGACAGGCCCGGAACGCTCTCCGCTCTACCCCGGCGAGGGGACATGGAGCGTGTTTGCGGAGAAGGTCATGGCTGAGCGCGACGAAGCCCGTGCCGAGGTCGAGCGGTTGAATGCGCTGCTGGATGGTGTTGTCGGAGCGTGCAAGTACGCATGCAATCGAGAGTCACACTGTGGTGTTTGCGCGATCGCATTCAAGGGGATCAGCCCGTGACAGCATATGACAGAGGGATGCGAGAACTATTGGAGGAATGCCGGTCCAGCGCATTCGATGCCAAGGAATATTCACTATGCGACCGCATCGACGCCGCACTGCGGACGCCTATTCCTCCGATTTTCGATGCGTTCTGCACGGCACGCGAACAGCGCGACGAAGCCCGCGCCGAGATCGAGCGGTTGCGGGACTTCATTGAGAGCCTCATCGATGAACGCGACGAAGCCCGCGCCGAGGTCGAGCGGCTGAAGGCCAGTTACGACGCGGTGTGTCGCGAACGAAACCAGATACAGACGCGCTTCTCGATACTGAGCAAACGATGGATTGGCTATCGCTCCGTCGAATTGCTCCGGCAGGTCGAGTGGGTGACAGACGGGCGAGAATCCACGACATCGTGCCTGTTCTGCCACAGGTCGCATACTCAAGGACACGCAGCCGACTGTGATGCGTTTGGTCGAATCGGTGGGGCCGTGCCGCCGGATGTCGTCGAATACGCATCGCATACAGAGGAGGATAAGTGACCTACTCATGGGTGCAGGGAACCTACTTTCGCGGATCGCTGGTCGAGCGCAAGAGCGGGATCCGGTTGATCGTGACTCCCAAATATTCGATTGAGCGGAGCGGGGAGGTCTGGGAGTGGTGCTGTGAGACGCAGGGAACGGCAGAGACCGAGGATGCCGCACAGAAAGCTGCCGAACGCGCTGCCGATGCGTACCGTCGCGGTGCCGAGGCGATGCGCGAGCAAGCAGCGATGGTTGATCCGTACGGACTTCACTTGGATCGGGCAGAGTTCGCTCGCGTCATCAGTGGCCCTGCATCGATTGTCCAGATCATCCGCGCAGGGATCCGTGCTCTGCCGATCCCGGAGGACACATGACCGAAGAATACCTCCAGACCCTGCTGGCCCGCCGGCCGGACGACCAGGATATCGCGGATCTCGCTGTCGCCTGGCGCAAGCAGACCGAGTCCGTTCGCAGACTCCAAGACCAGATGCTGGCCGACATGGCCGAGGCCCGAGCCGCCGGCCTGACGCACGAGAACATCCGGAAGGCCATTGGCGAATACGCTGACGGCGAGATCAGTTTCGGGCGGCTCGTTGAACTGGTCCGAGCGGCAGCCAGGGCGCTGGCGGAGGCATGATGCCCTGCCAACGAGTAGGTCCAGCGATCGTGTGTACGAGCGACCAGCATGAGCACACCTTCAACGGACGCACATGGCGGTTCGATCTGCATCGATACTCAGGACCTTGGCCAATCAAGAGAAACGGCGAACCCTACGCAAAGGTCCCATCCACATTCTGGGCGGCATGGGAAGACTGGCTGACCCAATGACCTCCACATCCGACCGAGAGATGGCGATCCTGTTCCTAGCGGGCAGGGTCGCCCACGAGGACCGAGTTTGGATCCAGACCGGATCCGGCGCAGCGACAGAGAGAGCCAAGTCCTTGGCTCGCATGTTCGCAGACGCCAGACACCAAGAGAGACGCAAGGCCATCGAGGCTATCGACCCGGCGCCCGGACTGAGCCTGCAAGTCGAGTCGATCCTGCGGGTGGCGCAGGCGATGATCCGGAGGATCGAATGAGATGCAATCGGCAGCACGTCCCTGATGGCCCTCCGATGCTCTGCCCGAACTGCGACAGCATCATCGAGATCATGGAAGCAGACTTCTGGTGCGACTACATGCACCCCGACGACAAGGTCGAGTGCGAGTGCGGCACGGCGACCTGGCAAGAAAGGATGGGTAAATGAAGTGGACCAAGAAGCGCGGATGGAGCCTCCCTCACTGGGAGTGCGGCGAGAAGCGGATCACCGAGATCAAGCCGGGCGTGTTCCTCTGGTTGGATCAGGACAAGCGACTGACCGGCATCGCCACAAGCCTCGAAGAAGCCCAGGTGGCGTGCCGTGACTGAGATCATCCGCCACCTGATGAACCTGTCGAAGGACGAACTGATCCTGCTGTCCCGCCTCTGCTTGGCTCTCGCTGGCGAGAAGTACGATATCGCTACCAGACTCGAGTGAGATCCGCTAAGAGGCCGCGCCATGATGACGAACACTGACGTCTCCGACTACGAAATCCAGAGCGCGACCACCCTCGCCGAACTCGAGATCCTGCGGGACAACGTCCTCGCGAGCCTTGAGGCGATCCGCGCCCAGATCGAGCGGTACGTGCCGGAAGAGACATTCCGCTCTACGGAGTATCTGGAGTGGAAGATCCGAGCGATGGACGCAAGGCTGCACAAGACGCGGCAACTCCGCGTGATCAACCGGAAGGCCAACTCCATCCGTCGAAACGTGCGTCGTCATCGCGGCGACGACAAGGAAGAGTTCTTCTTCGCGGTCACCAAACTGGTCGCCGTCCTGCGCCGCATGCAACGCGATGGCACCGAGATCGAGGAGTGGGCCAAGCAGCCGCTCGATCAGGTCCAGCAGTGGCTCAACGATCTGAAGATCGACACCAACGAGGAATAAATGCGAACCATTGCTGCCACCTTGCTTCTCCTCTCTGGTTGCCATGAGCGCAACATCCAGGCTGACCTCGCAGCCTGTACGGCCTTCTGCAAGGAGGCTGTCGTCCTGATTCAGTGGGACGAGAACGGGATCGCTGCGTGCGAGTGCCAGCGGATCGACTCATGCGATCCGTAATGATCGACGCTCGTCGAGAGACTTGGGGGACGTTCACGGAGGATCGCGGCTGGACGTGCGCCGTGATCCTCTGTCTCGACATCCAAGCGAAGTTCCGTGATGTCGAGGCGACGTCGTGGAAGGGGCCAGACCGGCTCGAAAAACTAACGGACGAAGAACGCGCCTGGATCAAGAGGCGCAAGTCTGCCGCCAAGAAGACGGCCGACGACTGGATGGCAGAATGATAACGAACGAAAGCAGCATGAGAGAGAAGATCGATGCCGTTTCGGAGCGCATGATCGAAGCCGATGGACCAGATTCTGGCCTTGTCGTCATGGACGGCTTCGATGACTGCATCGTGGGCGTAGCCTCAAGATTCCACGACACGTTCGTTGTGTATGACATCGAAAAAGTGCTCAATAAACTAGAGGCAGACGGGATGACACGCGAGGAGGCCGTTGAGTTCCATGAGTTCAATCAGGCCGGCGCATGGGTTGGACCACGAACCCCAGCGTTCATCGATACCAGGTGCAGCTGGTGGATGGCAGAATGATCTCCGTGATCTGTGGTCCGATGTTCGCCGGCAAGACAACGGCGCTGATCGAGCGGTATCAGTGGCTCACCCAAGAGCGGATCCCGACGCGGGTGTTCAAGCATTCCTTCGACACACGGGCGAAGGACGTGCAGACGCACTCCGGCGAGTCGCTGCCCTGTCTGGCCCTCTCCTCTGTCGAGCAGTTGCTGTTGCAGGTGCCTCCGGGCGTCGGCGCAGTTCTGATCGACGAGGTGCAGTTCTTCGATGAGTCCATCGTCGATGCAGCAGTGGCTCTCTCTCGGTCTGGAGTCCACGTCATCGCGGCTGGACTCGACCTCGATTACCGAGGGCGCGATTTCGGGCCGATGGGGCATCTCCTGGCGGTCGCAGATGACGTGACGAAGGTGCGGGCGTCCTGCACCCATTGCGGCCTCCAGGCGAGCCGCACGGGCCGCAAAGTGGATAGCCAGTTGACCGTGCTCGTCGGAGGCCGCGATCAGTACGAAGCGCGGTGTCTGCATTGCTGGCTTGACCGGAGCGTCCAATGATCTCAGCCCGTGTGGTCGCGGACTCCGTGTGCGACGGCGCACGCCTGACGACGATGGAACTGGTCTACCCCCGCTTCATCCACTCGGAACTGATGACGCATCGGAAGTTCTCAAGGAACTCGGCCTCGTCGAGGGCCATTCCGGTCAAGCGGATGCTTGAGATGATCGAGGCCGATCCGGCGCAGCCCATCGAATGGGGCAAAAATCAGTCGGGCATGCAGGCTCGTGAGGTGGTCGGCGATCATGTTGCTGCGATGGCCGAGCACGTCTGGATGGAAGCGTGCGCTGACGCAGTGCGTCATGCACGGCGCATGATGGATCTCGGCATCCACAAGCAGATTGTGAACCGGATCGTCGAACCCTTCATGCACATGCAGACGCTTGTGTCCTCGACCGAGTGGGAGAACTGGTGGTCCCTGCGGACGCACCCGGACGCGCAGCCCGAGATCCGGATCCTGGCCTACGCCACGCGCAGCGCGTACCGAGCCAGCACGCCGGACGAACTATCAGTCGGCCAGTGGCACACGCCCTACGTCGAGGGGGACCAGTCCCTTGAGGCCCGCTGGGCGTCCGCCATGCGGTGCGCTCGCGTGAGTTACGGTCGACACGGCGCACGTGGGGCCGTCGAGCAGGATGAGGTCGCGAAGGCCAAGACGATGGCCGTCAGTCGGCACATGTCACCCTTCGAGCACGTCGCGACTCCGATGTCGGGGTCCTGGGCGAACTTTGACGGCTGGCGTCAGATGCGCTGGGAGATTGAGCATGCTGATTGATTTCCTCTTCTTCGGTGCCGCTGCCGGCCTTCTGTGCGGCATGGCGCCGTTCATCGTTGCACGCAACAGAGGCAGGCCCGAGTTCGCCACGACGTCGCTTGTCGTCTGCGGCATTGCTGGCGCTCTGTTTGGCATCCTGCTGGCGGGACCGGCTGCTCTGATCATGCTGGCCATCGCGATGAGTTCCAATGACCCTCGATGACGCGCTCGAACTGGCCGTCTTGATCCACGCCGGCCAGAAAGACAAGGCGGGCCTTCCGTACATCATGCACGTCATCGATGTGGCCAACCGGGTCGATCTGATCGAGGACAAGACCGTGGCTGTCCTGCACGACACGATCGAGTCTCGACCAGGGTGTCGGCATGTGATCGCCAACGGATGCACAGCCTCACAGTGGGCTGCGGTGTTCGCGCTCACCCGCTTCGAGGACGAGACCTACGCCGCCTACATCGACCGTATTTTATCGAACCCGACTGCTGTCAGGGTCAAGATCGCCGACATCCAATCCAACCTGTCGCGTCCGGCGTCACTGCCGGACTCTCTGCGCGAACGCTACGAGAAAGCGCTCCGGAGGCTTCATGTCCAGTTTTGACGACCGTACCGATTGCGAGAGAGCCTTCGACTCCTTCCTGCGCGAGCGCCGACTGAAGGGTCGCGCAACGTACGGCCAGGGCCTGGACCATCGCGATCCTCGTTGGAACTGGGAGCGCATGGCCCTCGAAGAGGCGATGGATCTGGCCCAGTATCTGATGGCTGAGAACCTCAGACTAAAAGAGGCGCTTGCAAACAAGAAGTGGGTGCTCTAAAAGACCGTCGCCGGAATTGATCCGGTCACAGGGAGAAACAGATGGCATCCGTTGAGGAATTGCTCGCTCGAATCGAACGTCTTGAGAAGGCCGTGTACGGTCACCGCGCTGAAGCGGTTGGCAAGGGACTGGCCACGAGCCAGAAGATCCAGGAATTCGTGAAGCAGTTCGCCAAGACCAACCGGGTGGTCTCCGTCAAGGAGGTCGCCAGGCAGATGAAGCTCTCCGAGGCCCGCATCTGGCACGAGTACAAGTCTCTGGCCGAGCAGGGAGTGATCGAGAACCTGGGTCGAGGATTCGGATACCTGTCGAAGGTCTACGAAGGCAAGTAGCCGATCTGCTCTCTGATCCGAATAGCCCCCGCCGCCTCGATGGTAGCGGGGGCCATCTTGTTTACTTGATCGGGCAAGCTCCTCCGGCGCACTCCAGGGACTCGAGGTCACCGCCGCCGATGGCCTCCTCGTCGAGAGGCTTGATCACCGACGACAGCGCGTCGTACTGCTCCTTCGTGATGGCCTCCTTCGGTGCCTGGATGAAGCCATGCTCCGAGTGGCAGAGGAACGAGATCGTCTTGAGCGTCGGCAGGTTCTCAGCGAGCCATTCCTTCAGCCGGGGCAGATCCTCGCGCCGGTAGTACACGGTCACGGAGACGGCTTGGTCGGCCCAGTGCTTGGTGGCCGTCTTCACGACGTCGAGTTGCTTCCAAGTGTCCCAATCCTCGTCGGCGACAGGCGCCCCGTCCGGAGCACGGCAGTAGAAGTCCACGACGACCGTGTTGTGGTCGAGCGAGCCGTCGAACCGGATCTGCGGCTCGATGTGATGGCCAGCAGCGCGGAGCAGGGGAATCAGCGGATCACTGGCCGCGAAGCGAACCCGCTGGATGTAGTGCCGCGAGTACGCCGGATGGATGCCCTCGTAAACGTCCATGACCTTCGACATGGTCCCGCTGGGCTTCACGACCGTGGTCCGGATCGACTCCGGAATTCCGAGTTCCTTGCTGTATTCCCGGTTCTCCTGCTGGATCGCAGCGTACGCACGATCCAGATGCTCCGGAGCGAACAGCGGCGACTGCAAGCATCCCGTGATGCCCGTGCCGATGCGACGGTTGCGCTTGATCACTTCCTGTGACTGCGGCCAGTGATAGTTGTCGCACGTCACCCGCTTGCCCCAGCGATGCATGAGTCGAGCAGCCTCGACAAACTCATCCGCATCAGATAGATTGGGAAGCGCGATTTCCTGGAGGTTGCACGGTTCAAAAGGCTCAAGACAGGCTTCGGCGCAGGGGTTGACTAGCGATGCGGTATCTGGTAGATGCTCGCCGATACGGCCAAATGTCTGCATGGCCTTTCGGTTGATGATCCCGAACGGCTCGCCGGACTCGTAGGTCTTCCAAAACAGCGGGTGCAGTTCATCCACATCGGAGGCGACGACAGAGAAGTTCGCCATTGCCCGATAGGTCGGGATGCCGCCCAGATCCCACCGCTTGGCCGTCAGGTACTCACGATCCCACGGATCACCCAGGATGATGATGGCCGACCGGCGCACGTTCCCGGCGACGACCATCTCTCCGATGCAGCACAGAAGGTCGGCGGCGTCGATCGGCCGGACATGGCGACCGGCACGGGTCGAGAGGATGGTATGGATCTTCTCGACGCAGTCGATCAGAGGCCGAGGGCCACTGGCTGTCCCACCGAAGCCAATGATCGGATCGCCGCCGGGGCGCACGCAGATGGTCGAGAATGAGAACGACCGTCCGGTGACGAACATGGACTCGAGGGTGCGGCGCACAAGTTCGACCCAACCCTCGCGAGAGTCAGGGACGATGAAATCGGCATCCTTGGTGTTGCGATGCTCGATGCGAACACCTTGGCGAACCTTGGGGAGGCGCGACGTGTAGCGATGTTCGACGCTCATGCCGACGCCGCCGCCGAGCATCAGCAGATCCATCGCAACGACGTAGGATTGCCAGTCAGAAGCATCGACGGCCCAGCAGTTCACCGTCGCGGCACCGCCCAAGCGCTGATGAGCAGGAGCTCCAGAGAACCACAGACCACGTCCGGCCGGAGTGGCCTTCCTGGCGAGCATGAAGTACCGCAGCCGGTTGATCTCATCCTCGCTCACGCGATGACCGCGCACGTTGCCGGCGATCACGCGCTCGACGGTGTCATTCCAGTTCTCGGTCGTTCCCGTATCCTTCCGCGCATACGTGCGACGGTAGACCACTTTGGCGAGATTGCTCCACATGACATGCCTCCAACTTTTTGTTGACGACCCATCTGCACAGTGCTAGAGGGGGATGCGCAAGGTAGCCGACCCGATTCCGGGTTGCCACAAGGAGTCACCATGAGAGTGTCAGTCGAGGCGAAGCATCTGGCTTCCGCCGTGAAGAAGGCCAAGGCGCTGGTCGACGGCAAGCCCGTCCATCCCATGCTGGGGACGTTCAAGTTCTCGACGCTCGCGTCTGGGCGCCTCGAACTGGTCGCGTACGACATGACGACCAGCGTCAAGATCGAGATCCCTGCCGAGACGCTCGAGGACGGCAAGGTTTGCATTCCTGCAAAGGAGTTCGCTCAGATCGTGTCGTCGCTCGATGGCACCGTGAATCTGTCGACCACGAAGAACAAGGTGGCCATCAAGTGCGGCGAACTGGCCGTCAATCTGCCGCTGATCGGAACCGCTGACGACTATCCGGAGATCGGTCTGCCTCCGGCCGAGGGATGGATGGACATGGACCCGAAGGCTCTCGCTCTGGCCTTCGATGCAGTGTCCTACTGCGCGAGCAAGGACGACACCCGCTACAACCTGGCGGGCGTGAATGTCGACCAAGATGAGATGGGCTACACGGCGCTGACGGCGACGGATGGACACCGACTGGCCACCACGCTCGTGCCTTCAAGCGGAGTGGACACCAAGGGCGCGATCATCCCTCTGCGAGCCGTTGGTGTGTTCCGCGAGGCGCTGCTCTCCTGCCCTAGCGCATGCGTTCCGAAGTGGCAGATCACGGCCACGACGGCCTCCATCCGATGCGTCGGGATCGAGACGACAACGCGCCTGATCGACGGTCAGTTCCCCGATTATCGACAGGTGCTTCCATCGGACTCCGATGGCACTCCCGTCGCTGTGAACCGTGATCTCATCATTGCCGCGCTGCGCCGGATCATCCCGATGGGAAACCAGGGTCAGGTTCTTCTTTCTGGCCAGTTGGCCAGAATGACTCTGGCCAGTCGGAGCGAATTGGGCGAGGCGAAGGACTCGATCAAGATCGACAACGACTTTGGCGAGATCGCGGTCAACGGCAACTTCTTGGTTGAGGCGCTGTCGACAATGCCGGAAGAAGTCACCATGCTGATCGGCGACAGCATGTCTCCCATCCGTCTCACCGCCAAAGACTGCGACACGGTCGCGGTCGTCATGCCCATGAGGAAATAACCGATGGCCCTCCCCTCCCAAGCTTCCGACTCCATGCTCAACGCCGCCCTCCGCATGGCCCGCGACGGGTTTCGCGTGTTCCCTGCCCAGCACAAGATCCCGCTTGTGAAGGCGTGGCAGAAGGTCGCCACGGTGGACGAGGGTCTGATCCAGCAGTGGTGGCGTGACTGGCCGAACGCCAACGTGTGCATCGCTACCGGCGACGGAATCATCGTCGTCGACGTCGACATCAAGAAGGGCGGAGATGCCACGCTCTCTGCTCTCGAACTCGAGCATGGCGACCTGCCGAAGACCGTCTACTCCCGCACCGGCGGCGGAGGCTGGCACTACTTCTTCAAGGTACCTCCTGGCACTCAGAACCGGAACAGCACGGATCGTCTGGGCGCTGGCATCGACACGCGAGGGGACGGCGGATTCGTTGTCGCGCCGCCCTCATCGCACGCATCCGGTGGACGTTACGAATGGATGGCCGCTCCTGGCCGCATCGAGATCGCTGACTGTCCGCAGTGGATCCTCGACACGCTTGGCGTGGCCAAGGTGATCGAACTGCCTCGCCCCTCACGCCCTGTCCTGTCTCAGGAGCAACACAAGCGTGCGAGGGCGTATCTGGCACGACTGCCCTCCGCAGTGTCAGGACAGGGTGGCCATCAGGCACTCTGGACAGCCGCACTCTCGATGGTGCGGGGTTTTGAACTGTCGACCGAGGACGCCTACTCGCTGCTGGCGAGCGACTTCAATCCCCGGTGTGAGCCACCTTGGTCCGAAGACGAACTGCGCCACAAGCTCCGTGACGCAGCGAACAACGCCTCGACGCCCTGGGGGTATCTGCTGCACGCCGAGGTGACCTTCGGAGGCCATCCTCGCAACATGGAGGAACCGCCCGAGTACGACATCCCTCCCCCGACCGACATGGATCGGCCGCTCGACAACGACATCGAGGCGGCGTTTGCAGAAGTGATCGACATGCCGGTGCGCCAGGCCGCGCCGATCCCTCTGTCGAACAGCTACGCATCCGCGTGCCAGATCCTGCGCGACCGTGGCCTCCGCGAGAAGGTTCTCGGCCCAGGGGCGCTCGAATACGACGAGATGTCGCTCACTGCGACCCTTGGCCGGCGAGCGATCATGGACGAGGACATCGGCCGCATCCGCGAGAACTGCGAACGGATGTTCACAAATAACAATCGCGGCATTCAGTTCAGCACACAGAACATCGAGCAGGCCATCCTGCAGATCAGTCGAGAGCGTCCGTTTCATCCGGTGAAGGACTACCTGTCTGCGCTGGAATGGGACGGCGTCCCCCGGATCGAAGCGCTTGCCACTGAGGCCATGCATCAGGCTGAAGGCAGCGTCGAACCGCTATTACTCCGTAAGTGGCTCATCTCTTGCGTGGCTCGCGCCATGCGGCCGGGATCCAAGGTCGACACGGTGCTTGTTCTGGTCGGGCCGCAGGGTCTTGGAAAATCCACCTTCTTCCGGCTTCTCATGCCGGGCGAATCCGAGTGGTTCACCGACACCACCATCGACATCCGGAACAAGGACTCCTACATGGTCATGCGCCGCGTCTGGGTGCTCGAGTGGGCCGAGCTCGATGCGATCCGCCGCGCTCGTGACGCCAACGCCGTGAAGGCGTTCATCACGTCGCAGGAGGATGTCTTCCGTCCTCCGTACGAGAAGGGGATCCGCCAGATCAAGCGGTCGAACGTCATCGTCGGCACGACGAACGACTACGAATTCCTCTCGGACGACACGGGCAACCGTCGCTTCTGGCCGATCCATGTGGTCAAGATCGACCGCAACTGGATTGCCAACAACCGCGACCAGATCTGGGCCGAGGCGAAGCATGCCTGGCTGAACAACGAGATCTGGTGGCTCTCCCCCGAAGAGGAGGCCGAGGTCGATGCGGCTCGCCAGCGGTTCCACCGGATCGATCCTTGGCTTCCGATCGTGGACGAGTATCTGTCCGACCGGAACGAGACCAGCCTCACCGACATCCTCTCCGGCCCTCTCTCGGTCCCCGTGGAGCGCCAGTCGGATCAGGTCTCTCACCGCCTCATCGCGATCATGCGCCAGTTGCGGTGGACGGCGACCGGCCGGAAGCGAGTGTCAGGTCGTCAGGTTCGTTTGTGGACTCGCGAAGAATAGCGGCGTTGAGCTTCCGAATCGCTTCCTCGACCGATCGCGCCACGATGTAGATCCCGCCGAACTTGCGGATCATAGTCCCGAACGCGATCTGGTCAGGACGTAGTCTCCCGGTGGCCGACTTGACCTCGATTTCGAGGCGTCGGCCATCGGCCGTTATGCCGGACAGGTCGGCCTGACCAGGAATACCGAATCGAACGAACTGCCCGTTGGCCATCTGGGCTGCGCCGGTATTCGCTCGCCAGATGCGGACGTCTGGCCGACTGCCGATCGCTGCGATGATGCGTGCTTGGATTTCATTTTCCTTCACGACTAGTTCTCCACCCTGCCTTGCGCAGTGCTGTTGGAATCTTCACGTTGCCCTCTGCGGGCTTCTCTTCGGACTTGAAGTCAGGCCATCGTCCAAACCTGGCCTTGAATTGCATCGCGGCCCAACCGGGCTTGTATCCGCGCATCTTGGCGAGCGCGGTCAACCGTAGCCACTCGGTGTGCTGGTGGCTACGAGGGACGGCAGCACGCATCTTCTCGACCTCCTCAAGCGAGGTCTCCTTGCCTTCCACCTCTTCGATCTGCTTGGACGGCGGGAAGCGCTCTTGGCATTCCTGGCAGACATCCAGCCCCACTGGACTCTGGAAGAAGCAGCGAGGACACAGTCGAACAAGCGCCTTCACGCCCTTGCTGCGAGGCCCGCCGCCTTCGCTCTCGGTCAGGGTGTACTCCCGATCCATCGTCGGAAGGCCATGCAAGAGCGCGTTACCGGCATGGTCATGCAGCCTGGCCCTGTCCTTGCCTGGCGCACGCCTGAGCACCCGGCCGGCCATCTGGAGATAGAGAGCCAAAGACTTCGTGGGCCTTGCGAGGATGCAGACCTCAACGGTCGGGCAGTCCCACCCTTCGGTCAGGACTCCCACGTTGGAGACGACAAGCGTCTGGCCAGAGGCCAATCTGCGCAGGATTTGTTCGCGTTCTGGCCCTGGAGTCGCCCCGTCGAGGTGTTCTGCCGGGATACCGGCCGAGACGAATCGCTCCACGATGGACTTCGAGTGGGCGATCGTCACAGCGAAGCAGACGGCTCTCTTGCCGTCAGCATGCTTGCGATACTGCTCGACCATGCCTCCGACGACGCGAGCCGTGTTCATCCGCTCTTCGGCATCCTCTGTCGTCCAGTCTCCACCTCGAGTTTTGGCTCCCTTCATGTCCGGCACGTTGTAGGCGAACCCGACGATGGGGGCGAGGAAGCCCAGTCGGGTCAGTTCCGCCGGCGTAGACGCCACGACGATGTCGTCGAACAGATCACCGAGGCCGCGCCCGTCTGTGCGCCAAGGCGTGGCCGTGAGGCCGATGGCTGGCACGTCGTAGGCACGCACGATCTTCTGGTGCGAGTCCGACATGGCGAGATGAGCTTCGTCCACGATGACGAGCGTCGGAGTCCAGTCGATCGTGCGCCGGATCAGCGTCTGCACACTGGCGACCTGCACACTGGCGTCCGGCCGAACCCGAGGGTGACTTGACATAATCACACCGTGATCGATCCCAAACTGGTCGAGCCTGGTCGAGCACTGGTCGATCAGTTCCTTCCGGTGTGCCAGGAAGAGGACGCGACCAGCCTTTCGCACAGCGCCCTCGATCATGGCGGCTGCGATGGTCGTCTTCCCTGCTCCGGTCGGAGCGACCAAAAGCACACGTTTCTTGCCAGATCTCAGTGATTGACGCAGCCCGTCGAGGGCTTGTGTCTGGTACGGTCGAAGCGTCTGCATCGTCTCCAACTTTTTCTTGACAGGCATAGGCCGGTCATCTAAAAGCCCCACATGGCGAACGAACTCACACTCAGGGAAGCCAGCGAGCGACTCGGCCTATCGAGAGAGCGGGTCCGTATGCTGATCATCCAAGGCGAGATTGCAGGTAGGTCTGCCAACGGATCATTGATCGTCGATACGGCATCCGCACTGGAGTGGGCGCTCAAGTCTTGCGACTGGCGAGTCCATGTCGCACGTCAGAAATTGAAGGTAGCGCATGACGCGCTCCGTCGATCAGAAGAAAGAATGGCAGAGGTCCGACAGTGGGCCACGGAGGAGCAATATGGATCAGATGACAGGGTTCGTGGATAGCGTGACGTGGGTCATGCTGTTCCTGGAAGCAGAACGTCAACGCAAGGAACGTGCTCGGCGGAAGGCGGAATGGCTCGCTCGCTGGGAGAAGATCAAGAACCTCTGGAGGACGAAATGAGCAATCTCGTGAAGGCCGGCTTCGAGCCGCGCAACATTGACGAAGCGATTCATCTGGCCAAGGTGCTGCACGCAAGCCGACTGCTGCCCCGTGGTCTCCAGACTCCGGAAGCGGTGGTCGCAACGATCATCACCGGCGCAGAACTGGGCCTGTCGCCCATGCAAGCCATCCGGTCGATCCACATCATCGATGGCAAGCCGACGATGTCGTCGGATCTGATGGTGGCGATGGTCAAGCGTCACGAAGCGTGCAAGTTCTTCCGCCTTGTGGAATCGAGCGGAAGCGTCGCCACCTACGAGACGCAGCGTGCTGGAGATCCGGAACCGACTCGGATGTCCTTCTCCATCGAGGAGGCCAAGGCCGCAGGACTCGCCGGCAAGGACGTCTGGAAGAAGTTCGCCGCTGCCATGCTCCGCGCTCGTTGCGCCTCTTCTCTCGCTCGCGCCGTGTACCCTGACCTTGTCATGGGTATCTACGATCCGGACGAACTGGATCACTCTCCCGCTCCGGCGCCGGAACCTCGCGATGTAACACCTCCGAAGCCTGTGATCCCCCAGGTCGTGGTTGAGGCAGCACAGACCCTCGACGCGACGATCGAAGAGATGTCCGTAGCGGACTCCCTGCGCGAAGCGATGGAGAGCGCCAAGACAGTGGCCGACCTGACCGCTGTCGCGGCGAAGGTAGCTCCCGCGCAGGGAGCGGGCCAGATCACCTTCGAGGAACGAGACGCGCTCCGCAAGATCTTCAGCCAGCGCAAGAACGTGCTGGCGGCGGAGGCCAAGTGAAGCTCACCGGCAGCAAGATGTCTCTGTTCCAGAAGTGCCAGTGGTGGGCGCGGCCGGATGTGATCGTGAAGGATCGGCCGCTGTCATCGTCCGAGGCGAATCTCGGCAAGGCAGTCCACGCTGCGATCGAGACGCACATCCTGGGCAGCGGCACCGCCGAGACCTTCGGTGCTGACGCTGAAGTCATCAACCGGATGCTCTGGGCTTGGCAGGACAGCCAGTGGAGCGGGATCAAGTGGGAGCCGGAAGTGGCCTTCGCCTACGATCCTGCAACCGGATCAGCACGCACCCTTGGTCGAGGCCGTGAAGCGTATGTGAACGCTGGCCCGACCGAGATCACCGGAACCGTGGACGCCATCCATCAAGATGGCACGCAGATCACGATCGCCGACTGGAAGACCGGACGCCAGTCTGGCCTTCAGTCTGCCGAAGAGAACGCCCAACTGCGGTTCTACGCGCTCTGTGCTGCTCGTGCCTACGGTGCCGAATCTGTGCGTGTCCTCGTCGTTCGTGTCGGCGAGGGAGGCACGCAGCACTCCGAGGCTGTTCTGGACGACTTCGATCTTGCGGCGTTCGAGGACGAGTTCCGCGCTCGCCTCAAGACCATCCCGCAAGCACGTCCCCAGAACGGACACCACTGCACCTACTGTCCCGCAGTGTCGGTCTGCCCTGCGACAGCCATCGCAGAGGAGACCCTGGTCCCGACTGAGCCTCGTCCGATCGGCATCCAGGGGCCGCAGCATGCCTCCTGGCTTCTGCACCGACTGAGGGCCATCGAGGCCCGCTGCGAGGAAATGCGCGAGATCCTCAAGCAGTACGTCGACACAGTAGGGCCGATCCCTCTCGAAGACGGCAAGGTCTGGACGAAGGGCGAGCAGGTTCGCGAGAGCATCGCGCTCGACACGCCTGAGATGGCCGCGGCCCTCAAGATCCTCGAGGATCATCAGGTCATCGGCGCAGTCGAGACGAAGCGTAGCGTGAGCAAGGCCGACATCGAGCGGATGCTCCGCGACCAAGGCAAGAAGGGTAAGGAACTGAAGTCTGCAATCGAGTCGATCTACGGCGACCTGCGAGCGACGGGTGTCATTCGCTCAAAGACTGTCACGGTCTATGCTGACCGTGACGTGAAGTAGGAGGAAACATGGCTGGACTCATCGAAGGAACGATCGTTGGCTACTTGGCCGCTGACCCGAAGTCCCGGCAGACGACCGCCGGCGAGGTGTCGCAGTTGTCGATCCCCGTCTCCGAGGGGAAGGACAAGCCCACGACCTGGGTGCGAATCAGCGTCTTCGGCAAGCAGGCGACGACGATCAATTCGACCCTCCGCAAGGGTGACATGGTGGCTTGCTCCGGTTCGCTACAGACGCGCACCTGGGAGAAGGACGGCAAGACCAACACGGACTTGGAGATGCTCGCTCGCAGCGTCAAGTTCTTGAAGGTCGCCGCTTGGAGCAACAACGGTCCTGCCGCCCCATCGTCTTCGTCTGGTCCCTCCGACGACGACATGCCCTTCTAGGAGACGTCATGCAGGTGCAGATCAAGAAGGTTCACGCCGACGCCATCATCCCGAAGTACCAGACGGCTGGAGCCGCCGGCGTGGATCTTTGCTCGGTCGAAGACGTCACGATCGGCGAGGGCGACAAAGCGCTTGTCGCCACCGGCCTCTCAATGGCCATCCCGCAGGGCTGGGAAGGCCAGGTTCGTCCCCGGAGCGGCCTCGCTGCCAAGTCTGCTCTGACCGTGCTCAACACTCCCGGCACCATCGACAGCGACTACCGTGGCGAAGTGAAGGTCATCCTTATCAATCATGGACATGGAGTATTTCATGTTCGCAAGGGTGACCGGATCGCTCAGATGGTCTTCGCTCCAGTGGCTCAGGCCGAGTTCGCCGAGGTAGAGGTTCTCGAGTCCACCGGCCGTGGCGCCGGAGGATTCGGGTCCACCGGAAAGTAAGCCAACATCCGAGGAAGCAGGACTCAGGGGGCCGGAGCAATCCGGCCTCTTGACTTTGGTTGATGTGGCCGCTACAAGCCCCAACACAAGGAGGGCAACATGGCCCGCAACGATTCCAGCAAGGTGATCCTCTACGTCCGCGTCTCCACCGATGAACAGGCTCTCGGCCCGACCGCACAGCGTGCCGCAGCAGAGCGCTGGTGCGCCGCTCGTGGAGCAACCATCGTGGCGGTGCATGAAGACCTGGGCGTGTCCGGTGGCGCTCCGATCGACAAATGCCCCGGTCTGCTTGCTGCTGTCGATGCGCTCGAAGAGCATGGTGCTGGAATCCTGCTCGTTGCCAAGCGTGACCGTCTGGCTCGCGATGTGATCAAGGCCGCGATGATCGAGCAATTGGCTCACCGCAAGGGCGCGGCCGTGGCTTCCGCTGCGGGCGAGGGCGAGGGCGACGATCCGGCAGCGGCTCTCATGCGCACCATGATCGACGCCTTCGCCCAGTACGAACGCGCCCTCATCGGCGCACGCACCCGCGCAGCCTTGGGCGTCAAGAAGGCCAAGGGGCAGCGTGTCGGCGGCGTCCCCTTCGGTTACCGCGTCGGTGCCGATGGATGCACCCTTGAAATCGACCAAGGCGAACAGGATGTCATCCGCGCTTGCCAGTCGATGCGCGAAGGTGGTCTGTCTCTCGGTCAGATCGCTGACCGCCTCAACACTGAAGGCACCGCCGTTCGCGGCAACGCTTCGTGGTACGCCATGCGCGTCCACCGGATTCTCGGGGCTGAAGCATGACGATGTACAACGAAGACACCGGCAGCGGATCCGCCGGGAGAGCCAGACAGCGCATCGCAGACATCAAGAAATTCGCCGCCCAGGTTGAACCGGACGGCGAAGATCTTCTTGTTCGCTGGTTGTTTGAGGATCACTGGCAACGCTGGCGCCGCTGGTCGGATCCTGCTTGGGCTGAACTTATCGACCGGAAAGTCGATCGATCATCACGTACGCCTCGTCGCGATCCTTGACCGTCTCGGCCACGATCTCGGCCAGCGCTTCGGCTTCCGCCTCGAGTTCGAACACGCGCCGCGCCCAGTAGATGGCAGCAGCAGTCGCAGTCAGCATCCCAACCCAGACGATCATGCCGTCCTCCGGAGTGCTACCCAAGTTCCGGCAGCGGTCAGACCGTTCGTGATGCCGACGACGCAATCCGACACAGAGAAGCCCTCGCCAGCGGCCAGGTTGTTCGCAGCAGCGCCAAGCACGCCGATCACGATCGACATGCCGACGATGGCCTTCTCCTCTCCAAGAACGGTCCACCGCTTCGCGCCCCAGCGCCGTGCTGCGTAGACGATGGCCATGACGCCCAAGACCGCCAAGACGCGCCAGTTCGACGTCTCGACGGCTTGGGCTGCTCCCCGGAGGATCTCCTGGGATTCGCTATCCATCCGCGCTCACCGAGGCTGCGAGAGCCGCAGCGTTGGCCGCGTCGAGCGCCGCACGGGCTTCGGCGAGGCGAGCCTCAGTTGCCTCTTGCTCCGCACGGACTCGTGCTGCGTTGGCTTCCGTCTCGGCGATGATCTCGGCCAGTGTCGGGAGCGGAGGGGCGACTTCTTCGATATCAGGGGGCATGTGAACCTCTTAGGCTGCGGCGGTGCCGGTGATCGCCGTGGCGACGTTGCGGAAGATCTCGCGGAAGTTCGTCCCGTCGTAGATGAAAGCGATGTGACCGCGAGCGGGAAGCGCAGCAGTCGCCGTCGTCATACGGATGTTTCCGCCCGTGTTGGTCAACGTGAAGGAGTTCGTCCCCGCATTGAAGATGATCACGACGGTTCCTGCAGTGATAGTCGTGAATCCGGGCGAGATCGTCCGAACGGTCGTGATACCCGCCACGTCTGCGGTCACAGCATGATACGTCCGCAAAGGGGTCAGCGTTGTCGCACCCGTCGTGATGGTTTCGCTGCCCTGGGAAAAGCAGAGAAAACCGTCGATTCCGACGCCGATATAGCCTGACCCAGATGTATCGGTCGAGGCGAGCAAAATACCCTTCGAGGTCGAAGTCGAGGACGCCCGAATGATTCCTGTACCGCCGCTAACCAGAACTGTGCCGTTCTGCGATGTTCCGCTTCCGCCTTGAATCGTGACCGTAGGCCCAACGGAAGAACCGGATGATGCACCGCTGGTAATGGTGACCGCACCGCCGTTCGTGCCGGAACCACCAGTGATGGTGACTGCACCGCCATTGGAATTGCTTCCCGTCCCGGTGTTGTTTCCTCCACGCAGCACAAGCGATCCAGCGGTCTTCCCGTTGCTGGCGAAGGACGTGTCGCCGCCGAAGATATTCACGCGCCCAGGCAGGACGTTGGCTGCTGCAGCAGCGTCATATCCACCCTGGATGGTCACATCGCCTGAGCGGTTGGCGATGGTGGCATTCTTGCCGGCGAGGATTGAGATGCTACCGGTTCCGGCGTCAGAGGCTACAGAACCAGTACCCCCGAAAAGCTTTAGCGTTCCGGATGCTGCGCCGTTGCCCGCGCCAGCCTGCACGGTCACATCGCCGCCAGCAGCCCCTGCCGCGACAGCGGATCCGCCATAGACGGTGACCGCCCCACCCGAACCGGAGGTCCCGCCACCGTACCCACCAAGAATAGCAACCGCACCGCCAACACCTGTCGTTCCGCCGGTGCCGCCAGTGACGTTGAACGCACCGCCAGCGCCAGTCGTGGCTCCCACACCAGCGGTCATCGAGATCGCGCCGCCAGCGGTTCCTGCCGTTGTCTGAGTGCCAAGCGTGGCCGTCATCATCCCCGGCGTCAGCGTCAGCGTGTTGGTGATCGATGTCCGGACAGCCACCGACCCCCCGCTCGTCGTGTTTCCGATCGTCGTCGTCCCAGATCCCGTCGTGGCAATCGAAGCCCCGGCGAACGTCGGGCTGCTCGTCGTGGCGATGTCCTGCGGCGTCGAGAGCGTGATCTGGCCGACTCCGTTGGTCACCGTGATCTGGTTGGCCGTTCCGGTCAGCGAAGCCGCGACCGGGTCGCCACCCGTCGATCCGATGATCAACTGACCATCCGTGAGAGGGCCAACTGATGTGACGGCGTCCGTTCCGTTGCCGACCAGGACAGCCCGGTCAGTCAACGTCGAAGCCCCGGTGCCGCCGCGAGCCACCCCGAGAGTGCCAGAGGTCACCTGAGACGCAGCGATAGCGATCGACGTGTCGACCACGCCGGTCACACGCCCCTTGGCGTCCACCGTTGTCACCGGGACGCTCGACGCGCTGCCGTAGGTGTTCGCCGAGACGCCAGAGTTGGCCAGCGTCAGCGCCCCTGTCGAAGCCATCGTCGCATCCCCGCTCATCGTCTGGTAGGCGAGGTCGGAGGCCCCGGCGACGAGGATCTGGCCGGAGGAGCCGTTCGCCAGCTTGGACACCGCGATGTCGGCGGTATCCGCCACGTCGACGTTCACCAACTGGCTGGCAGGCGTCTGGAAAACACCATTCACAACCTTGACGAGGCCGGTGCCGGACACCGAGGGGATCGTCGTGTGAAAGTGCGCGGGCGTGCTGCCGCCGAAACTGAACGTGATCGTCCTGTTGTTCTGCGTCGCCTTGGCGCGCAGTTCGATGACGATGCGGTCGGTCGCAAGGATCGTCTCATTCGCGAATGTCACGTTCCCGATGTACTGAGCCGTTACGGTGGGATCATAAATGTAGATATCGTCCGACGTGGCAAGCAGTGTCGCTGTTGTGCCGTTGTACTTATATACTTGGATCTGGACGATGGTCTGGTTGCTCGTCGTACCAGTCGACTGCGCCCAGAAATTGAAATCCCACAGACCCGCAGGGATGTCTGTGATTCCGGGGTAGTCCACATCGGTGACGAAGGTCGCAACGAGGTCGTAGTTGACCTGCGATAGGGTCGCGGAGGTGATCGTGTTAGTCGTGTCGGTTGCGATAGGGCCGACCTGCTTGGCGTTCGTCAGGCCCGTCGTCGGAGTATCGCCATTGGTCTGATTGTTCAGATACAGAAGGATGCCGCCGCCGCCCGACCCGCCTTGAGCCGAGGAACCAGGCACCCATGCGTTGCTGGTGGAGTTCCAGACGAGCAATTGATTGTTCGCAGGGGCCGCATTCGAGACGTCGTAGCCTTGGAGGCCAGTCACCGTCACCGCGCCAGCGTTGGTGATTGTCGCGTCACCGCTCACCGTCTGGGATGAATACGCAGTCCCATTGCTGACCAGGATCTGGCCATCCGTACCGGCAGACAGGCTGATCGTTGGAGTCGCACCGCCGCTCGAAGCCAATGGAGCAGTCGCACCCACGCTCGAAACGCCGCCGCCTCCGCTGCCGGCCTGAGACTCCCACGCACTGGTCGTTCCATTCCAACGCAAGTAGTCGCCGTCAGTCGTACCGGACAGACCCTTGATTTCACCTTGGTCAATCAATCCAACGGGTTTGGCCATTCGATGTTCCTCCGAGAGTCAGAATACACGAAAGCGGGACGGCGATACTACGCCGCCCCGCTCCCTGATTCACCGATTCAGACTAGATGTCGGCGATGTACTGGGGCTTGAAGAGCACCGGGTACAGGCCGCCGGAGGGGCTTCCGGAGAGCACCTTGCCGATGCGGAACAGACGGCCAGTGGACGGGCCGGTGTTGGGAGCGTATCCGGTCGCCTGACCAGCGGTCGCGGACAGCCAGGCGATGTCGCCAGCGGACGGGGCCGTGGTGAAGGCGATGTACACCTTGCTACCGAACACAGAAGCCACCTGCTTGGAGACAGGCGATCCGCCGCCGTTGTCTTCGAGAGCCACGCCGTCGACCTCGAGCGTTCCGCTGCCGTTGTTGTCGGCCTTGTCACACACGCCGCTCGAGTTCACGAAGAGGATATCGCCAGCAGTCACGCCAGCAGCCACCGAGAGATCCACGCCGCCAGCAGCGGCCAGGATCATCTTGTCCTGCACGTCGATCTTGCCGCTCGCGCCAGCGTTCAGCACGATGTTGGCCGACGAAACGAGGCTCACGTCGCCCGAGGCAGTCACGCTCGCCGAAGTCGCCGAACCCGAACCGATCGAGATCGTGCGGGCGCCGGTGGTGCCGATGTTGATCGCGCCGGTCGCGGAGTCCGTACCGATCCCGATGCTTCCGCCCGACGAGTCGATCGTCAGGTTGCCAGTAGCCTGCATGTCAGCGGCAGCGGCCGACGACAGGAGCAGGTCACCGCTCGAAGCGGTCGACAGCGTCAGGTTCCCGCCAGTGGCGGTCACGTTCGAGGTGCCGGTGGCGTCGATGCTGAACGAGGTGCCGTCGATCGTGGCAGCGCCAGCCGAGGAGATGGCCACAGCGCCGCTGGTGAGGGTCGACAGGGTCAACCCGGCTCCGTCCACCTCGAACTTCGACGCCTTGTTTGCGCCGAGGATCACCGCCGCGGTGCCGCTCGTGGGCTTCGAGATCGCCAGGTCGCTTCCGTTGGTCAGCGTCACCGCACCGGACACGTCGTACACGGCCTGGAGCGAAGGCGTCGAGACGGTCGTGATGGCGGTCCACGAGTTCGTGAACAGCGCCTCAGTCGCAGCAGCCTGGAAGTTGTAGCAGAACGTGCCAGCAGCAATCGCGCTGCCGCCGCTCTTGGTCAGCCCGCCGCCGGACACAGCGAAGGCAGCGAGGTCGATCTTCACGGCCTTGGCGGTCTGCGAGGTCGCGGCGGTGAACTGCGACTGAGCGAAGGGCGTGTTGGGCGACAGGGACGTTCCGCCCGTCCCCTTCACAGTCACCACGCCGGCAACAGGCGTGCCGTCGACCACATACAGGCCGTTGTTGCTGGCCGGGTTGGCGGCGCTGATCTGGACGATATCGCCGTCAGCGAAGACCGTCGAACCGCCAGACACAGTGAACGTCGGGCCGCTGGTCGAGCCAGCCACGAAGGTGGTCACGTCTTCGGCAACGAAACCATTGGCCTTACGGACGTTGACCGTGAAGCCGCCGGGGAGAGAGCTCGTGCCGATGTTGCCCGAGGCGAGGTCGAGGAACGAGTCGCTGATCAGGACGTTGACCTGGCCCTGGCTGATGATGTCGCCCGAGACCGTCAGGTTGCCAGTGATCCCGGCGTCGCCGTTCACCTGGAGGCCAGTCATCGTCTGCGCGGCCGAGAACGAGTTCGCAGCGTTCTTCAGCGGGACGTTCGACGAGAGACGGGCGTCATCCAGCGTGCCGGTGGCGATGTTCGTAGCAGACAGGCCCGTGATCCCAGCGCCGCCGCCGGTGATCGTCGTGGCCGTCAACGTACCAGTGATCTCGACGGTATCGGCAGACGAGATCTTCTTCAGTTGGCCGCTGTCGAGAACGATCAGTTTGTCAGTATAGGTAGCCATTCACGCACTCCATGCAAAGGCCCGAAGGCCGGGTTAGGGATTCAGAACAGATACACCAAGGGAAAGCATCAGATCCGTCGTGTTGACCGACTTGCCGACAGACTGCAGGTACACGCCAGCACCAGACGGAGGCGTCGTCGTCAGACCGCC
>Ga0315905_10001050_pt1 | contig 30136 bp, 27 predicted proteins | sample LakEriMetagenome_5_FD_203522 | JGI IMG/M metagenome (GOLD analysis project Ga0315905, IMG submission 203522) | Freshwater fungal communities from buoy surface, Lake Erie, Ohio, United States - Buoy 4 MA121 | ecosystem: Environmental > Aquatic > Freshwater > Lake | place: USA: Lake Erie, Ohio... | reverse complement strand
AACGCCTTTATATATGATTAATCAATCATTATTTTTTGTGTCTTGGTTCAGAAGAAACAGTCAATTTATGTCTTCCTTTAGCACGACGACGAGCAAGGACTTTTCTACCATTTGCAGTAGCCATTCTTTCCATAAACCCGTGTTTATTTCTTCTTTTTCTTTTCGAGGGTTGAAATGTTCTTTTACTCATTGCTTGCTATCTTTAAATCCTGATAAATATTCTTCGATTACGGCTTTTCAAAACCGAGTGCAAATATACAAAGCTTTTTAATACTTGCAAGTGCTTTTTTAAAAATATTTTAAATTCCTTTTAGTACATTTGCAACATAAATTAAATAAATATGTTTCATAGAAATATCAAAATCCTATTAACCGTTTTAATTTTTGCTTTAGCGGTATGGCAATTTACCGAAAACAATATTGGAAATGGCATCTTTTTATGTCTAGTATCGCTACTTCCTTTAGCATTATATTTTCGTAATGAATATATATTATTGGCATTTTTGCAAATGCGTAAACAAAATTTTCCTGGCGCCCAAAAATGGTTAGCCAAAATTAAAAATCCGGAAACCGCTTTAATAAAAAAACAACAAGGCTATTACAATTACCTTCAAGGTTTGATGGTGGCGCAAACCAACTTGAATCAAGCCGAGAAATTCTTTAAAAAAGCGATTGAATTAGGTTTAAACATGGACATGGATCTAGCCGTAGCCAAACTTAACTTAGCGGGAATTGCAATTTCTCGTCGTCGCAAATTAGAAGCAACCAACCTCATTAACGAAGTGAAAAAGTTGGACAAACAAGGGATGCTTAAAGAGCAAATCACGATGATGAAAGACCAAATGAAACGTATCTAACACAAGACTCCGAAAGGGGTCTTTTTTTATGCTTATTGTTCAAGCACATTAACACACTAACGGTATCGTTTGAGTGTATTTTGGTTTTATTGTAAATTTTAAATTAGAAATTATAATTCTGCTAAAGAGAAGCTTGTGGAATATCCCATTTATTTGTTTCGAGTAAAGAAGATAGAAAAAACACTTGCCTTCAATTGTTTTGGAACTAATTGCTGAGGAATGACCGCTAAAATTCAGTCAACAGTCAACAGTCAACAGTCAACAGTCTACAGTCTACAGTCAACAGTCTACAGTCTACAGTCTACAGTCAACAGTCTACAATCCACAATCTACAATCAAAAGATGGCAATAATAAAAATGGCTTCAAATTAATTTTAAATCAATATTCAATAAATGTAAAACATTACCTGTAAAACTTTACTATATTTGATGTAGTAAAATAAAAAAAATGAGAAAAGTATTGGTTATCATTGCATTACTACCTTTTGTAGCGTGCTCTACGCACAAGCGCTCACACATTAAAGCCGATGAACAATTTGTCGTTGAATTAAAAAAACCTGCTTCACGAGGGGGTGCATTAGAATTGGCGTTGCAGGGTTTATTCATTGGGGCAAATTATATTGCTGAAAAAACATCCAATTCCCTTACAAGTTCTTATGTAAAGTCCATTTCAATCAACGATTACTACTATACCGACGATTCGGGTAAACCTGAAAAAACCTATCAAAAAATTCACATCAAGAAATTCGCCAAACCCATTAAACCCGAAGATAAAGTTGCATTGGGTGATGGATTAAAATCTGAATATGAGGCGCTACCAAAAACCAGAGGTGCTAATTCAAGCTTGGAACTATCGGATGTAATTCGAACAGAAAATGACGATTTGCTTAATTTTCATGCGGTAATTGAACTTATTAGTGATCCCGAAAATCCCGGCATTACGCGATTGAGCTTTAATGAGTTGCGGATTCTTTTTTCAAAAACTCGAATTTATACCGACGAAAATCTTAATGCTAAAATCTCAATTGCAATTGAAGGACAATGGCGTAGTACCGATGGATCACCAATGGTTAAGAAACTTATTGAACAATCCTATGAATTTCACAATCTAAAATATGGTTATGAAAATCAAATTTCAGAACCCATCCTATCGCCTTGGTATTACGACATACCCATTACCTCTGAAATCGAAAATAATTCCAAATATGGTTTAGTCAATGTAACCATTCAAGTCGAAGAGTTTGAAGGAGGTAAAAGTAAATACATTAATAAACTCCCTGGAATTTTAAGTGATAATAAAACAAAAATTGTAAAAGACGGTGCTTCTGTAATTGAAAAAATTATTAAGTAATGCGTTTTTTATTTTTGTTCATTTCATGTAACTTACTTTTTTCACAAAAAGTAAGTGTTCATCCTTTAGACACTATTCCTCCTTCATCTAATTATTTTGCAGGTTCATTTATGCCCAATGACAATTGGATTGTTTATGGAACCCCTCACCAAACTTTAACCACTTCATTTAAGTACTATAGCAAAGGAACATTTCACAACCGATTTTCACAATTTGCTTTTAACGAATATTTACAACAAAAATTCAAAACCGCTGAACTAATTCGAGAAATACGATACCTTAATACAAATACGGGCAAAGCTTTGTTTTTTAACAACGATATCGATTATTTACAACAAAAGTATTACATCTATTCTTACGATTTCATCAATGACCAACTTGAGGTAGTATTGGACTTGAACGAAAAATATTTACCCGAAATTTTGGATTATCACGAATCGACCAATCAATTGCTTTTGAGCAATGAACCTTACCATCCAAATTATTCAAATCCCCAAAATGTTTATTTAATACAAAATAAAACTAGTATTCAACTTAACGGGAAATTTAAACATGTAAAATTTTCAACAAACGGAAAATTCATACTAACGATAAATGAAAGCGATCTATTAGAAATAATTGATACACAATTAAACCATAGTTTAACTTACAAACTTATTCCTGGAACCTATACGGTTAATAGCTGGGGTGAAGCCAATTTTTTAGTTTCTAATACTCATCATTCATCTCTACCCAATCGTTGTTTAAAAGAGACCATCGTTTTGAATTTAGATCAAAACAACCAATACCAAACAGAAACAAAAGATTGTAGCTATGTAACCCATTTGGTGAATAAAAAGGACGCCGTTGCTATTTATTTAGAAGATGTTGGACTAGTCATCAACCAAAAAAAAATGCCCCTCATTTTTACGAATCCACCGAAAGCAATTTCGTTTAACGACGATACTTCAAAAATTATGATTAGTTTTCACGAAGGTAAAATTGGGATCTATGACACGACAACTTTTGAAGAACTTGGCGGGATGTACCATCCTTCGCAGAAAGAACATCTATTCTATAGTTCAAATGGTTTCTATTTTAGCAATACCAATGCTGAACAATTTTTATATGCCACTTCAAATAATAAAAGAATACAACTTTCAACAGTTGATAGCCAAGTTTTTAATCCAATAGCAGTATTAAACATATTTGGCAAACCCGATGCGAATTATGTTGCAATACTCAAAAAAGCCATAGAATTACGAAAGGATAAAAAAGATTTAGACGTCAATTTTTCGCAGAATTCTTCCAATTCTATTGAACCAGTCAATACCAATAGACAAACGGGGTCAAATTTATATGTATTAACTATAGGTGTAGCTGACTATATACAGAGCGAATACAATCTAACGTTTGCAGATAAAGATGCATTAGACATTGCTGATTTGTATGGAAAACTTGATACGGAAACTGAATTGTATTATCAAAAGAAATTTTTTGGAAATCGATTTACCTTACAATTTTTAAACCGCAAGTTCGAGTATCGCATGAAAAGACACTTGAGCACGGATCTTTCACTTGGCAATTGGTTTACAATTCAAAATGACAATACCAAATGGTTGGAAATTAGGGCTAATGAGGCATTGATTTGGGACTTTAAATCAGAAAAAATTGAGCCAATTCAATTACCCAATGGATTCCATCTAGATGTTTTTTCAAAAGAAAACAGTGTTTTTTTTCATCCAGATTCAAATAAATTTTATGTGCGTGATGGTGATTTTGTATTTTACCAATACGACAAACTCACTCGTTCTTTTCAAAGAACTGAGCTCCCATTTAAAGTGAAAGACTACTATTCTAATTTTTATCAACCCATCAACAATGAGCAATGGGTCTATATTGAAGATATGCAAGATGGAACCTATCAACTTTCCATGGGTAAATGCAATTCGACAAATTTGGAATTGTTCACGTTTGATTTGAAAATATTTTATGATTATAATCGTACTACACTTTTAAATAGTGACCCAAATTATAGTCCACAATTTAAATGTATTTCTTCCAAAGGTGATCAGATTATCTATACCTTAAATAATGAAATTTTTTTAATCGATAGTAAAAATAATGCGACCCCTATTCGATTGCCTATTGTAGTTGATTCGAGTGATGATATAGCAATATCGGCAACGAATACACTGAGTATTTTACACTCAACGAATGGAAATTATCAAAATCATATCACCGTATATTCATTTGACGGTACTGTATTGGAAACTTCTTCAATTGAGGAAGGAAATCAATTTAATACCCGTGGGATTTCTATACATGATGCTAATCCGTGTTGGATTAAAGAATCAAAGGGAATATTGGAATCAAACTACTTTACCACTTCGAATAATTTGGCTCGTTATAACCCATTCTCATTTCAACAGGTAAACGTAGCAAGTCTAATAAACAATCAAGCAACCGCTCAAGCGGTTAAAGAAAAATTTTCACTGTTTTTTAAAGGTGTAAAACCTGAAGATGAAGTAATTGTTTTTTTAGCCGGACATGGTGTTTTGGATGCTAATAACAAGTATTACTTTGCACCCCATGATATGGATTTTAATCAGATTTCAAAAAAAGGAATTGGTTTTGAATTTTTGATTGAGCAGTTAAAATCTTTGCCCACAAAGAATAAACTTCTTTTAATGGACACTTGCCACTCTGGAAATACTTTAGATTTAGAAACCTCAACAAACTCGAATGCAGCCGAAAAGGGAAATATGGGCGTGCGAGGAAGTATCTCAAAAGGGATCAATCAGAAAACAGCATTTAAATTATCTGATGTGGTTTACTCGGTTTTTGACAATTTTTTATCTACAAGTGGTGTAACTATACTTTCTGCTTCATCTGGTGGAGACGTAGCTTATGAAAATGAAAACTTGGGAAATGGTGCTTTTACTACTGCCTATTTAAAAGTGTTGAGAGAAAAAATGACATATTTAGTTTTACGTGAAGAAAACACAAAACGAGAACTCCTTTTGAATGACGATATTATAGCAAAAATAATGAGTGAGGTAGCAAACTTAACTCACGGAAAACAAATTCCCGATATCCGAGAAATGAATTCGACTGCGCAAATTAAACTTTGGTAACGCATTACGGACGCAAAATATAGTTTTGTATCGTATGCATACTATAATGCTCTTTTAACTCATTTGAACCTAAAAACCGTTGATTAACTTTTATAATTGTGGAATCATAACACGTATCATTTCCAATATACCTGCAATAAATGGCCGTTAAAAGCACATCCAATTGGTCGTTTTCATTAAATACCAGTTTCTTACTGTAAAGTGCACACATTTTTTTATCGTCCAGGTCAATCGCAGACTTTACAATTAGTTTTATTAAATCGTTTTTGTCTTTATTTGAGCATTCATTTTGAAGTAACGATAAACTTACTGTAATTGCTTCTTGAGGGTTTTGATTCAAATACAAATAATTGGCATATAACCAACCATTTGTCGGAGTTGGATCAATTTCAAAGGCTAACTTATATAAATTTCTAGTTTGCAAAGGAGTACCAAAACGTTGTTTTTCTTTAGCCATCGCAATAATGTAGGCTGCGATATCACTTTTTTTGTTAACGTAAGGATTGTGCAAATTAGCCAACAAATAATTATTTTTCGCATCGGCAAACTGGTTGGTTTCCAACTCGGTTTTTCCAAGTTTTGAATAGACCTTTGCATAAGTAGGGTCGCTAATTAAAGCTTGGTTATAGGCTTCAACAGCAGCTGTAAAGTTTCCCGAATGGAAATAACAATCACCTAACAAATTCCATAAATCGGGCACTTCTTTATGTTTTATAAGGGTCTGTGTTAAAAACCGAATCGCTTCATCAACTTGATTTTGCTGAATCGCTAGGCCTACTAACTTTGTATGCGAAGGCATATAGAGACGGTTTAAAGCAATCGCTTTCAAATAATTTTGCTTTGCTCCTTGAACATCATTATACGCTTCATATAAAAAATCGGCATAATTAAAATAAGCTAATGGCTGGGATGGATTATTCTGTATGGCCTCTTCCATTATTTTTTTGGATTCTAATTTTTTTCGCATTTTGAAATTCAACCATGCTTTTCCTGAATAGGCTGCTACATGATAAGGATCTAGAGCAATCGCTTTGGTGTAAAGTGAATCGGCCAAAACCTTTCGTTGCGAATTAAAATAATGTAACGCAATAAAATCAGCGTATTGCGTATACAGTTCAGCTAGATCCGGATGCTGTTCAATTGCCTGTATAAAAATCGATTCTGTCTGTTTCAAATCGATTTTATGGTCACTACTGTATTTTGCAATCCCCGCGCGTAAAAGGGTGGCAAGTGTATCTGTTTGCACCGCTTTATCCAACCATTTTTGCGATTCGATAATAGCGCCTTTAGAAGCGTATAAGTTACTTAACTTTTGCGCAATAAACGAACTGTTGGGTTGTGTGGTAAGCGCTTTTTTGTAATTTTCTTCTGCCAATTGATACTTTCCCTCATTTTCATACACAATTCCAAGTTGGATATAAGTATTTGCATTCACACCCTTCACCCCTAGTGAACTATCAATAAGTTGTTTGGCTTCTTCAAATTTATTTTGTGAAATTAAATTATCACTTATGTTGTGCACAGGAGTAGACCAGGTTGAAATTAATTTTCGGGCTTCATTAAAATGATAATGTGCACTATCATTCTTTTGTTCCCATGAGTAAATCATTCCCATAGCATTATGAATATATGCTGCATTGGGGACTATTGATAATGCTTCTTTTAATTTGTTTTTGGCTTTTTTTATACCAGGATAATTTTTGCTTCGTATGACGGCATAGGATTCTAAAAGCAATTTACTTGCCGTGATTCGAGGGTACATATAGTCTTCTTTGTCCATCAATTGCAAACAAATCTCTAAGTGTTTGGCTTGTTTTAAAAATTCATTAGCAAAAGGCAAATCCCTATTCCCATTGATATAATCATTGATTAAGTTTTGAGCCGAATTAGCTAATTTCTCAATTAATTTTGATTGCATTGCCGTTAACAAATCGGATGGTATTTTTGGATTTAGCTTAGCTGAATTATAAAGCTCTAATGCGCTTTTGGGTTTTCCATAAAAATCTTTACGCCGCAATGCATCGGAAAACTCTTGATAGACTTGTTCGTAAACTTCATCTTTTACGTTTGTAGGAAGTACTCCCCGCACACGATCTGCCTTGGGACTATTTTGCTTGGGTAGATTTGCAAAAACAATTGACTTATCCTCCAAGGTTAGCGTTTTATATACTTCCCTACTGTTTTGGGTTTTTATAGTTGGAATTTGACTTTGATGGTATTTTTGAGAAACACTTTGATTTACCTTATCATACAAATAATTGTCGATCTCGTTGTATTGAATCTTGCTATCTCGATTTGAATCGGCTTCACCAGCCAATCCCTTTATTAAATAATACGTAAAATACCCATGCTTAAGTTCACTACTCTCATACGATAATTCATTGGGACCGCAACTTAAAAACTTAATGGATTGCTCAAACATGGATTGAATTGCTCCCATATTTTTTTGGGTACCTTCTTTATAAATAAATCCCGATCGACATGCATCTAATATCAAAAAAACTTTAACTCCTTTTTCGGTCAATTTAGGCAAGACTTTATCATTTAAATAAGCCAAGGGAACTACGCCTCCTACTCCATTATATTCTTGATTTGAATTGGAATCAAATGCTAATAAATAGCCAATTTTTTCATCAAAATCGTCAACTACATCACCATGACCCGCAAAATAAATATAAACGATATCTCCCGAAACGGATTGTGCATAAATACGCTTCAGTTCTTGGGCAATTCGCATTCCAGTTGCCTCTTCATTGGCTAAGAAACAAATGTTTTCATCACTAACTTTTTCAACTTGCGCTAAAAAATTTTTAAACATAAAGGCATCATTATCCGCATAATTCAATTTTAATTCATTGGATTGATAATCAGAAATGCCAATTACTAAAGCGCGCTTTTCACCTACTGAATTAGAAGTTATTTTGGTCGATATCGCCCCTCTTGAATCATGTTGAGCTGATAATCTCCAACCAAACATGAATAATAAAAGTATGCAGGTGTTAAATCGCATCATAAAAATAAATGAAAAAGAGTCCCAGATGGATGTTTTTTAAAGTAACACACCAATCGTTAGAAAAATTATTGTTTTACAATTTTATAAATAAACTCTGTGCTAAACCCATCGACATCACTTTTGGTAGCATTTCCGGAAGAACCTCTGGATTGACTATAACTTTGTTGAATAAAATGCTCCAATGGATTGACATTTCTACTTCCTTCACCTCGCGTGGAAACCGTTGGTTGAAAGTTAATTGGTGTAGTTGTTGAAAATGCTTTGAGCACTAATGTTTCAAAAGGGGGAGCAAATGAATAAATACAATCTTTAAAAACCATCGTTTGACCAGGATTTAACTTGCGTTCATCGTTGGTTAACGGACAATTATCATTAGGTAAAAAGGGAGCAATTTCGCCCAAACTATTGATTTCTATAAGACTTATGTAGAGTGTTTTTTTACTTTTATTAGTTACCTGCAACACGACATTATCTTTACCCGGCACAACTTCAAAAACACCGGCTTCATTGGTGTTTTTGGAAGAATCAAGAATATCCCCAACTTTACCTGTTGCCTCATCGTATTGAACTGGAAGTAGTTTAACTTCAATTTCATACGTTTGATTTTTTAAACTTAGATTTTTTAAATATTGCCCTTGTGCAAATTGAAAAAGCGCTTGGTTTATCTCAGCAATAGTTTGCCCACCTCTTGTTTGTTCATCATCCCCAATGTTTTTTAAACCACTGGGTATTTTTAGAACCGTATTTTGATTTTGATTCTCTAAAATTACATCCGCTTGCTCAATAGCAGCAACTACATTACCTAATTTATTTTCTGTTAAAAATTGAGTAACTCCGGCAATCAAAGCCTTATCCTTTATTTTTGCATCAAAAAAAACATTTATAGCTATGTCTCCATAGGATAATTGATCTAAAATCACCCAATAGTCTTTAGCATTCAAGGATTGCAATGGTTTATCTAGTTTGATGTAGGATAAATTAAAACTGGCTTTGGTTACCACACCAGTGGATACGCAATTTTTATCGGTTGCTTTAATGGTTCCTGAAGGGACGATTTTGACTGTTGTACCTTCAAAAATTCCCTGAATTTTTCCAGCATTTATATGAATTAAACTGGGATTGGGTAGTTTTGAAACTTCAAAATAGGGTTGTTGTTGTACATATTCTCCATTAAATAGTTTATAATCAATATCACCTTCAATTGTTGGCGTTTGTTTTGGTGAAATGACATTCATGTTGGAAGCAATTTTAGAAAATAATTGTCTATAGGTAAAATTACTTCCTAATTCCGCCATCGCTTTGGAAAAAGCAAAACTCAACGAACCATACCCTTCATATTCATAATTTAATTCGTCGGCAGAAGCACCTGTAAATAATACAAAGGGAGCTGCATTAGGCATAATTTTAGTACGTTCCAGCATTGCGCTCCCTTTTGTTTTATCTTGATCTAAAGGTTTCCAATCGTCTGGAGCAAACGTAGCTTCACCCCCACGAGATTTTTTTCCACGCGTAGTCGAACCCGAATGACAACTATCTAAAATAAAAACCAATTGCCCATTTTTAGATAATTTATTTCTGAAAAGCGCAATAATATTACCGAGTTCATCATCGCGCAAATGATTTTCTCCTTTGTAATTGAATGTATATTTCACCCACGCATCATACGGAACCAAAGCCTCGTCTTTACCATCCACTTCATCTCCATTATCATCAAATATTTGTTGCCCATGACCCGAATAATGAAAAACTACGATATCACCCGGTTGGGTTTTGGCTAATAATTTTTCCAAAGCCGTTATAATCCCCAGTTTTGTCGCCTCTGCATCAATAAGTGTAGTGATATTTTTTTCTTCAAAACCTTGATTTAAAAGTGATTGCTTAATTAGTGGAACATCATTTACCGAACTAATCGTAGACCAACCCGTTTTCGGCTGGTAGTCTCCAATAGCTACAATTAAACCATATTTTGCTGAAAAACAATGAATTGAAAAAAAAAGAAACAGAAAAAAAACATTATTTTTCATTAAAAAAACTAATTTAAATTGAAAATACTGAAAGAAATACCAAAATAAAAACCAAATTCATAAACGTTTTTAGTGAAACTATTCACATCATTAAACACCGTTGGATCACCCACGTTGAGTCCGTTGGTTAATTTTTTAACTGGACCGTAAGCTAATCCTCCCGAAAGGGCTATACGACTTTTACTGCCAAGTATTAATGAAGGACCAAATAAATAATTAATCCCGTTTACAGCGTCAGAAATCGGAATAGAAACTCCAAAACTGCCTCCAAAATTAATATTCTCCCCAATTACCGGATAGAAATTAATCATAGTACTTAAATTGGGGGTAAAATAATTATTTGCTTCAGAACCTATTACCCCATTTTCATCAATAAAATAGTCGTAGGATTTGGATTTAAAATTATTTAACGTTAATGCAACACTTGTGTTAATCTTAAATCCGCCTTTCGCAAGTAATTTGATATGTCTTGTTTTAAGTGTTGCTAAAGCGGCAGCTCCATTGTCTGATCCATCAGTATCGTTTTTAGTAGTAAATTCACTTTGAACAAACTGCAATTCCAAATTCACCTTATCTGCAGTAATTTCATAATCATAGGTTTGCTCAAAAGATGAGGCTTCTAATGCGGAATACAATTCTTCAATCTTTGTTAAATTTTCAGCGGTCCAATTGGAAGACTCTTTTAGGTTGGCGATCAATTTTTCCATTGAAGTATACGAAACATTTTGCCCTAGTAATTCACCGCGAGTTACCGATTTATTTTCGGTCATCAATTGTTCCATTTCATTTTTAATGTCCGAAATTTTATAAGCCAATGCTTCGGCATCTTCATTTACAATTTTTTTCAAGCTCGAAATGTAGATATGGAAATTTTGATTGGGGTCAGCAATTCGAGCATCCTCTTGAATTGAGGCGGCTTTTCTCAAATTTTGTAAAATAGTTGCTTTATCTAAATTTGGATTCGATAAATCGGCAATCATGCTCTTTTTTAAGGCATCTACATTGATTGCAACAGTATTTAATTGGGTAAACGCATTGGAAATATTCTCTCCTCGAGAAGCACTAGCCTGTTGAAAGAGCTTATTGTTTGAAGGCAAATTTGCAACATTCAATTTCAAATCACCTCCAGCTGCCGAAGATATTCCCCCTAACAAATTAGAAAAATTAAATCCTTGGCTACCTGTTGCATGAATTTCTTCTTCTTTTACATCTGTTTTTATTTTTACAGCAAATGGGTTAACATTAATTAACTTAATTTCAATTAAGCTGTTTCTCTTAAACTTAGGATTTTCAAGGGTATCAATTATCTTATTGGACTTATCCAACTTGAAGTATGTAAATAAATCGGTTTTGTAATTGTACTGAATGCGATAACGCTCTTGCGCATGAGACATCGATGAAACAATAAAAAGCAATATAAATAACTTGGTCTTCATGTATAATAATTTAGTGATCATTCAAATATATAAATTAATGCGAAATATAAGTATAATTTATTGATTATTACCCAATAAAGCAGTAGGTAATACTATTTTTTGCTTGAAAAATGCTGTTGAGTTAGCTGTTCAATAAGTGCTACTTTTTCTTCAAATGATTGAATTGGATAAGCGTAAATTTTACCATTCACACTAAATTCGATGGAACTTTGATCTTCACCATCCTGCTGTTGCGTATCAGTGGGCAAATTGGGATTAGAATCAAAGCGACTTAAATTACTCCAGTCGAAAGGTTGAATCTTGATGCGCGTATGAACTCCCGGATCGTCTCCTTTTTTATCAAAATAGATCATTTGATTTTTGACTACAATCCATTCTAATTGAAATTGTGACTCGGGTGCTAAAGTACCATTACTTCGAAATAATCGAATCGTATCGGCAATCAATACGTTAGATTTAATTTCAGATTTACTTGCGGGAGTATCCAATTTATCCTTTCGATTTTGGCAGCAAAACAATACTACCGATAATAAGACCAGTATCGTCTTTGAACGTTCGTTTTTCATATTCTAGTTTTTAAGCACTAAACTCAATCGTGTTTCCTTTATCACACGCCGTATTAGAAAACATAGATTCGATCGGCTACTTTGTTTTTACGGTCAATATTTTTGTTTTTAACGCGTAATCCCTCCGATGAATAATCCAACAGTAATAGATGTTCTTGGGTAATCATTTCCAATCCATATCGCAACTCAATAACCGGACCACAGTTTTCAAAATGACCATAGGGATATACCGTACGTTCACCAGGAACACAAGGTTTTACAACCAATGTTTGAATTTTATATTTTTTAAAAAATGCACGAATCACCGTGTCGTTTTTGGGGTAATTATTATTCCTGTATTCTTTAAAATCGTTCATAACATTGATCTGCTGCAAATAGTTCTTAAAGGCAATTATCTCCGATGTATTGGCCTTATTCATTACTGAGGAAACAAATGAACTACCTCCGCAACTTGATAACAGAAGCAAACTAATAAAAGGTATTACTTTTTGCATTATGAAAAGATTTTAGCAATTACTATGCAAAGTAAGCGATTTTTAATGACACCCATTATTTTCAGCTTGTCCTCTACTTAAACGTTGTGTATTCTCTAAATAAAGGTTTTCCAGCTTTCAAAAAATCCCGCTTTAAATGGCCATTCAATGAAGTGAAAAAGTAGAATGTTTTTCAATATAATACTGAAGAATAACATAATTTTTACTGCGTAGTGTCATGCTTTTCTCTGATTTGCATCATTATTTTAATCGCCTAATCCAAACAACTTTGTAATCAGGAACCTCCTTTAGTCCGATTCCCGAACTAACGTTTAGGCTACCTCCACTATATTATGCGCGCAACGGTTCAAAAAAAAGGATTACTACTTGAAAAAACAACCCACGGATTTGAAAACTTAGGGGTATTAAATCCCGCTGTAATTCATCACAATGGATTAATCCATATGTTTTATCGCGCAATCAATAAAGAACACTTTTCCTCTATTGGTTATGCGTTACTCGATGAGCAATCACGGGTTATACATCGCAATGTACTTCCCATACTCTATCCGCAAATGGATTATGAAAGTCACGGTGTTGAAGATCCGCGTATTGTTTGTATTGATGAATTGTATTATCTAACCTACACAGCTTATGATGGAATCAATGCACGCGGCGCATTGGCAGTTTCGAAAGACATGATTCATTGGGAGAAAAAGGGGATTATTGTACCACAATTCAATTATACTGATTTTCACCATCGCGCCGAATCGATGGCCCCTCTTAATGAAAAGTACCACCGCTATAACGGACCCGTCAACCCTATAGAAGTGTCAAATGGCCATATCGTTTGGGATAAAAATGTGCTTTTTTTTCCCCGTCGCATCGGCGGTCAACTTTGCCTTCTCCACCGAATTAAACCAGATATACAAATTGCTTTTTTTAATGAGTTGACCGATCTAACGCCCGCTTTTTGGGATGAATACCTATTGCACTTTAGCGACTACATCCTACTCTCGCCTCGCTTTGAACATGAAGTAAGTTATCTTGGTGGCGGATGCCCTCCCATTGAAACGGCAGCAGGTTGGCTTGTTCTCTACCACGGTGTACAAGACACTCTAGAAGGTTACGTCTATAATTGCTGTGTTGCGTTGCTAGATTTAGACAATCCCCGTATCGAATTAGCGCGACTACCCTACCCTCTTTTTGGCCCCGAACACGATTATGAACTTCACGGAATTATTAACAACATTTGCTTCCCTAGCGGTGCAGTGGTCATAGATGAATTGCTTTGTATTTACTATGGCGCTGCAGACAAACGTATTGCTTGGGCCACGGTACCTATTCTACCGCTATTGGAAGTACTTCATCAAAACCCTTCTCAACATTATGCTCTTTAAAACTCAACACCCAACAACTGAGCGGGTACTCAATCGTCAAAGTACCAGACTGCGCGAAACACCTACTATTGCAGCTCCTGTAGTATCTCAATCGCTGGTTATGATTACTACCTATCCTCCCAAAGAATGTGGACTTGCTACCTTTGCCTCCGATTTGGTTCAAGCAATTCAAAACCAGTACCGTAGTTCGCTCAACCTTCACATTTGTGCGTTAAATCCACCTAAATCAGCACCAAGAGAAAATTTTTTTCATGTTTTGGAAACGGATAAACCGTATGCCTTCCAAAACTTAGCCCAAAAAATAAAAAAAATGGAGGCCAATGAATGGGTAATTGTTCAGCACGAATTTGGTTTATACCGTAATCATGAAGTCGAATTTTTAGAATTTCTCAATACCCTTGAAAAAAAGGTAATGGTGGTCCTACACACCGTATTACCACAACCTTCGACTGAAATCGAAGGTTTCATGAAAATTCTCGCCTTTTTGTCCCATACCTTAGTTGTAATGACCCACGATTCGAAGTCGATTTTAGTTGATCGTTATGGTATTGAATCCTCAAAAATTATTATAATCCCACACGGCACCCATTTGGTCGAACACCAATCCAAAGCAGCTCTAAAAGCTCAATTTCAATGGGAAGACCGAACTATACTAACGACTTTCGGACTCTTAAGTTCGGGTAAAAATATAGAAACTACCCTTCGCGCTTTACCCCAGGTTATCGCCCGATTTCCAAACGTGTTGTTTCTTATTGTGGGTAAAACGCATCCCGGTGTTATTCAAGCTGAAGGTGAACAGTACCGTGAATCATTAGAAGCGCTTATTCAAACTTTAGGATTAGAAAACCATACGGTTCAACTTAATTCGTTTATCGAACTCCCAAAACTCTTAGACCTGCTTCAACTGACGGATGTTTATCTATTTACTTCCAAAAATCAAGACCAAGCGGTAAGCGGGACTTTTGCCTATGCAATGAGTTGTGGTTGCCCAATCGTTGCAACACCCATCCCTCACGCATTGGAAGTGGTTCAAAATGGAAGCGGAATATTATTTGATTTTGAACAACCTGATCATTTAGCACACCAACTGATTCACCTCTTGGAACGTCCACAGCTTCAAATGGAAATGCGTTTAAACGGTTTGCACCACATGGAACCAACCGCTTGGGAAAATACTGCTATTCGCTATATGCATCACCTTCAAACGCACAGTGATCAAGTTCTAAATCTCGAATACCGTTGGCCTAAAATCAATACCAACCATGTAAAAAAAATGACTACCGATTTTGGAATGTTACAGTTTTCTAAACTCAATTTACCCGACACCAGTTCTGGCTATACATTAGACGATAATGCCCGTGCATTGGTTGCTATTGGTCAACAATTTATGCTCACTTCTGAACCGAATTTATTGATTTATATAAAACGCTATATGGATTTTATCCAATACTGCCTTCAGCCCGATGGCCGATTTCTCAATTATGTGCATCATGACCAATCGTTTTCTTTACAAAATGAAGAGGCCAATTTGGAAGATAGTTTCGGACGCGCCATTTGGGCTGTAGGTTTTATTGCAGCTTCGGGAGATATTTTACCCCTAAATTTAATAGCTCAGGCCGAATCGGTTTTAAAAGCTACGCAAATTCAACGCGGAATGTTAGGCTCACCTAGAGCGATTGCATTTACGTTGAAAGGCTTATACTACGCGCATCAAAGTAAACATATAGACTATCAAGACGAAATTGAAGCATTGGCCAATCAATTACTCGACCGTTACAATCAAACTGCCACCAAGGAATGGGAATGGTTTGAATCGTATCTAACGTATGGAAATAGTATTTTGCCTGAAGCAATGCTCTTGGCTTGGAAGGTCACCCAACGTGCTAAATTTAAATCGGTTGCACTTTCATCCTTTCATTTTTTGTTGGATCACGTATTTTCTGACAAGCAAATAAAAGTGATTTCGAATAACGGTTGGTTGCATGCGGGACAAGATTTAGAAACTATGGCTAAAGGTGGTGAACAACCTATTGATGTGGCCTATACCGTTATGACATTATATACATTCTATAATGAAATAGGAAAATCTGAATATGCCCAAAAAATGACCCAAGCTTATCATTGGTTTTTGGGTGAAAATGGACGGCACGAAATCTTGTACAACCCCAAAACTGGAGGATGTTATGACGGACTTGAGCACGACCACATCAATTTAAATCAAGGAGCCGAATCGACGTTAAGTCACCTACTAGCGCGCCAAACAATGGAACGCTATTCCCAATCAAAAATGTTTAACTAAAAAGCTATTCGTATGAGTTATTCCCTATCCAATCAATCTTTACAATATGTTGTGCAGGAAGCTTTGCGCTGGGAACCGCAACTTCAAGGCACTCAATTTGGCGTAATTGCCAACGATGGTGTTATTACCCTTACAGGTGTAACCGATTCGTATTACAAAAAAATGGAAGCCGAAAAAATAGCTAAAAATATTGCGGGCGTTCGGGCACTAATCGAACGAATAGCAGTCGTTGTCCAAGATGATCATCAAAATACAGATGAAGAAATAGGAGCGAAAATTTTAAGTATTTATCAATCTAGCTTCACTATACCCGATCATAAAATCAAAGTAACTATCGAAAACGGATGGGTTACCCTTGAAGGAAAAGTCCATTGGAACTACCAAAAACATGCCGCCGAAGATGCACTTTATACTATTCAAGGGATTCGTGGAATCAGTAACCTCATTGAAACGCAAACCAATCGGGATAGTGAAATTAAAAAAGAGTTTATAGAAAAAGCGTTGCACGACAGTGCATTACTTCATGATTCGTCAATCGAAGTAGAAGTTAATAACCGAAGAGTTACCCTAAGTGGGCATGTCAATACGCTTTATGAAAAAGAAGAAGCTGAACGATTGGCTTGGAATGCCAAAGGTGTTATTGCTGTTGAAAATGCACTTACGTTGAGTACACAAATCGTAAACACACACAACTATGAATGCAAATGATCAATTACAACAAAACATTCAATTTGCGCTTTTTTGGGAACCTTTTATAGAAAATATTTCGATTGGTGTAACCGCTCAAAACGGCATTGTAACGCTCTCAGGATTTGTTGACAGTTATGAGAAAAAGGTCGAGATTGAAAAAATCGTCAAAAAAGTTCGAGGGGTTAAAGCCTTGGTCGAACATTTGGAAGTCCAACACGGAATTGTGGCAGAATCAGATGAAGACTTAGCTATAAAAGCGTTAGCTGCAATTAAAATGAATACTTCTATTCCAGAAGAAGATATCAAAATTGTAGTAGCTAAAGGTTGGATTTACCTCATTGGGGCTGTAGATTGGAACTATCAAAAAATGGCTGCCGAACATGCCGTGGGCAGTATAATCGGAGTAAAAGGAGTGGTCAACTCACTCCTAATTCATTCTACCACAACCGACACCATCGAACAAAAAGCAATTCAAAATGCCCTGAAGAGAAGTGGCCTACTTCGCAATAAATCTATTGAAGTCGCAGTCGATGACAATGTGGTAACGCTTACAGGGCAAGTAGACTCTATTCTTCAAAAAGAAGAAGCCGAACGCATTACTTGGAATTCACCAGGTATTTGGCGAATTAAAAATCAAATTGATATTATCAATCACTAAATCTGGTGCTATAAACACTTCAAATACCATGACAAAATTTTTAGTAACAACCGATTTCTCGGCCCATTCTCGGAGAGGTATTCGCTTTGCCTTCCAGTTTGCGCTTCAAACACAAGCTGAAATTACGCTATTTCATGTGTTGGATTTATTTGATCCCGACTTGGCTTTTGATAGTGCGACTGCAACGCCGCAATTGCGTTGGACCAAAGCAATACAACTTAAAACCGATCAACTCAAGAAATTCCTGCATGCCGTTTTCCCGAAGGGAATTCCGGATGTACCGTATAACGTAGTTTGCAATAAATTGGAACGCACACTTGCTCAGACGATCATTAATTACACTAAAACTCATAATTTTAGTATGGTCTTTTGCAGTGAAAATGGCGCCTCACTTTTTAAAAAGGTTTTAGGTAGTCTCCCAGAAACTTTATTGAATAATTGTCCCGTCCCCTTATGTATCGTGCCTAAACAGTATACTACAAGTCCATTGAATTCACTTTGCTATACCACAGATATGCAGCATATTGACGATGAAATGCATTGGATAGAAAACTGGCGGAATTTGTTAAACATCCCGCTTAAAGTGCTTTATTTTGATTATGAAATTAACCTACAAGAGCATCAAAAAACGCTGCACCAAGTTGCAACCACCTATGAGAACAAAGACGTACAATTTCATTATATCAAGTTAATTCCACAATCGACGTTTAAAACGCTTCTTCAAGAAACCTTAAAGGTGGTCGACCCTTCGCTCGTTATTGTTTTTAGAAAACAAAACCGTTCAATTGTAAATCGAATGCTGTTTCCAGGTAAAACAATTAGTTTAATTATGGAAAATAACTTACCGCTTTTGGTGGTGCGAAAAGAAATGGAATGAAGCGATGGACCTTTTATGAAGAAGAATGGATTCATTTGGGAAAGTTTACCGAATTTACCGGTCGCTTTTTCAAAGAAATTGGATGGCGCGATTTAGACGGGAAAGAACTACTCAAACAATGTTATGAACTTGGGTACCGTTCCCTACCCCTTGTTTCCTTAACGGGTTTCATTATGGGATGGGTACTTACACTTCAATCCCGACCGGCGATGGCAAAATTTGGTGCCGAATCGTGGATTCCGAATATGGTCGGGTTGTCGTTAGTGCGCGAAATCGCTCCGGTTATTACCGCACTTATTTGCGCAGGTCGCATTTCGTCTGGAATAGGCGCTGAATTGGGTTCGATGCGGGTAACCGAACAAATTGATGCAATGGAAGTAGGCGCCATTAAGCCCTATAGCTATTTAGTAGTAACGCGGACTTTAGCCACAACTATAATGCTCCCTATTTTGGTACTATATGCGGATGGAATCGGATTGCTAGGGGGTTTTCTGGGTATAAATCATCACAATGAAATCACATTGCACCATTATTTTAGACAGGTTTTTGATTCGTTAGCGTTTAGTGACGTTATCCCGGCGGTTATTAAAACATTCTTTTTCGGGTTTTTCATAGGAATGGTCGGATGCTTTAAAGGATTTCACGCGAGTAGTGGCACCGAAAGTGTTGGAAAAGCAGCAAATCAAGCGGTGGTTGCAGCTTCGTTAAGTATTTTTTTAATCGATTTAATTGCGGTTCAATTAACCGATCTACTATGACTAAACCACAGGAAAAAACGCCATTAATTGCATTGAAATCGGTGTATAAAGCATACGGAACGCATACGGTGCTATCGGGTTTCAATTTGGACGTTTATCCCGGTGAACAAGTGGTACTGTTAGGACGATCGGGTTCGGGAAAATCGGTTGCCTTGAAGTGCATTGCCGGTTTGACAAAAGTCGATGCAGGGACAGTTCATTTAATGGGGCACGACATCACTTTCTATGACGAAAAACACCTAAATCCATTGCGAAAACGAATGGGATTTTTGTTTCAAAACGCGGCGCTATACGACTCGATGTCGGTTGAAGAAAATTTAGCGTTTACGCTTCGGCACCATGACCCGAGTTGGAGCAATCAAAAATTGGCAAAACGTATTAAAACCACATTGGAGAATGTAGGATTGGCCTCGGCTTTGCATCTCATGCCTTCAGAATTATCGGGGGGTATGCGCAAACGTATCGGACTCGCACGAGCTTTAATTATTAATCCCGAAGTGATGTTGTATGACGAACCTACCGCAGGTTTAGACACACGGACGGCTCAGGAAATTATCGACTTAATGTTGCGAATCAAATCGGAATTCCACCCAACGGCAATTATCATAACACATGATTTACAATGTGCCGAACAAACAGGGGACCGAATTGTTGTTTTGAGTGAAGGAAAAATTATTCTTTCGGGGACCTTTTCCGAACTCGTACAAAGTTCACTCCCCGAAGTACAAGTCTTTTTTAACCGAGCAACACGATGACAACAATAAATCTACACTATTGGAAGTTGGGACTTTTTAGTTTTCTGGGACTGCTGCTATTGGTGGTTACGATTTATATTCTTGGATTTAACCAAAATTTATTTCGTTCCAGTTTTGTTCTCTATGCACGTTTTTCCAATGTGAGTGGTTTAAAACAAGGAAGTACTGTGCGTTTGTCGGGAATTAATGTTGGCACGGTAGCCCGAATCGAATTTGTATCGGATTCCTTGGTATTGGTTAAATTGTTTATTGATAAAGAAGCGCAACCGTTTTTGAAAACCGATGCTTTAGCATCCATTGGATCAGATGGATTGGTAGGTGATAAAGTACTTGAACTCTCTGCAGGTAATTCAAAAAATCCGGGAATCCGCAACAATGACACCATCTATTCTGTGGCTCCAATTCAGTGGGAAAGCTTATTAAAAAGCGTATTGAATAGTGCCAAAAATGCAGAAGTCATTACTAGTGAATGGAGTACTTTTAGTCGGCACTTAAATCGGGATAACGGACTCGTATACCAACTCATTCGAAGTGAATCGTTTGCTACATCTATTCGAACAAGTATTAACGAGTTGCAGCAAAGCACCCATGAATTGGCCTTGTTTACACCTTCACTAAACAACCCCAACGGCACGTTACATCATTTGCTCACCGACACAGAATGGAGTTCCCAAATGAGTCAAACGCTAATCCATTTACAAACCACAAGTCAGCAGCTGGATACTTTTAGTAATGCATTAAACCATGAAGACGGTCTCCTTTACCAACTCATAAGTAGTGACTCACTCCAAAAAAGCGTCAACCAAACACTTACGAAGTTAGAAAAAACAGCAACCGAATTGCATCTATTTTCACAACGGATGAACCAATCTAATAATGTGCTCTCTAAATTGACCAATGATCCCAAACTGGCCCAACAAGTAGATAGCACAATCAATCATATAGACCGCGGTGTACGTGAATTTCGCGAACTTGAAAAAGCAGCGAAAGCGTCGGTACTCTTGCGGGGCTATTTTAAAAAAACAAAATAACCTTAATCTAATTTATTATGAGAGCTTTAAAGAAAATGGCCATTTGGATGGATTATTCCAAAGCCTACATCATTGAATTCACCGACAAAGCGCGTGAAGTAGACATTATTGAAGTTCGTCGCGATCAAAACAACTACGATGAAAATCCACATCTGAACCATCAGAATCAGGTAAAAGAAGAAAACCGCAAAGCGTATTTTAAAAAGTTGTCCCAATATATGGATGGCTCAGATAAAGTATTGCTTTTTGGTCCAACGGAAGCCAAAAATGAACTTTCTAATTTATGGCAAGAAAAAGAACAGCATTCCTTAAAAGATATGGATATCATTACAACCGGACGTTTAAGTGAAAACCAACGGTGTCGATTTGTAAACAATTATTTTTTACAAACGCAATTAACGACTTAAAACACTACTTAATCCAACAAAAAAGGTCCGCATTATCCTAGGAGTAATGCGGACCTTTGTATGATTAAAAAATACAAATCATATATTCAATTGGATACCCTCATCTTCAATTTTAACTTCTAGTAAAACTACATATACCGCAACCGCTAAGGCAACGGCTAAAAGTGGGGTAAAAAATATAAAATCATTATGATTTTGATAGATTATATAAGTGTAGGCAACTGCTAAAACCCCTCCAAAAAGCCATACCCGTCGGGTATATGCGATAAATGCAGGCAATACGGTAGTGGTAATCCATAAGTAAACGCCAAACTTTTGAAAAAAACCACGAATGGGCTGAACAAAATAGAGATGGTCTTCTACAATATGAACTTCTACATTGTAAAAAATAATATCCCAGGTAGTCAAAAGCGCCACAACTATCCCTAGATAGATAAAGAAATTTAATACTTTTCGAATACTCCATGTAACTTCCATTCGTTGCAAAGCAAAAGGCACCCATATAGGCCATATAACTTGCGATAGAATCACTAACAATAAAGTAAAAAAATCATTAAGGAAAAATAGTGAAGGATACTGTACCGAAATTATAATTATCGCGGCACTAAATTGTTCCAAAGCCAATAAAATAGGCAACAAGGCAAATGCGCAATACCGGGGGCCAATTAATTTTTGATACCCTAAAAATGCAAGTACAGAAAGTACAACTCCGGTAATCAAATGTAAAATAGCTGAATTATCCATAATGAAGAAGTTAGGTAGTTTGGACTACCAAATTACAGATACACTAAAAGCAAATAACTGATTAAAATCAATAAAATTAGTGATACTCGACAATTTTAAAATTGAAGTTTTTTTAGAATTTTAATATAAACTAATTAAATAAGTGATCAAAAAATACATTTCATCATATATAATCACTACCTTGCTAGAAAGTGATTGAAAAAATGTTAATTTTTAAGATTACTTTCCCCAAAACTAAACGCCTATGAATCGAATTTTAATTATCATTGAAAACCGAGAAAATCGGCAATACCTCAACGATTTACTTTCAATTGCTAGCTATAATGTTATTGTCGCTAAAAGCGGAATTGAAGGTATACAAATGGCAACTTCAGCACAACCGGATATCATTCTTTGTGATTTATTAATGAAAGAAACCGATGGGTATGAAGTACTTGTTGCGCTCTCACAAAATGCAATAACTTCAACGATTCCCTTTGTGTTTTTAAGCGATGAATTAAAAAAAACATACTTCCGAAAGGGGATGGAAATGGGCGCCGATGATTTTATTTGTCGTCCTTTTGATGATGCACAACTCTTGAATGCAATAGCTACGCGTTTAAAAAAACACGAAATACAACTGGAGTATTTTAAATCCCAACAGCCAAACCATAGCGCTACTCCCAACTTCTTTCAAGGAAAAGTAGCGTTGGACTTAATGCGGGAACAGTCCCAAATACGCAAAATCAAAAAAAAACAAGTCCTTTTTTATGAGGGCGACAAAGTAATCGGAATTTACTATATCCATAAAGGTGCTATAAAAATCACAAAAATAGCGCAAGATGGTCGCGAACTCACTGTTCGTATCCATTCGGCTGGGGACTACATCGGACTCCATAGCTTGTATGCGGAACAAAACCACTCAGACAATGCCGAAGCCATGTCGGATTGTGAAATTAGTATACTACCTCTACATGAATTTGAAAGTTTAATCGAACATCATCCCGAAATTGCTACCAAGTTTATCAAAATACTATCCCAAGAATCCAATCAAATTGAAGAACATTTAATTCGCATAGCTTATGACTCCGTGCGCAAACGAATCGCTAATTCGTTGATCAGTTATTTTAAAACCTACTGCGCGGAAGGGCAAAGTATTCATTTGAGCAGAAACGAATTGGCCAATATTTCAGGAACTACTCCTGAAACCGTAAGTCGTACTTTGACCGATTTTGAAAACGAGGGTCTCATTCGAAAAGAACTCAGTCGTATTGTGATTGTTCAACCACAAAAACTTTCAAATCTGAAAAATTAAAAAACATGAGGAACATCATTTTTTCTAATGATGTAAAACAAGGATAAAGAAGGAGGGCTACCCTAACTTTGACTATGCAAAATCCAGAAATCATGTTTACAAATCACGAATTAAAAATTCATTCCAATACCTCACATGAGGCAGTGTTGCTCCAAACTAATCCTTGGGATGAACTTTTAAGCGAACCATTTTCGAGACAGGATATCCGTTCCTTATCTCCGGCAACCAATATTTATGAATATGAAAATCAATTCATAATTATTATGGCTATTCCGGGGTTAGAGAAAAAAGATTTTGTAATTCATGTCAAAAAAAACCGAATTACCGTACAGGTACAAAAAGATGCACCACTTGTGCAAAAAAAGTCACGACCCTTGTTGCTGGAATTTAATTTCCACACTTTATATCGTACTTTCCTTTTGCCCGATGGTCTTCAAACGGATAATATTACGGCGAGTTATGCTGAGGGCATACTTCAACTAATAGTACCTAAGTTTGAAACAGGAACGCATTTCCCTGTTCAAGAAATACCAGTGCGGTAATTTGTTTTTGACGGATCTTAAATCCCGCAGTAGCGGGATTTTTGATTTTTAAAACCTCTAAATTATGCAAAAAATAGCCCCTTACCTCATCCCCTTTATGGTTGCATTTTTAAGTACGCAACAATGCCAAGATCCAACGCCCTTCGAATCTGAACTCGATGGAGCAGTTGAAAAATGCCACGGTACTGCTGCCATTCTCCAAAACCAGTTGGCATCATGCCAAACAGGATTAGACTCTTTGGCCGTTCACCTCCATCAGTTGCCCTCTGGCGCAGTTAAAAAAAAGGGACGGATACTATACCAGCAAAGAATTCGTAAAATGTATTCCCTACAAAAATCGGCCGACTCATTAGCCGCTTTTCAAACTACGTGCTCCGATTGGAAAAGAAAGGCCGTGCGACAAAAAGCAACAGCACTCCTTCACGCACTGATCGAATTGAATGGGACCATCGAAGAATGTGAACAAACAATTAGCGAAAATTAGTCATTAGCAATCGAAACCCTTGCAGTATGCTTAAAACCGGATTAACATCGAAAACAGTACGTGAAAAACACCTGCAATGGGGATACAACGAATGGCCCGATGCAAAAGAACCGCATTTTGCAACACAATTACTCAAAATGCTCAAGGAACCGGTCATACTTTTATTGATTGCGTGCAATATCCTTTATCTAATTATTGGAAATGTAATTGAAGGAATGGCACTAACACTGTCGCTTTTACTGATGATAGCTATCAGTTATTACCAATTTCGAAAAACCAGAAAAACACTAGCCGCATTAAAAGAATTACAGACCCCTTTTGTTGAAGTTATCCGTGATGGTGAAATACAACGCATCCCTGGAAGAGAATTGGTACCCGGTGATCTTTTAAATATCCAAGAAGGTACGCGAATTGGAGCCGATGCCCAACTTTTAATGGCAACCCATTTACTTATTGACGAATCGTTGATTACCGGCGAATCGTTAGCAATTTCCAAAGCTGTCAATGACTTACTTATTGGCGGCACGGTGGTTATTCGTGGAAAAGGACAAGCATTGGTAACCGCTATTGGTACTTCGGGAACGTTGGGTAAAATGGGCGGCATCCTTAATGATACCCCAACTATCCCTTCATTAGGTCAAAAAGAGATGAACCAACTCATTCGTTTGTTTTTTAGTATTGGGATGGTATATACTTTTTTTATAGTGCTGTATCTAACCCAAACACGAGAAAATTTTACCACAGCGTTACTCACCGGATTATCGACTGCTATTGCAATCATCCCTGAGGAATTTCCGGTGGTATTTTTTTTATTTACCGCTTTTGGTGCTTGGCGATTGGCCCAAATAAAAATTATAGTACAAGCTCCAGAAACTTTAGAAACCTTGGGAACCATTACAGTTGTTGGTTTTGATAAAACGGGAACGTTAACTGAAAACCGAATGGCAATTGAAAAAATAGCCACGCCCGAAGGAGTCGTTAAAACGGCCAATACAAAAAAAGGATGGGATACCGCCAGTCGTAATGTATTAACTACTGCAGCCCTTGCAACCCAAGAAATGAAAACCGATGCTATTGACCGTGCACTTATACAATGGCAACTTGAACAAGATTCAAAAGACTTTTTACCGCAATCAATTCATGAATTTACAGTTGCATCCGACTTTCCAGCAACTGCACAAATTCATGCACTAAATTCAACGCTTGAAAAGTATCAAATCACACTTAAAGGGGCACCAGAATGGGTTGTAGACCATTGTAAAGCAAGCAACGATGAAAAAAATCGGTGGCTCAAAATTTTGGATGAATTGGTTCACGATGGGTATCGTGTTATTGGCGTAGCACAAATTACGGAATGGACCCAACCTATCCCTAAAACTATAACCAACCTGGCGTATACTTTTAAAGGATTTATTGCTTTTGCCGACCCTATTCGTCCCGAAGCAGAAGCGGTAGTTGAAACGTGTAGGAAAGCAGGTATTCGAACCCTGATCATCACGGGCGATCATCCGATCACGGCACAGCATATTGCCCGACAATTGAATTGGGATAACTTAACTTGTATTGAAGGGTTTCAAATTGAAGCAATGGACGATGAATCGCTTCAAAAAGTGATAAAAACGCATAGCTTATTTGCACGAATTCGATTTGCAGAAAAAATACGAATAATCGAAGCTTTAAAACAAACGGGAGAAATTGTAGCCATGACAGGTGATGGTGTTAACGATGCTGGTGCGTTACGCGCAGCTCAAGTAGGCATTGCTATGGGACAAAAAGGCACCGATGTAGCACGCGAAGCCGCCGCTTTAATTTTATTAGAAGATAATTTGAATGCCTTACCCAAAGCAATTCTCTTAGGAAGAAGAGTCTTCGACAATATTAAAAAAGCATTTGGATTTATTATTGCAGTTCATATTCCAATTTTAACCGTTACGCTTATTCCCATTGTCAATACAGCGGTTCCATTATTGCTTTTCCCAATGCATATTGTTTTTTTAGAATTAATTATTGATCCGGTTTGTGCCGTTGCTTTTGAAAATGAAGTTGAAGAAAAAAACTGTATGACCGAACCTCCACGAGCTCGAAAAAAACGATTTATCGACAAGTCGCTTTGGATTTCGGGAATCATTAAAGGAGGATTGATGGCACTCGTAATGCTGACCCTTTTTACGCACTATTTGTATCATGGATATTCAGAAAATTCACTTCGGGCAATTATTTTTTTATGCCTCATTACCTCTGCGGTCGTATTAACCCTGAATATGATTTCGAAAACACGAGCCTTATGGAATCTATTGAAAGAACCTAATTTCCCCCTTATTGGAATTGTAATGACAACGAGTTTAGTCACACTAATCGTCTATAAATTTGGCTTATTCCAACAAATTTTTCAAATCGAATCACTTCCCAATCAAACTTTAGGGGTGATCCTTGGGAGTTATATCGCAGCATTCATTGTACTCGAATGGAAAAAGATTGTAGCGCTCTTTTAATAAAAATTGATAGGCGATTTATATCATGAATACGAAGCCAAATTCAAAATTCAAAACAGCCAATAAACTTAAAAATACCCTTTTGTAGGGATCTCAATCTGGTATTTCTTCTTATTGGGATTTGCCAACTTTTTATCGCGCAACCACGGATTGTGGATTTTTAGAATTTTATAATTTACGCCTTGCATCTTAGCAAACTTGGCCAAATCTGTAATCGAACTGTCTACTTCAACAATCTTTGTAGGTAAATTTTCATACAATTCGTGTTGACTCACATCAAAACCATAAAGATCTGGATGTTGCATGATTTCTTTTAATGCTATAATACGGAAGACGTACCGATGGGTCTCATCGGTTAACAATAAATCATAATAATTGGTAACGTCTTGTTCTTCCAATTTTTTTGACACTCCATTCATCCCTCCATTATAACTCGCAGCAGCTATTGTCCAAGAACCAAATTTATTTTTGGCGGCCAATAAATACTTACAAGCCGCTTCAGTCGATTTTTGCAAATGATAGCGCTCGTCTATGGTTTCACTAACCTCCATTCCTTTTTCTTTTGCAGTATCGGTCATAAACTGCCAAACACCTCGCGCCCCCGATGCTGAAACGGCATTGGTTAACGCACTTTCAATAACTGCCAAGTATTTAAAATCATCTGGAACTCCATATTGCTTTAAAATGGGTTCAATAACTGGGAAAGCACGATTGGCGCGCTTCATAATTAAAAGTGTTGACGAATGCAAATTGGCGTTAACTAACAGTTCACGATCAAAACGCTCTTTTACATCGGCGATATGTAATGGGGTGGGCTCACCCGCAAAATCTACTTTGGGTGGGAAATATTGTGCCGTACCTTCTTTCAATAATTTCTGACGTTCTTCGCCCGAAATCGAAAATACAAACAATCCTGTGACTATTACGGCCAACGCTCCGGTGGCCATCCATTGAAACGGTTTCATAAGTGTCTTTTTTATTAGCCAACGTGTTTACGGTGCGTTTCGTGTATACAACGTTGGAATGTATTCACAAAACTACAAATTTCAAACCAAAACCTGATTACGCTATTAGTATTTCGGGCAAATGCGCATTCATCCAACGGTACTTACTTAAAATCATTGCATGTGTACCTTCTTTTAAGGGCATACAGTTTTGGATGTACTTTAATGGAAATACTTCATCATGCGTACCATGAATATGAATAATTTCAGAATCAACCGTTGTTCGCTCCCAACAAATTACTTGTTCAATGGCCCAATCCAAATACCGCTTGTCGCGCATTTGTAAATAGTTTTCATAAAGGTGTAATTTGCGCTTCATTTGATCGCCCAATGCAAATTTTACTAACAGTTCGACATCTTGCAATACACCCGTTGGAAGCAGTTTATAGGCTTTTGTGGTGCGGGCGACTTTAAATCTTCGGGGAAATTCGCGATTGGATTTAACACTCGAAATAATCAGTACTTTACGAGGCTGGAGAAAAGCCTTCATCTCCTGAACCAAAATACCGCCAAATGATACACCTACCAAAATTGCCGTCGGATCGTGAACTTGTGAAGCCATTCGTTGTGCATAAGCCGATAATGATTCATCGGGATTGGGTAGAACCCATTCGAGAAAATACATTTCAAAAAGATCTTCTGGTAATTGAATACGTTCAAAAATAGTTGGACTAGCGGCTAGTCCGGGCATAAAATAAACGGGAATTCGACTCATTTCTAAAGTTTAACGCACTTGAGCATGAAAAGTTTCTAAATAATTACGAAATTTGCATAAAATTAATGAATACCCAATAAAAGAGAATGAACCCAGCGTTAATTTTGGATCCAATGGAAATTAAAGATAACACCTTTGCACGTCAATTTGAAACGACGTTTAACGGTGAATTGGTTACTGTTGAATATTCCTTCCAAGAAAAAAAGATTTTCTTAACCCGTATTAATGGAACTGAAGACGATGTCTTTATTACCGATTTATTAAAAAATATTATGGAAATTGCCTACGAACGCAAATTAAAAGTAGTGCCCATTTTTCCGAAAGTAGCTGCTTTTATGCGCAAGCATTCCATTTATCGCGATTTACTCCCTCCCGGAATACGGATTTAATTAATACTAAACCGGTTCGCCAGGAAGCGGGTTTTACTATTTTGACCTCTTTAACCTATGAATCCTGAATCACTTCGTGACACTATACTCGATTTTTTCGAGCATATTGAAAACTATTACGGTTGTACCACCGAAATTACGGAGGGGATTATGACAAGTATTGAAAATATCGAAGCAGAAAATGCCACCTGGAACTTATCCGAATTTCAATTACTGCGTTCGGCTTATCGCAAAGCAGGCAATCGATTTATGTTGGAAGGTAAAGGGGTTTATTATGAAATTGCCGCCGAGAAAATCATTGACTTCAAACACCCGGGTCGCCACAACTATGAATTTATTGAACAATACGGATTTAGTGTCTATCGAATTACCCGACTTCATTTTCGTTCAAAATACTAACAATAGAATTCAACCTAAATGGGTAGAAATTCAATTCTAACCCCGCCCTCTTCATCAATTCGCGTAAGGTTAACTTGGTGCAAGGTATTTACTAATTCGGGATTCCAAGGGGTTTTTACTTTTACATAGTTTTCAGTAAAACCATAGATATAACCCTCTTTATTTTCACCCTCAAACAATACCGTACGTGTGGTTCCCAACTGACTCTCGTAGAATGCCCGTCTTTTTTTGACCGATAAACCGCGAAGCATCTTACTTCGTTTTGCCCGAACCGCATTTGGAACTACACCCCCCATAGCTGCAGCTTCGGTATTGTCGCGTTCAGAATAGGTAAATACATGCAAATAGGAAATATCCAATTC
>Ga0315905_10001048_pt1 | contig 30178 bp, 26 predicted proteins | sample LakEriMetagenome_5_FD_203522 | JGI IMG/M metagenome (GOLD analysis project Ga0315905, IMG submission 203522) | Freshwater fungal communities from buoy surface, Lake Erie, Ohio, United States - Buoy 4 MA121 | ecosystem: Environmental > Aquatic > Freshwater > Lake | place: USA: Lake Erie, Ohio... | reverse complement strand
GGGCATCTTGCCCGCTAGATGTGTACCTCATAACACTGAAAAAGCTGTGTACAATTTAGCGGCACATCAGTTTAAAGTCAACTAATACAGCCAATTTAGCGGCACATCAGTTTAAAGTCAACTAATACAGCCTTTTCCGCTCTGATGAGGTACAAAGTTGAATCATAAAACCCTTGTAGTGCGGGCATCTTGCCCGCTAGATGTGTACCTCATAACACTGAAAAAGCTGTGTACAATTTAGCGGCACATCAGTTTAAAGTCAACTAATACAGCCAATTTAGCGGCACATCAGTTTAAAGTCAACTAATAAGTTACTTTCGCCATTAAATTCAACCTATCTACCGGGTTACGGTTTAAGATATTTCTAATATGACTTATTTCTGCCCCCTCTGGTAAAATTGGTGATGAAAATTTAAACTCTAGTTTCAAAAATACATCTGCTTTGACATCTGGACTGTTAAGTAAAGTATTCAAAGTATTCTGGAAACTACTAAAACCTTTAGATGGTCCTTGATACTCTAAATTAATAAATTGCTCTCCTAAAGTAATTCTTGCTGTTTGGTCTATTTTTAAAGGTAATTTAAGCAAAGAAAAGGCAGTTAATAACCTCCGATAGTCCATTACTTCTGTTACAGAAATTTCTATTAATTCAATTCCCTGTACTTGATAATCTTTGATAAAATCAGCTAATTGGGTAAAGGTACTATTCACTGAACCTTCGGCATTAAATATTTCTGGTTTTACGGTAAATAAACCTGGTTTTTCTCCACCATTAGGAGTAGGGGAAATTGTAGTAGTACCATAACTCAAGATAGAGGCTTTAGTTTCTTTTTCAACTATTTCTTCATTACCGTAGTCAACCACTATTTTAAAAATTGTAGTTTGGGTAATGTTAGTTTCATATTCATCACTAGGACGAAACACCCTATCATTAATTTCCGTGTTTTCTTGATACAATTTAATTGTTAATGCTCCAGATGCTTTCCATCTTACCCGCACAGGTTTTAATTTGTCTGTACTGGACATGACTTGAGCAGAGATTTCAATTTCTCTGGGTTTGGGAGGTTGGAGAATACCCCGACGATACAATTCTATTCTTTCAGAAAATTCTAGGGATTCAGGTAAAACTATTTTCAAATCATCAGTTTTAATAAATACCTTTTCTCCTATTTTCATGTCCCAACTACCATTTAAAATTCCTGTGCGAATTGTCTCTCGTAATTTAGATATTTCCGCATCAGAGAAAATATTTAAACTCAAATCTTTAGCAAAAGTTTCTTTTAATGCTTTCGTTGTCCAATGATTTATCCCTGCTGGCCAAACTTTCTGTAATATGAATGCTGGTGCATAAGATTGTGCTTCATCTTGACGGATTTTTTGACAATCTTTGAGAGATTTTAAAATAATATCCTGTTGGTTATTACCTTTGACTTGACCTGATTCTTGGGCAGGTAAAGTATAGTGCATTAAACCCTTGGGGGCTTTCACCGGATCATTGGCAGGATAAAATAAATGCCGATAGGTATTAGTAATAGATACCCTCACAGTTAATTCAAATTTATCTTTACGTTCTTTGAGTTGTTTCTGTTGATTTTCTGATAAGTCGTGTAAACGATTAGGAGAATTGAGAATATTTTGCATAGCCCGATATTCTCGTATATTCTCAATGGCACGTTGTAATTCTTGTTTGTTAGCAATCAGAAATAACAAGCGATTTCTATAAGTGCGGAATTTCCCAGCTTCTCCAGTGCTGTTAAAAATGCGTTCTACTATAGCAGGTGGTCCATCTGTGGTAGAAGAAATCTCAGCTTCATCAAAATTAATAATGCACAAAGCTATGCTATCAGCAACATCATCTACATCGGCGGGACTTATTGGTGCTGAAACTAATTTAAAGAATTTATCCGCAAAAATCGTATCCCGGCGTTTTCTTAATTCGTCTTTGGCTTCAGTAATGCCAATTTGTGCTTTTTCTTCGGAAATGATTTTATTGAGTGATGGTTCTTCTTTAAATCTGGCAATGAAGGTAATCGGATCATTTTCTAAATACCACGCTACTGCTGTGAGTCTGTCTAAAACAGTCTGTACAAAGCCAATTTCTAGTCCTGGTGTCAGTAGGGATAAGTTTAATTCAGGACGACGAATACCTGCGGCAATTCCTTGGTTAATGGAATGCAAGAAAATGGTTCTAGTTACCCAGGTAGAAAAGGGAGGTTTACCGGCTGCTTGCCATTCTGTGTCTTGTAATTGACTATATGCTTCTCTACCATCTGGGTTATAAATGTCTGCTTGGATGGGGATTCGCATTAATTCTCTACCCAATCGAGAAGTTAAATCACTGGTAATTTCTTCTTCAATGCCGACAGGGATATGATGGGTGTGAATTAGGGGTATCCAATTTGGTGATTGTTGGCTGTTGACTGTTGGCTGTGAACTGTGAATGTTTTGCCAGAGATAACGTATAACTCCAGCAAATAAGCGTAATGCGCCCCGGGTGCGTTGGAAGTTGGGAATGGAGGCAATTTTCTTTGTTAGTAGGCTAAATAGTTCAGGATGGAAGGGATAACTCTGTTCAATACCTTCGGCATAACGGGCATCTTTGCAACCATCTGGTAAGTCAATGCGACTGGCTTTATAAGTTTGCAGATATTCTTTAGCGGCATTACTGGCTGCATTGGCTTCAATGCTCTTGAACATCCGTTGTTTAACGATATTGTAAATTTCTACATCGGTACTGGGTTTGAGAATCCGTTCTTGTCTGGCTGTGGCTGAAATGGTTTCCCGAATTTCTGTGGTTTCTGCCCCAAAACTGTCGGTGGAGGAGGCGAGGGTGTAAACAAAAACTAGGTTATTAGAAGCTGCTGCCAAGTCCATGAGGGAGAATAAAAAGGCGACAACTTGTTCTGCTAAGTCGCTATTATTAACTACTGTGGCTTTAGCCGCCCTGAGATAACGGGCTATTTCATCGAGAATAATTACTGTGGGTTGTCCTTGGGTAATGCGTTCTAAAACTACTGTGCCGGGGCTAACTCGTTGTTCATCAGAACCTTTGAGTAAGCTGTAACCTGCTACACCACCGATTTGATAAGCTATTTCTCCCCAGAGGGTATGGGTAGTGATGCCTGTGTCTGAATGGTAAACACCGTTAACTGGATCTAGATCTTGGCAAGCGATCGCTGATGCTTGAATTGGACGCTCTGGAATTAAATTAATATTATCAACAAAACGCTCTAATCCAGGAATTTCTCGCCCATTTTTGGCGATATGCCACAGGGCAATTTCATCATGAGTTTTCCCACCCCCGAAGCTGGTTTCTAAGCGAATAATAGGAGAACCAATAGCAGCACCTCCTAATCGCCCAAATACTTCGGAAATCAGGGTTTTTAACCCATCTGTAGGAAAGGTGTTAGCGAAAAAGGTTGTCGGATCTTGGTAGAGGTAGGGGGCTGTACCTTCCACTACTAAGCGTAATTTGGCGGCAAATAATTCGGGGGAGAGTTCCCCTGCTAAAATTTCGTCTCTGGGAATACAGGTTTTGAAGATGGAGGGCAGCATAGAAATAAATATAAGTAGGTTGGCGTGAAAAATTGTCGTTATGACAAGGGAATTCTTAACTCTTAACTGGGAAGAGGCTTCGCCGTGAGCGTCAGCCGAACGGTTTTGGGCAACTTTACTTTTCGTTACATATTTCGGTCTTTTTCCGTTCACCTACTTACTATGATTAGATATCATATCAATATCTGATGTGCTTAGAGAATTGATGAGAAAATTAAGAATTAATAAAAAGCCGTCCTAGAAGCGATGCACTGAGCTTGCCGAAGTGGACGGGGCTTATATCCCATTATTTTCGGTGATTAGGTGATTAAAGGATGATTCACCTTCTTTGGTAAAATTTGATCGGAAAATGGCTATTCCTACGGAGTGCTTCTCTAACGCTAGATGAAGGTAAAGCTCTAATTCTTGGTTAGATAAAATTTATCAGGGTTTAGTACGTAAGTTACCAAGGTCATGATCAGCGTGTTTTAAATGATGATAGATTATCAGATTTAATTGAATCTACAATTATGCAAATTATCCAGAGTCTTCATACTGCTATTCTCATAACTGATTTAGACCGTTCCGAGTATTTTTATACTCATATATTAGGACTTGAAAAAGTAGAACGTCCTTTAAAATATCCTGGTATCTGGTATCAAATTGGTAACTATCAACTGCATCTGATTGTTGCGCCTACTGTACCCACCGATAAGCAACAAGAAAAATGGGGACAAAATCCTCATATCGCTTTTGCTGTCATGGATTTAGAAATAATTAAAAGCGAATTAACAGCTAAAAATTATCCGTTTCAAGCTAGTGCTTCTGGCCGACCAGCGATTTTTATTCAAGATCCAGATCAAAATATAATTGAACTTAGTCAGGCATTTGTTGATAAAATTTAAACGGTACTAAGATTAAGTATCGCCAAAAGTCAGTCGTCGTGGGGTGCGGAGGTAAATATGCAGTATCAGACCACTATTGAACCAACATCTGTACAAAAGCAGTTCCCTCTGACTACTGTAGGAGCGCTGGTTATCAATTCTCTCGGACAGGTCTTAATTGTTAAATCTACGAAGTGGAGAGGTGCTTGGGGTGTACCAGGGGGAAAAGTAGATTGGGGTGAAACTCTAGAATCTGCACTTCTGAGAGAGTTTCAGGAAGAAGTCGGGTTAGACTTAACTAATGTGCGTTTTGCGTTGCTACAAGAAGCAGTGCTAGACTCGCAATTTGTGCGACCTGCCCATTTTATTATGATCAACTATTACGCATTTTCATTGAGAGATACGATTACACCTAATGAAGAAATTGAGGAATGGGCTTGGGTGACTCCCGCACAAGCAAAGGAATATCCTCTCAATAGTTATACTCAAGTATTGATTGAGGATTTTGTAGAAAATAACATTGGTAATTTATATAGGAATTAGGTCTAACAATAATGCTGAAAAAAGCACTGGTGACTGGATCATCATCGGGAATTGGTAAGGCTATCGCTCTCGATTTAGCTGCTAAAGGATTTGATGTAGCATTTCATTGTCATAAAAGTGTGGAAGCCTGTAATCAAGCCCGTCAGGAGGCTGCTAAGTACGGCGTTAGAACTGTCACTTTACAAGCGGATTTAAGAAATCCTGAACAAGCGGAGTTTTTAGTCAACAGCGCTGCTGAGGAATTGGGAGGTCTATCTGTTGTTGTCAATAATGTGGGTAACTACTTAGACAGACCAACGAGCCAATTATCAGTAGAAGAATGGCATGAAATTATTCACTCTAATCTCCATGCTACATTTTATGTCACTAAAGCTGCACTACCTTACCTGAAAGCTGCTAATGGGGGACGTATCGTCAATATTGGTTGTGCTGGTGCCCAAAATCTCCTCGCGCGTTATACTAACACACCTTACTTAATTGCTAAAACTGGCATTATCATCTACTCAAGGTCTTTGGCAAAGGAAGTAATTACAGATAACATTACTGTTAATGTTGTATCTCCAGGAATAGCAGAAAATTCCTTTGATTTGCAGGAATCTTTACCTGAACTACCTACTAAGCGACCTGCAACTTTACAAGAACTGGCTCATGCAGCCTGGTTTTTTATTAGCCCCGAATCTGATTATATCACAGGGCAGGTATTAGATGTTTCAGGGGGATGGAGGTTGTAATCAGGTGATGATTTGGTTATTTTTGCTCAATGCTTGTGAACAGCTAATAAAAAACTATTGTCTATCAAAAAAAGGATTGGAAATATGTTGAAGATTGAAGACATTTACGAAATATATGAAAAATATCATGACGCTCTGCAAGTAAAAGTAGAAGAATTTACAATTGGTGAGAAAAAATTTAATTTTAATTCCGAATCAGCAATTTTAGGAGTGATTAATCTTTCTAATGATTCTTGGTACAGAGAAAGCGTATGTTTAAGTTCAGAACAAGCTATTCGCAGGGGATTAGTATTAAAGGCTCAAGGTGCTGATATTATAGATATTGGCGCTGAATCTACTTTAGAAAAAGCAGAAAGAGTTGAGGATATTCGACAAAATTCCCAAATTTTACCCGTGCTAAAATCTCTGAGTCAACAAGGGGTTTTAACTTCCATTGAAACTTATTATCCTCAAGTTGCTAGGGAATGTTTACAAGCTGGCGCTAATGTGATTAATCTAACGGGTGCTTTTGATAGTGAGAAAATTTATCAAGCTGTATCTGAATTTGACGCTGGGGTGATTATCTGTTATGTTCAAGGTAAAAATGTCAGAGAAGTTGGTGATTTTGATTTTGGTGATGATCCAACAAAATTAATGTATGAATATTTTGCTAATGAAATAGAAATAGCAGCTAAATATGGGGTAAGAAAAATATTTGTTGATGCTGGTTTGGGGTTTTATTATAAAAATCTCCAGGATAGTTCTTTGCGAATTAGTTATCAAATGAAAACTTTTTTGACTACTTTTAGACTGAGAAAATTAGGTTTTCCTGTCTGTCATGCTCTCCCTCACGCTTTTGAATATTTTGGAGAAGAAGTAAGAAGTGCAGAATCATTTTTTGCGGTTTTAGCAGCATTAGGAAAAACAGATTTATTCAGAACTCATGAAGTTCCTAAAGTTAAAGCAGTGTTAGATACACTGCATTCATTTTAAGTATCCAAGTATTGGGGAATTTGGGATATAGAAATAATATTTGATTTTTGATAGCTTGCGTGGCGTAGCCATACAAGAGTCAGTAGGTATCAATTCTGTCTTCCCTGTTCCCTGTTCCCTGTTCCCTGTTCCCTGTTCCCTGACCACACAAGTAAATTCAGGAATCAAACCGGATTCGTATATAATTGGGATATAATAATGACTTCAAAACCGGAATCTGAATCTTTTTTAGAAACTTGGATAATTGGTAAGGAATTCAGGTTTGAAGCTGCTCACCAATTACCAAATCATGATGGTAAATGTGCTAGATTACATGGTCATTCTTGGCGCGGTGTGGTCTATGTTACGGGGAATAAACTGATAAATTCAGGTGTTAAACAGGGGATGATTATGGATTATGGTGATATATCAAAATACATAAAACCCCTCTTGGAAAATTATCTGGATCATTACCATTTAAATGAATCCACGGGTTTAGCTAATCCTACCAGTGAAGCGATCGCTAAATGGATTTATGAACAGCTTGAACCCCAAATTCCCGGACTTGTCGCAGTGAGAATTGATGAAACTTGCACCAGTCAATGTATTTACTCCAAGGGAAAAGTTAATTTTTTGGGCTTTTAAATTAACATAGGTAGGTTGGCATTAAAAATTGTCGTTATGACAAGGGAACAGGGAACAGGGAACAGGGAACAGCAAAGAGGTTTTAGGCAACTTTACTTTTCGTTACTTATGTCGGGTTTTTTCTGTTCACTTACTTAAACAGCTTATAACTTGATAGATAAACTCACATCAGAACAGTCTAATTTTTGCAGGAGTTGTGAAATAGGTTCTTTAGAAACTGGTTCTATCCAATCTGGTGCAATTTCCGCTAATGGAACTAAAACAAAGGCTCTCTGGGTCATTCGAGGATGGGGAATTTGTAAATCTGGTGTTTCTAAAATCAAGTCATCAAATAGTAGTACATCTAAATCTAGGGTTCTAGGTCCCCAATGTTCTTGACGAACTCGACCAAATTCTTGTTCAATATTGAGCAGAGTTTCTAGCAATTTCTGGGGACTGAGTTGCACTTCTAAAATAGCCGCACCGTTTAAATAATCTGGTTGTGATGGTCCGCCTACGGGAGCGGTTCTGTACCAACTAGATTTGGCTTTTATGGTAATACCCGGAGTTTTTTCCAGGCTGTTAATTGCACCTTCTAAAATAGCTAAAGATTCCCCCATATTACTACCAAGAGCGATCGCACTTAATGAAGGTTTTATCGTTGTTTTCAGGTCAGATTTATCAATCATAAATTTCTAGATGTCAGGAAATTATATAATATCAGATAATATCAGATATTTTCACAAAATTGCTTGATCTAAAAAGCTGAATTTAGAGTATCATATAACTGATAACTACTAATTTAACTAACCAGGTTCATCAGCATCAAGGAATTTACTATTATGTCTACAATCTCCAACGGCTTTGAAAAAGTATATGTCCATCCTAGTCAATTTCCCAACAAGATTTATCAAGATTATTTAGATTGCTTTTCTGTAGGTAAAATCAATCATAAATTTCATTATGACACTGTTAAACAAAGTCAGAAATGGTTAAAAATTCATGAATATTATTCTCCAGCTAGAACTAATGATGATTGTATTAATGCCTATGCAGTATGTTTTCAAAAAACTGCGGAATTTCTGGACATTAATACCAATATACAAGTAATTGGATTAGGTTGTGGCGGTGGTGCAAAAGATCATCTTTTAGTATCTTATCTCTTCAATACAGAAAGGGAAATCATTTATTATCCTATTGATGTTAGTTTATCTCTGGCTTTAATTTCTGGTCAAAAAATTAGGGAATCTTATCCTCAAGTCTCTATACAGCCAATTGTTTGTGATTTACCTTGTGCTGATGATTTAATACTCCATCTTCATGATCAAGGAAAAGGACACAGAAAGATCATCACATTTTTTGGCATGATTCCTAATTTTACTCCTGATGAAATTTTGCCTATTTTAAGTAATTTTCTGCAACCAGGAGATATTTTACTCATGAGTGCAAACTTAGCACCGGGAGACGATTATCTAACAGGAATTAAGAAGATTTTGCCACAGTATGATAATGAATTAACCAAAGATTGGTTAATGACAGTGTTAGTTGACGCGGGGATAAATCCAGATCACGGGACTATTAAATTCTCCCTCAAAGATGATCCAAACCATCAAGAATTAACAAGAATTAATGCTCAGTTTGAAGTAGAAACTAATATAGATTTGAAATTAGATGATCAAATCATGCACTGGAAAAATGGTGATCAAATTCAATTATTTTTCTCCTATCGTTATACAACTGCTAAACTGCAAAACATTCTCAAACAATATGATATTATCATCCTAGATTATTGGGAAGGTGCAGATCAAGAAGAGGGAGTTTATTTTTGTCAAAAGATATAAAACAAAAACATCCCTGAGAAATTGCAAAACCCCTCTCCTACAAGTTTTTCTATCATTTCCTTGTAGGTAGGTTTTGCAAAAATAAGCCAAGGATATTAGGATCAGCTGTTGTGTATTAATTTGTATCAGTCTGGCGGGCAAGATGCCCACCCCACAAGATTTAATAGTGGTAAAAATTCATACCTTCATTCAGCAAGTCCAAAAGATAGACATTTGCTTCACAAATTTGATTTGCTTCTAGTCAATTCAATGCGAATATTACCATCAAAATCAGGAATTGGTGCAGCAGGTTTAATGAGAGTAACTTGTACTTGGGTAGTCAGACTACTTTCTTCAAGAATAGCATCAGCGATCGCACCTGCCAACCTTTCCAATAAATCAAATTTAGATGTTTTCAGCAAGTTTTGGACTAAACTAATAACACTACGATAATCTACTGTATCTTTAATAGCATCAGTTTTTGCAGCATCCGCCAGATCTACCCATAACTTCAAATCCACCTCAAACCATTGTCCTAATACCTTTTCTTCCGGTAAATACCCAACATAGCCATAACCGCGAATCCCCGTCAAATGAATACAGTCCATAAAACCCTGATTATAAATCATTACCTGACCATTTTAGATTTTAAATTGAATAACTCAGACAAAATCTAAAATTAAATTCAGATAAATTAAGAATTTATCTCTCTATAATGTTTTTACATTCATCTATTACGAATGAAAGCAGCAGAGATTATTCTAAAGTATATTTTATCACCAATTACCCATTACCAATTACCCATTACCAATTACCAATTACCAATTACCCATTACCAATTACCCATTACCCATTACCAATTACCAAATTTATTGAACAATGATTTTATTCGCCATAACAGCAGTTAAAATAGAGCAATTGTGAAATAATAAAAGATAAATGTTTTGGGCTGATAAAATTGCTGCTGACGCAGTAGGTCAACAAGTAGTTAATGATTCTAAGACTCCTTCAGGAAGGGTTCATGTCGGGTCTTTGCGTGGTGTGGTTATTCACGACGTTATTTACCGTGCTTTGAAACACGCAGGGAAGCCCGTCAAATTTCTGTATGGTGTGGATGATTATGATGCGCTGGATACTGTTCCTAAATACTTAGATCAAGAAAAATTTCGGACTTATTTGGGTTTTCCTCTGTGTAATGTTCCTTCTCCTGGTGATGGTGCAGAAGATTATGCTAAGTATTTTATTGGTGAGTTTTTTGAAATTTTTGCATATTTAGGAATTAAACCAGAAACGTATTTTTTACGTGATTTATATCGTTCAGGAAAACTTAATTCCCATATTGATATTTTTCTGAAAAATGCTCATTTGGTGCGGGAAGCTTATAAGGAAGTAAGTAAAGCTGAACGTGCAAATAATTGGTATCCTTTTCAAGTTGTTTGTGAAAATTGCGGTAAAATCGCTACTACTGTCACTACAGATTATAACGGTTCAGAAGTATTTTACACTTGTAAACCCGATGGTGTTGATTATGTAAAAGGTTGTGGACATTCCGGGTGGGTTTCTCCTTTTAATGGTAATGGTAAATTACCTTGGAAAGTTGAATGGGTAGCTAAATGGGATATATTGGGTGTAACTATTGAAATGGCCGGGAAGGATCATTCTCAAAAAGGTGGTTCTCGTGATGTTGCTAATGCTATTAGTCGCAAGGTTTTACAAAAACAACCTCCTTTCCATTCTCCCTATGAATTTATTCTTGTGAATGGGACAAAAATGAGTTCTTCTAAGGGTGTGGGTTCGAGTGCTAGGGAAATTGCTGATTTATTACCTGCTGAATTATTGCGATTTTTGATGTTAAGAACTCAACCGAAAACAGTAATTAATTTTGCACCAAATTATGAAACTACTACTCGGTTATTTAGAGATTACGATACTTTAATTAATAAGTATTCTCATGCTCCTGAATTAACGGAGGAATTAATGTCTTTATTTTACGCCCAATTAGGGGATGAAATTAAAACTTTCCAACCTTTTGATTTTAGTACATTAATTTCTCTGTTGCAAGTTCCCCGTTTAAATATTCAGGAAGAAGTTGTACAGCGCAGTTTACAGCCTTTAAATGAGTATGATCAACAAATTATTGATCAAAGAATTGCTGCGGCTAAAAAGTGGTTACAAGATTATGCTGACGAGGAAGACAAGTTAGTTCTCTATTTGGAACAAGTTCCCGAAAAAGCTCATGATTTAAATTCAGAACAAGTTGCTTATTTGCAAAAATTGATGGAGAATTTGCAGAATATTGGTAACTGGGAAGCTGAGGAATTACAAACTATAATTTTCTCGACTACTAAGGAGTTAGGGGTTCAACAACCAATGGCTTTTAAGGCTTTGTATCTATCTTTCTTGAATAAAGAAAAGGGTCCAAAGGCTGGTGGTTTGTTGTCTTATCTGGAGAAGTATTTTGTGATTTCTCGGTTGCAGGATGTGGTTAATTTGAATCAGTCAAAAGCCGAAGTTTAATTACTTAAATACTTGTTCCCTGTCTCTGACAGGGAATACAGTTAATGAGGCTCTGCCTCATATTAATGTTAGCATAAGGCAGAGCCTTTTGATCGCATTCCCAGGTAGAACCTGGGAACGAGGAGAAGATGGAAGTTTCTTAATTCCTTTGTTTGTTGTGCGTTACGCTGTCGCTAACGCACCCTACAAATTAATACTAAATCAATAATATGCTAAAATGAATAATAAACTTTAATCAGGTGATTAATCATGACACAATCTACACCCCAAAGAGTTGTCAGACGTGGGAGGGTATTTCCCGAAATTCAATGGACTGATGAACAAAAAGCCCAAGATAGGGCTAGAAGAGAGGCATTTTATGAGCGTTGTTGGGTAATTTTTGAACGTTTAAAACCAGAAATATTAGATAAATATTATGGTTGGTACATTGCGATTGAACCTGATAGTGGTGATTATTTTATTGATCAGGATAAGGAAGTAGCTAGTAAAATGGCTAGAGACAAGTATCCTCATGTAATTCATCATATTTTTGGCATTAATGAAACGGGAGTTAGTGGCAGAATATGATTGAGGGAAGATTTGGAGAAAATGGACAAATTTATTAAGGGAAATATCTATAAATTTCTTTGCGATGTAAAATTCTTACTAATGTTACTAAATCATTATTGACAGATATCCCAATTCGATAATTACCAACCCGAATGCGATAATGATTATTTGCTGTTTTCATCATTTTTAAGTCATTAATTTCTTGTACAGTAACAGCATTTTCTATTTCTTCTATTACTGATTTAACCCGCTCTAGTAAATTAGGATCTTTGATATTTTTTAAATCTTTTTCAAAACTTTTCCTAAATTCGGTTTTCATTGTTCTTGGTTTAAAATTGCAAAAATTGTTTCTCTATCTGTTAATTCTGTTTTTTCTCCTTCTTCAATAGCTTTTGATAAGGCAATATCTTCAATTATTTCCGTAAATAAAGCTGAAAATTCTTCTTTGTTTTCTGAAAAAAGTTCTATTATTAATTCTTTCAGGGTTTGTTTAAGTTGATTGCGTTCTAAGGATAGGTTAGACATAATTATCACCATAACATATATTAAATTATATCTTATTTTAAATGTAAGTCAAGCAAGACTTAATAAAAATGGGTTAAATAAGTCAATACCTTTGTCAATTTTCCAAATATAGGCCAGAAAACCAATACAATCTTTACTAGATTAATACTTGTTCCCTGTCTCTGACAGGGAATACAGTTAATTAGGCTCTGTCTCATATTAATGTTAGCATAAGGCAGAGCCTTTTGATGGCATTCCCAGGTAGAACCTGGGAACGAGGATAAAGAGGATAAACGAGGATTTGTGGTGCGTTACGCTGTCGCTAACGCACCCTACAAGGTTAATCCCTGACGAAATTGTTTAATTGCTTCTAGGGGTGAAGATAATAAAAGACAACGATTTAATAACGATTTAATAGGGATAAATCTAATTTTGGTAATAATTCACTATTATTAACTTTCTCATATTCTTGTTCTCGCAAACAGTAAATTTCTAAAGTTCCATCTTCCCAAAACCAAACTTCGGGAACTTGCATTAATTTATATTTTTGTAATTTAATAGGACTACCACTAGTAATCACAATTTCAATACATAAATCTGGTCTAGATTTATCAATTTGAAAACAATAAGATAAATCAGCTTGATACTCAACTATACCAGGAATAATTTGCGAATATCTACCACTGGGAAAAAATTCAATACCTTGTTCTAAAAAATATTGTCCTAACAGCAATCCCATTAAAGATGCAATTGCTTCATGGGGTTTACTGATAGTCACGATTTCTAAAACTCCCTCACAATAAAATAAACGCACTCCTGGTACATTCTCAAAGGCTTTTTGAATTGCTTGAAAACTTTCCCAAGTTATTCCAGGACGGTAGAAATGTTGTTCTTCTTCTACTAAATTGAGAGAATTTTCTAAAGTTTGAGTCATGATATCTCTCACTTTCCTTAGTTATGAGGTTGATGTTATTAACAAATTATCAAAAGAGGTAAATTTTTCAGGTGCGTCAGAGATCAAAGGGCGATTTATGGCTGGCTGAGTTATCGAATCTGACGCACCCTACTTTTGGTGTTGGTAATTTCACCGTTTAGCTAATTCTGGTGTTTTTCCTTTTAATCCTATCATTAATTTCAGAGCAAATATTCTGATCATCGGGACTTTTTGCATCATCCATAAACCGAGACGACGAACTATTACCACTGGTAAAAAGTTATTAGAAAAAACTCGATCTAATAAATCGGTGAAACCCAATATTGCGAGGTTTTCTTTTTTTCTCCAGCGTTCATATTTTTTGAGAATGGAAATATTACCAATATCTTGACGATTTTGCTGTGCTGTTTGGATGATTTCGGCTAATGCTGCTGCGTCACGAATACCTAAATTTAAACCTTGTCCTCCCACAGGATGACAATTATGGGCGGCATCGCCAATTAATGCTAATCTAGGGAGAACATAGCGATCGCTTTGCATTAATTGTACTTGAAAAATAAACCTGTCCCCTAATAATTCTAATTTACCCATTTGCTCACCATAGCGTTTAGTCAGTTCCGCTAAAAATTCCTGATCATTTAAAGCGCATAAGGCTTTTGCTTCTGCATGGGGCGCTGTCCAAACAATGCGACAACGGTTTTCTGGTAAGGGTAAAATTGCAAAGGGTCCACTAGACCAAAATTTCTCGTAAGCGGTGTTATTGTGGGGTTTTTCGGGCTTGACAAAGGCTACAATACATGATTGCCAATATTTCCAACCTTTGGTTTTAATTCCCGCAGCTTCACGAATGGGAGATCTTGCACCATCAGCAGCCACTAATAATTTACTACGAATCGTTTTGGTGGTCTCGTTAATTTTGATGTTAATCTTAATTGTATCTAACTGATTTTCTGTACTTACGACTTCTGCTGGACAAAGATAAGTTACATTTGCACAATTTCCCACAAATTCCTGTAATGGTGCTAGTAGTGCGTAATGTTCTGCTACATAACCTAACTCTGGTGTACCTAAGTCCGTAGTTTGGAAGTTAACTACATGAGGATAATCAGCATCAGAAAGACGAACTTGGTTATATTTAGCGATATTGGGGAGAATTTTATCCCATAAACCAATGCCTTGGAAAATTTTTGCTGACAACATATGTACAGCATAGGCCTGGCCTTTCGCTACTGCGGCTGATGTCATTCTAGCTTCAATCAGCAGGATATTTAAACCAGAATCTTTTAAAGCGCAGGCCAGGGTTAAACCAACAATTCCACCACCGACTATGACTAAATCATAATCATATCCCCAATGGTTTTCTGTGGGGGAGTGGGGAGAGGAAAGGGTAGGAGTCAGAAGGGTGGGAGACATTGTGAAGATAAATTACAATAGTTTTAATTATTATTGTGACGCGATTACGATTGATAATCAAGGAGTTTAGCTAGTTAAATATTTGCCAACTAATACTAACTAATGCTATACTTTTCTTATGGCATACATACCACTTAGAAAAGCGGTCGAATTTCTGGGATTGCATCCAAACACCTTGAGGAGATATGCAGATGAGGGGAAAATCAAAAGCATTAAAAACCCGGCAGGACAAAGATTATACGATGTCGAATCATACATCACGGGCGATTCAATTAGAACTCCCACTATTTGCTACTGCCGGGTCAGTTCCTCAAAACAGCGAGATGACCTTGATAGACAAATCGCCTATATGCAATCCCTCTACCCAGACGCAGAAATCATCAAAGATATTGGCTCAGGACTCAACTTCAAAAGAAAAGGTCTGCGCTCCCTACTGGACAGACTTTTGCAAGGAAATAAATTCATCCTTGTTGTTGCCTGTCGGGACAGACTCGCAAGATTTGGATTTGAACTTGTACAATATATGGTCGAACAAAACGGTGGACAAATCGTGGTTCTTGACAAAACAGTACACTGTCCACAATCAGAACTTACCCAGGATTTACTCTCAATCCTTCACGTCTTTTCCTGTAGAATGCACGGACTTAGGAAATACTCTAAAAAAATCAAAGAAGATTTATCTGAAATTGAGTCCTGCACAGAAAAGGAAAATTAAATATTGGTTTGGTGCTTCCAGGTTTGCTTATAACGAAACAATTAGATATTTACAAACTCCAGAAACAAAAGCCAATTGGAAAGGGATAAAAACCGGGATTATTCAAGGATTACCTGATTGGTGTAAAGATGCACCATATCAAATTAAGGCGATTGCCATCAAAGATGCTTGTCAGGCTGTTAAGAATGCCAAGAAAAAGTATATTGATGGTGGTGGGATTAGTAGGTGTAGATTTAGAACCAAAAAAGATCCTGTACAGTCTTGTTATATTCCCAAATCTGCCATAAAAGATGCAGGAATTTATCACACTGTTTTAGGAGAATTAGAATATAAAGAAACTTTACCTGATGGGTTTGGAGATTGCAGATTAGTCTCATTTTCTGGAGATTACTACATCTGCTTACCAACAGAAAGCCCACGACACAAGACCGAGAACCAAGGGCGTGTCGTGGCTTTAGATCCCGGAATTAGAAATTTTTTAACCTTCTTCTCTGATAATAGCTTTGGATGGTTAGGCAAAAATGCTAATCTAAGAATCCAAAAACTTTGTTTTAAGCTAGATAAGTTAATCAGCAAAATATCTAAAGCTAAAAGCAGACAAAAGAAAAGATTAAAAAATGCTGCAACTCGGTTAAGAGGAAAGATTAAATATCTAGTGGACGAGTTGCATAAAAAGACATCTAGGTTTCTGGTTGATAATTTTGATGTGATTTTACTTCCTACTTTCGAGACATCTATTATGTCTAGAAAAGCCAAGAGAAGAATCAGGTCTAAATCAGTTCGACAAATGCTTACGTTAAGTCATTACAAGTTCAAGAAATTTATCAAACACAAAGCAAATGAATTTCATAAAATAGTAATTGATGTTAATGAAGCATATACTTCAAAAACAGTAAGTTGGACTGGTGAAATTATCAATAATCTAGGGGGATCTAAAATCATCAAATCTCGGCTAGATGGTAGAATCATGAACCGAGATTTGAATGGTGCGCGAGGAATTTATCTTCGTGCATTGGTTGATACGCCTTGGTTGAGAGACAATCTCAACTTATGTATTTGTTAGCATTAGTTAGCGAAAAAGTATCGGCAACGGCACAAAATACGGTACAAAATACTAGGTCATACTTAAAACCATCAAATTATCAGCAATTTCCAAATTGCTGGTAACACTTTGCACGTCATCTAACCCTTCTAAGGTATCAATTAATTTAAAAAGCGATCGCGCTTGTTCAATATTTGTTACTTCAACTTTATTACCAGGAATCTGGCGTATTTCTACATCAACTACTTTAAACCCTTTTGCTTTCAAGACTTGGCTGAGTTTCTCTAAATTTGTTACTTCAGTAAATACCTCAGATGTATGGTCTGCAATCATTTCATAAGACTCAGCATTTCCCTCTAAGGAAGCTTCTAAAAGCTGTTCTTCATTAATTACATTCTCAAGCACACAAACACCCTTTTGGGAAAACATCCAACTGACACAACCGGTTTCTCCCAAATTTCCGCCATTTTTACTAAAGGACACCCGTAAATCAGCAGCAGTACGGTTGCGGTTATCTGTGAGGGCTTCAATCAAAATTGCGACACCACCTGGACCATAACCTTCATAACGAATTTCTTCTAAACGGTCGTGATAGCGAGGATCTCCGTAGGAATCACCAGCAAAAGTACCTGCACCTTTAGCGATCGCCCTATCAATGTTATCATTAGGAATACCAGCCGCCTTGGCTTTATCAATGGCGGTCCGTAGTTGAAAATTCCCCGCTGGGTCTGGTATACCATTTCTAGCTGCGACAATTATCGCGCGAGATAGCTGGGTAAAGATATGTCCCCTTTTTGCGTCTACTACTGCTTTTTGACGTTTAATATTAGCCCATTTACTATGTCCTGCCATAATTCCCAAAATTATGAGTACGCTATTTAAAAATAGGATGAAATCATAAGATTATTGCTGAAATTGGCTTAATAACCAAGCACAAACTTGACTATGATCCATTTGTCGAGTTTTTCTTAATGCTTCATTCAGTAAAGAAATCTGTAATCCTGGTAATACTTGAGATTCATTAATTCTTCTACTTCCGCCATTTTCGATGATAAAAGGGATAATCTGGAGATTTTGGACATCAAGTACCCAATATTCCGGTATACCCATATCTTCATACATGAGACGTTTTTCCCCTTGATCATCAGCTAAGGAACTATTAGCAACTTCAATGACTAAATCTGGTACAGGATAAACATCTAAGTTGACAATAGAAGTTCCATAGGGAATAGCATTTGCTTTTTCAGCAATATAATAAGAAACATCTGGTTGAACTTCTTGAAATCCTATTTTCCTGTATGTACAATTATCTTTGCTATTAAATTTAATTCCCTTAATTGTTGCAAATAGGTTAACAGCAAAAATAATTATACTATGGTAACAAGCATGATCATTTCCAATTGGTGATATTTCTATCCTCATTTTCCCATGATGATAATAACTTTTGGCTTTTTTATCAGCAAAATTTTCAATTACTTGAATATATTCATCCCAAGTTGCTGTTATCCAATTGTTAGTTAGTAATTGCGTTGGTATTTCAGTGATGATCATTTTTTGCTACTCCTGAATATTTCACTGATATTACATCATCATAGAAGTTGTAGATGCAGATTTTACTGTTATTGCTATTTATAACCTAGATGCAGACAAAGCAGCACCAATTAACCCGACTTGTTGATTGAGAATCATAAATACAGGTATTTCTTCCAGAAGAGAACCCATTCTTCCTTTCTGGGTGAAACTAGCCAGAAAACTGCCATCCTGTATTAAAGGTAGGATTTTAGGGGCGATACCACCAGCAATGTATAATCCTCCATAAGGTAGTAGTTTCAGGGCTAGATTCCCCGCTTCAGCACCGTAGGCCTCTATAAATAATTGCATAGTTTGTTCCGAAAGGCGATCGCTTTTTTCTAAAGCAGCATTCCCAATTAACGCACCCGGGTCAACGGTTTTTTCTGACTTTCCGGCTTCTTGTTCCCAAATTCTGACTGCGTTAGCAATTGCTGGAGACTCGGTGGCTATTTTCCGATCTCGTAAAAATTGATAAATAGAAGTAATTCCCAAACCAGAAACAACCCTTTCTACGGATACTCGTTGAATATCATATTTAGTCAAAATATATTTCAACAATTCAAATTCTAACTCATTGCGGGGGGCAAAATCTGCGTGTCCACCCTCTGAAGGAAAGACTTGATAATCCTGTCCCTGTTTAATCAAAAATCCCTGTCCTAACCCCGTTCCTGCACCGATTATAGCCATTGGTGCTGTTGATTGATATTTACCAACCTGTAAAGTTAGTAAATCCTGTTTATTTAAACCAAAAATACCATAACCAACGGCCGCAAAGTCATTAATTAGAGAAATTCTTTCAATACCCAATTCTTTGCTTAAACGTTCCGTATCCAGAAACCATGATAAATTAGTCAACTTAGCAGTATTTCCTACCACAGGTCCAGCGATGGCAAAACAGGCTTTGTCTGGTGTGCTAGAATTAGCTGTAGTCAAAAACCTTTGGACCATGGGGACTAAATCAGGAAAATCCCCACTGGGAAAACTTTCCTCATACAGAGTTTTTAGCCCTACCGCATCTGAAGATTGTACCAGACGCAAAATAGTTTTTGTTCCACCGATGTCTCCTGCCAGTAGCAAACTCATAAAAATTATCAGCTAATAAATTACCTGTGCTTAATTGTCCCTTGGGATTTGAGAAAAATCCCCTTATGATCAAAATATTCACACAAATCGCACCAATTCCTCAGTTTTAGTTAAATGGGAAGTATCCCCCTTTAGTTCTAGCAACCATTGGGAATCTTGACGCACCACCTTGACCAAGGAACAGAGAGAGGCCTTAACTTCAGTTTTAGCCACATCTCCCACTAACCCCATTGCAGCCCCCAATACAGAAGCACCATGGGCTACTAATAGGATATCATGGGGAAAAAATTCAGTAGATAGACATCTAGCAGTTTGGGCTGAACGTTCTCGCACCTTTTCATGGGTTTCGGGGTATTGTGCAGCTATGCGTGATGTATAACTGGGGTCAATTCTGGGAAATAATTTAACTAAAGCTGGAGTTGAGAGTTTTTCCGGTTCTTCGGTCATCCATGCTGGATTTAGCCATTCACTCAAACCTATTTCTAGTTTAACCGCCAAATCCAAAACTTCAGCGATCGCATGAGCAGTTTGTATGGTTCGCAAAAATGGAGAAGCGAAAATGTGAGCGATTTTTTTCCCTTTCAGTCGTTTTGCTAATTGCTGTGCTTGTATCATACCATCATCGGATAAAGGCGGATCATACCGTCTTTCGGCGGTTAAAAACCAATCTGGATTTACGAAATCAAGACGGTTAGCGTGTCTTGCTATCCAAACTATTTGACTCATGGGAGAAAATGATATTAAGGAGTATGAATTTTCTGGCTGCGGTTATGATGATACAACAGTTTGCAGTCCCTTAACCAATCTTTCCACACCTGATTTTGCTGTATCTGCTGATAATGCACCATAAGCAACCCGCAAATAACAACCCTGTTCTATACCAAAAGTAGTTCCGGGAATCACCGCTATTTTATATTCTTGAATCAGTTTTTTCACCAATTCCAAATCATTGATTTTAGTATGCACTTTTAAGAAAAAGTAAAACGCGCCATTGGCTGGCGTAATCGTACATAAACCTGTTAAATTATGAAGCTCATTAATTACTATTTCTCTAACTTGGGCAATGGCGTTAATATTATCTTTTAAATAATTATCTTTTGCTTGTAACGCGCCTAATGCTGCATATTGAGAAACCACCGGTGGACAAATTAAAATAGTATCCTGAACTTTTTTTACAGCCATTAATAAATGTTCGGGAATAACCATATAACCAATTCTCCAACTAGCAAAACCATAGGCTTTTGATAAACTAAAAAGAGAAATTGTATGACGATTACTGTCTAAAAATGCACCAGGAGAAAAATGTTTTGCACCATTGTATGTAAAATATTCATAAGCCTCATCACTAATATGATAAATTCCCTTTTCTCGACAAATTTGATTAACTTGACGTAAAGCCATTTCTGAATAAACTACACCAGTTGGATTATTAGGAGAAACCGTCACCACAGCACGGGTTTTCTCTGTAATTGCAGCGGCTATAGCTGGGGGAATTAAACCGTAATCTGTATCAGTTGGGACTAATATCGGATGACAACCTGCCATTTTAATCGCCATTTCATGATTAAAATAGTAAGGAGTATTTAAAATAATTTCATCACCAGGGGAAGTAATTGCTAAAATAGCATTTATAAAGCCCATATTGCTACCAGCAGTCACCACAACAGCATTTTTTTCATTAATATCAATACCATTAAATATTAATAACTTGGCTGCTAATGCTGTTAATAATTCAGGAACACCAACCACAGCCTGATAAAGATGATTTTTCGGTTCAGCAAGAAACTTTGGTAATAGTTCCATAACCGTTGCTGGAGGTTGATAGTGAACCACACCTTGACCCAGGGAAATTGTTCCCGGAGAGTTTTTAATTAATTCTCCAATAACGGGAATAATTGGTGATTGAATCCCCTTCATGCGCGATAATTCGTAATTCATAATTCCTCAAAAGACACCATAAAGAAAGATTGTAAATGATATATATAAGTAGGTTGGCGTTAAAAATTGTCGTTATGACAAGGGAACAGGGAACAGGGAACAGGTTTTGGGCAACTTTACTTTTCGTTAATTATGTCGGTTTTTTCCAGTCACCTACTTATAAATCTGAAAATTAGACGATTTATTTGCATAGAAAATAAATGCAGATCAAAAAGATAAATAAAATTAGTACCAAAGTTTAGCAATAAGCTATACTTCATTTAATTTGTATTTGTATAAATATAGCGGGCAGGATGCCCGCACCACAAAATTTAGCCATATTAGGATTGTACAATTTAGCTGCGTAACAGCTTACTAAACCTCTATCTGTTTATAATGGAACAATCGCACTCATTTTTTCTAAATCTAATACAGTGGCTAATTGTTCCTCAGTCATTAAACCCTTTTCTAAAACTATTTGTCGTAGAGACTTACCAGTTTCTAAAGATTCTTTGGCTACAGCCGCAGCATTCAAATAACCAATATGGGGATTTAAGGACGTGACTAATGCTAAACTACCTTCGGCATAAACTAAACATCTTTCCTTATTAGCAGTAATTCCTTGAATACAGTTGGTAGTTAAAGCAGAAATTGTATTACCTAAAATCTCAATACTGTGAATTAAATTATAGGCAATCAGAGGCATCATCACATTTAATTCTAATTGTCCTGCTTGGGCAGCAAAAGCGATCGCATTATCATATCCCATGACCTGAAAACATACCATTGATGTCATTTCTGCCATAACTGGATTATATTTTCCCGGCATAATCGAAGAACCGGGTTGTACTGGAGGAAGTTGGATTTCTTTAAATCCGGTTTTGGGTCCTGAATCCATTAACCGCAAATCGTGAGATATTTTCACTAAATCCTGGGCTAAATTCCGTAAAGCCCCAGAAACATTGACAAAAGCCCCCATACTTTGCATTGCAGCCATTAAATGCGGTGCTGGTTCTAGGGGAAATTCCAATAATTGACTCAAGACATCTACAACTTTTTGACGATATTCCGGGTGGGTATTCATTCCCGTTCCCGCAGCACTTCCCCCTAAACCCAATACCATTAAGTCAGAAGAAGCAATATAAAGCCGGTTTTGATGTTCCGACAAGATATAAGCCCAAGCCCGGAAATTATCACCTAACCGCACTGGTACAGCGTCTTGCAGGTGGGTTCTCCCAGATTTGATGATATTTTCAAATTCTTCCGCTTTTGCTTCTAATGCCAAAACAGCCTGTTCTAAAGCTGGCTGTAATCTGCGAGAAAGCGCCAATAAGCTACCAATACGAATCGCAGTAGGAATAACATCATTAGTGGACTGTCCGTAGTTGACATGATCGTTGGGGCTAACTAGTTTATAATTACCTTTTTGATCACCCAGAATTTCTAAAGACCGATTTGCGATAACTTCATTAATATTCATGTGGTGTGAAGTTCCCGCACCGGCTTGATAAACATCAACCACAAACTGATCTCGTAATTTCCCTGCTAAAATTTCATCACTGGCTTGTATGATCGCTTTGCTGATATTTGCTGGGATACAATTTAATTCAGAGTTGACAATAGCTGTAGCTTTTTTAATATATACGCAAGCATCTATATAAGTTGGTAAAGGTTTAATACCGCTAATGGGGAAATTCTCGATCGCTCTTTGGGTTTGAATACCATAATAAACGTTATTGGCAATTTGGCGATCGCCCATTGAGTCTCTTTCAACGCGAAAATCTGAATTGTTAATCATAAAGCAAGAGGGAATAGGGAACAGGGAATAGGTTACAGGTTACAGGTTACAGGGAACAGGGAACAGGGAACAGGGAATAGGGAATAGGGAACAGGGAATAGGGAATAGGTTACAGGTGCTACGCCACGGGGACAGGTAACAGGAAAGGAAAGGAGGTAGAGTTATTAACCATTACCCATTACCAATTACCCATTACCAATTACCCATTACCCATTACCCATTGCACATAATTTTTTATCCTCACATTAATTTTAGCAGCAGCAGTGCTGTATACTTTACTTCCAGTCAACATATCTTGATCCCATCTTGATTTTTTAGGTATTTACTCTCTAGCAATGGTTGTTTTAACTATTGTCAATAATGTTACCTGTGGCTTAGGAGTATGTGAAACTGTAATCAATCAGAAACAATCAATAGTTAACTTCTGTGATAGTAAAAATTTTCTTATTAAGAGATGTCAAACATGACTTAAAGAGATTATTATAATTAATAATTCTTAATTATCCATTGTTAATCGTTCATCATCTATTGTTAATTGTTCATAATCTATTGTCAATTGTTAATCATCCATTGTCAATTGACTTTTGTACGGTACAATTATTTTTTTTAATGTTTCTCTGTCTTGTTCACCAATAAAACTTAGGATAAATACATCAAATACTGATTATGGCACTCATAGTTCAAAAATACGGTGGTACATCTGTTGGTTCAGTCGAACGTATTCAAGCAGTTGCGACTAGAGTTGAAAAAACTGTCAAAGCTGGAAATTCTGTAGTAGTAGTGGTTTCAGCCATGGGGAAAACTACCGATGGATTAGTTAAACTAGCTCATGATATCTCTAAAACCCCTAATCGTCGGGAAATGGATATGCTACTCTCTACAGGAGAACAAGTTACTATTGCTTTATTGAGTATGGCATTACAGGAAATTGGACAACCAGCAATTTCCATGACTGGCGCTCAGGTAGGCATTGTTACTGAAGCTGAACATTCCCGCGCTCGCATTTTACATATTGAAACAGAACGCTTAATGCGGCAGATTAATGACGGTAAAGTTGTTGTGGTTGCTGGATTTCAAGGGATTAGCAACACAGAAGAATTAGAAATTACTACTTTGGGACGTGGTGGTTCTGATACTTCCGCAGTTGCTTTAGCCGCAGCCATTGGCGCAGATTTTTGTGAAATTTATACAGATGTACCAGGTATTTTAACTACAGATCCCCGCATTGTCCCCCAAGCTCAATTATTGACAGAAATCAGCAGTGATGAAATGCTGGAATTGGCAAGTTTAGGGGCGAAAGTATTACATCCCAGGGCTGTGGAAATTGCCCGTAATTATGGCGTTCCTTTGGTGGTACGTTCAAGTTGGACAGATCAACCGGGAACGTGGGTTACAACCCCTCCAAGACGAAATCGGGCGTTAATTAACTTAGAATTAGCTCGCCCTGTAGACGCTATAGAATTTGATATGCAACAGGCTAAGGTGGCTTTATTGCGCGTTCCTGACCAACCTGGGGTAGCAGCCCGGTTATTTGGCGAAATTTCTCAGCAAAATGTGGATGTGGATTTGATTATTCAATCTATTCATGAAGGTAATAGTAACGACATTGCTTTTACAGTAAATACATCAATATTAAAACGAGCGGAAGCGGTATCATCGGCTATAGCTCCGGCATTGAGAAATAATCCCAGTTCCAATGAAGCAGAGGTTTTAGTAGAAAAAGATACTGCAAAAATTAGTATTGTCGGCGCGGGGATGATTGGTAGACCAGGGGTAGCAGCGCAAATGTTTAAAACTTTGGCGGCCGCTGGTGTGAATATTCAGATGATTTCTACCAGTGAGGTCAAGGTGAGTTGTGTAGTTGATGCTGTAGATTGCGATCGCGCTATAGTTGCTTTGTGTGATACATTTGAAATCAATTCTTCCTGTACTTCCCTGGCCTATCCGAGTCCTCAAGCCCCCGCTGTGCGTGGTGTCGCTTTAGATAGGAATCAAGCCCGGATTGCTATTCGTCAATTACCAGACCGTCCGGGTATGGCCGCTAAATTATTCGGATTTTTGGCAGAATATAACATCAGTGTGGATATGATTATTCAATCCCAACGTTGTCGGGTGGTAGACGGTGTTCCCCGTCGGGATATCGCGTTTACTGTGGCTAAAATAGATGCAGAAATCGCTCAAGAAAAACTTACACAAGTCGCAGCGGAATATGATTGGGGTGAGGTAATATTAGATAGTGCGATCGCTAAAGTTAGTATAGTTGGTTCTGGTATGGTAGGACAACCAGGAATTGCAGCGAAAATGTTTACAGCTTTAGCGCGAAATCAAATCAACATTCAAATGATTGCTACCTCAGAAATTAAAATTAGTTGTGTTGTAGGTATTGATGAAGGTGTGAAAGCTTTACAAGTTATTCACGCGGCTTTTGATTTAGCTGGGAGTGAAAATTTTGTAGTTCCCGCTTGAAGATAATCAGCTTGTTTATACTCCCAATTGTAGCATTCAGACAAATATTTTATTTTGAATTAATTAAAATCAAAACCCGGATGCTACATTTTTTGGCTTTAATGATCTTGAAGTTACACTTAAAGACTTATTTGATAATTAAATAGAAACTGGATAAAATATAAAATGATAAATGAGAATGACTTGCTTGATATAGCTATCACAAATATTAGAAAGGTTTTAGATTTTAATCCTTACAAGAGCTATACTGGTGTAAACAATAGAGAAGAATTTCAGCAATTTATAGCTAATGATCCTGCTTTTGGCTCTTTAGGTTTAGATGATGAAAGATATATTATTGCTAGAGTGGGAGGGAATCTTGTAACTTCTTTACACCGTAAACTCGGTGATATGTATGAGAATTTATTTACCTATTTATTAAAAGAAAGTTTCGGCTTAAATGATAATGAACTACACTTTAGTGTAAATGTTAAAATTGGTGAGCGTGATCAGGTTCGATCTACCGATGGATTAATAAAAAAAGAGAAGTTTAATCATAACATTCCTCAAGATTGGATTCAATATGAAGGAATAGGATTTGAGGTTCGTTCGTGCTATCAAATTGGTGACTCTAAGAGAATTCAAGCTGATTATGATATGTCCTTAGCTTTGAAGTCATATCAAATTCTACCTGTGATGTTAATTTTCTGCAACACATCCTTGAAAAGTCCTGTAAGTAGATTATCAAAGAGTTGGGAACTGTATGAAGGAATAGACAGTTTTAATTTGGTTCACACTATTACTGGTTTCGATCTTTATAATTTCCTTCAGATAAATTCAAAATCTTTTAAAAAAGAGATTGATAATATTTTCTCTAACTTCTAATACATACTGCTGTTTCATACAAACGTTTTTTACCGCCCCTTTTTCTGAAGGAAATTATTTTCTCAACTACAAAACCCTCACGTTGAAAAAGTTTACTCAAAATCACCTCTGTAAATATTTCCACATTTGAGAGTCGAGAATTACCGACAACATAAACACCTTGAAAATTTCTCGATACAATCTGTTTTAAACTTCTTATATGTTTCCACAAATCAATAAAGTATTTAGTCGCATAATTACACATTAAAATGTTTTGATTTTTAAGTTCATCATAGTAAGAAAGATATGATCTAATCTCATCAGGAACTATGATTAAATCCTTTTGCAAAATTGAAGTTGCTCTACCCCATGTTCCACCTATTGCTTGTAGGTCTATTTCCGTGGCTTCACGAATATCTTCTAAGAGTTCTAAGAAGTGTAATTGAGGTCTAGTTTGATGAACATAACTATAACGGTTTGGATAAGGGGGTGAAGTAATTACGAAATCTATAGAGCGATTAATTGTATTTTGCAGGTTATTTGTGGAATCACCTAGTACAATTGAGTTCAAATTAGAAAATAATATTTCTCTTTGGTTAAGCTTAATCAAATCTTCCCTGATGTCTTTGAGATTATTACTAATTTCTAAATAAACATCTATCTGTCTTTGATGATGATCATCAAATGTAATAGTTGGATGATTTCTGTGAATATTGGCACAATCCAAACAGGATTTATTCAAGGATAACCAAATATATTCATGAATGGGATCATATTTTTCTTGTCTCATTATCTCACGACAAATAATCAGATTTTTTAAAACATTAATTTTCCACCAACGAAAGACATTATGAATAATTGGAACTCTAGTATTGAATATCTCAACTACATCTTCCAGTGAAAATGTCTCATATTTTTTAATTTCACTAAATACTTCTTCAAGATAATTATTAATTAAAGAAATGTTACTAAGATTCCACAATAGAGACTTATTTCCTGCTTGCTGAAGTAAAGGGTTAATCTCAACTCCTAGAGCCTTAATTCCATGCTTCTGACATTCGATAATTGTTGTACCTCTACCACTAAATGGATCAACTACAAAATCATTTTTAGTAATTTTAAATAAATCAATAAAAAAGCGGACTAAATTTGGTGAATAACTGGGAGTTAGTCTATACCATCTATGCACTGACTCAGTTTGTCCCGCTTTAAATGTGATATCACCTATATCAATTTCTTGATAGTTAAAGCCAGACTCCTCAATGCTTTTATAAAAACACTTGGTAATATCATTATTTTTATCTTCAAATAGTGATAGTTGTTGAAACATAATTACTCCAATAATGAATGCTACTCAAAAGTAGCATAAAATAGTTGTGTTGGCGGCACTATTAACCATTTAAACCGGATACCTACGGACTGCTTCGCTACACAACAGGTAGTCTAACTATTTTAACCAAGAATCCCCGTGTCCTGAGACCGGGGAGTATTAACCTGATAGCGAATCCTAGTCTAATAAAGTACAAAATTATCTGCGTTTATCCGCGTTTATCTGCGTTTAATTCTGAGTTGTTGTACCTAACTTCCATGGGAATTGCTATATTACCTAATTACAAAATTGATTTTTCCACACCTTTATGAACAGTTTTTACCCATTTTAAACGTTTTGGTCGGAACGACATTCGCGCTGTGGTGCTACTCATAACTACTAACCAATGCAACATATATAAACTGCCGCGAAGGGTTTGTAAAAGTAACACTAAATAGGTAGATGGTTTAAGCTGTTCCGATAGCCTTGGGGTAGCCTTATGGACGTGCTTTAAACCCGCAAACATACCTATAACTGACATCCCTAGAGATAACCCAGTTACAGAACTTAACATAGGTGGACGATGACGAGCGATCGCCATTAATATATCTGGTATTGCGGCCGTTGGCAAGATATACATTGTCACCATAAAGATCAACAAATCCCAGGTTTTCTTTGTCCCCATGCGGTTTTTGAGGATCAGATCCCAGTAGTCTAAATAACGTTGATAACCACCTTCCGCCCAGCGGTTACGTTGATGCCAAAGGGCTGTAGCATTGGTAACACCTTCTTCCTCCACTGGGGGATGAAAAACACATTCAATATCCCACTTATCTAAATGTAAGCGGATAGTTAAATCCAGATCATCGGTGATAGTTTCCTCATTCCAACCACCGCAACTTGCTAAGGCTTGACGACGGACAAATTGACCATTACCTCGGAGTTCACCAATACCACCAATAGCAGTCCGCTGTTCTTGAAACCAGATATCCAACAACATTTCCGCCATTTGTCCCTTAGTCCAGAAATTTTCTGGAGCATTAGCGATCGCTTTACGTATTTGTACAGCCCCTACTCTGTCTTTTTCAAACAAAGGAACTACCTGAAATAGTAAATCTGGTGTAACTTGGGCATCAGCATCAAATACAGCAATAATGTCTCCCTTTATCAGTGGTAATACCTGATTTAATGCTCCAGATTTTCCGCCACTAGCTTGGGGAGAACGCCTAAATACATTCAGTTGTTGATATTCTTGCTGGAGTTCTGCTAATAATTGGGGTGTATTATCTGTACTATTATCATCAATAATCCAGACTTCATATTCACCATTACCGTATTCCAAATTACAGAGATTCTTAACTAATCTGCCAATTACTGCTTCTTCATTTTTAGCAGCCACTAACACAGACACAAAAGGCAAATCTGCCTCTATTTTTGGGGAATGGTCGCGGGGTTTGGTAAAAATAATCCCCAAGGCATGAATTCCCAGTATTGTTGTCAGTCCCAGGATAAATATCGAACCCCAAGAAACTAAATGTAGGGTAATAGTCCCACTCCAGACTATAGTTAAAACTAGAGCAGCTTTGCCACGACGGCCTTTAAATCGTTTTGGTTGTAGGTATTCTGATTCTTTATTTTCTGAGAGGTCAGGTAAGATCAGGTCAAGGGGATCAGAGTTTCCGTGATCAGTATTGTTTTCAGGCCAGGAATTTGCTGGCATAGGTTATATAATAAAAAAGGGCTATTTTATGTATGTAGCCTTAAATTACAGACCGATTCTGTAACAGATTACTAGCTACCTAATTAATATAGTTCTAAAGAGTCCCAAAGGGAATAGATAGAGCATAATTCCTCTTCTCGTCTCCCCCTCTCCCTCACTCCCCCTCATTGAGTGAAAGCGGCTATTAAATTAATTCCACATAATTATACATATCCCGGACTTCTTCAATAAGTTCGGGATACATAGCGATTATAACTAAAACGACAATACCTCCCTTTTCTCTACCTCTGCGTCCTCTGTGTCCTCTGTGGTTCGTTCCAAAAAAATCCGTTCACAACCCACCGAGGAATGCTACAGCACTACAAGAGTGTTATGAGGTACATATCTAGCGGGCAAGATGCCCGCACCACAAGAGTTTCATGATTCAACTTTATACCTCATCAGATCGGACAACGCTGTAAGTAGGTAAACGAAAAAACCGACACAAGTAACGAAAAGTAAAGTTGCCCAAAACCTGTAACCTGTCCCCTGTCCCCTGTTCCCTGTTCCCTGTTCCCTGTTCCCTGTCCCCTGTTCCCTGTCCCCTGTTCCCTGTTCCCTGTTCCCTGTTCCCTGTTCCCTGTTCCCTGTTCCCTGTTCCCTGTTCCCTGTTCCCTGTTCCCTGTTCCCTGTTCCCTGTTCCCTGTTCCCTGTTCCCTGTTCCCTATTC
>Ga0315905_10001047_pt1 | contig 30195 bp, 31 predicted proteins | sample LakEriMetagenome_5_FD_203522 | JGI IMG/M metagenome (GOLD analysis project Ga0315905, IMG submission 203522) | Freshwater fungal communities from buoy surface, Lake Erie, Ohio, United States - Buoy 4 MA121 | ecosystem: Environmental > Aquatic > Freshwater > Lake | place: USA: Lake Erie, Ohio... | reverse complement strand
TTCCAGGATGCAACAGGCAAAGCGTATGACCGTGTTGTTGCCCTTGGTATTGCCATTGGAAGTGGCTACCTGTTTGAAACAAATTTCAGAAAAGAGGTATACAGCGATCTTACCGGTGAAAGGGGTACCCTCATGGGAGCGATTCAGGGAATCTTTGCGGCACAGTACCAGGTACTGCGCGAAAGGGGCCATTCTCCATCAGAAGCATTCAACGAAACTGTTGAAGAACTGACTCAATCATTGATGCCGTTGGTAGCAGAAAACGGAATGGACTGGATGTATGCCAACTGTTCCACTACCGCCCAAAGGGGTGCATTGGACTGGTGGAAAAAATTCAGGGATGCTACTGCACCTGTATTCAACGAATTGTACGATAGTGTTTCAGCTGGAAAAGAAAGCCAACGCAGCATTGACAGCAATTCACAGCCCGACTACCGTGAAAAACTTGAGGTTGAACTCAAAGAACTCAGGGAAAGCGAAATGTGGCAAGCTGGTAAAACAGTCAGAAGCCTCAGGCCTGAAAACCAAGGAAAATAAATATTCCTTAAAACAACCATTTACAGGGGGCATTTCCATGCCCCCTTTTTTATTGCTCAATTGAACTTGAAAATGATTCCGCTATAGTATATTTGCAAAAATATTTTCAGATGAACCTCCACGAATACCAAGCAAAGGAACTGCTCAAGAAATATAATGTACCTGTTCAGGAAGGATTTGCCTGTAGCTCTGTAGAAGAGGCTACTGCAGCGTATGAGCAGATCAAAGAAAAAAGCGGAAGCAGGTTTGCTGTGGTAAAAGCACAGATCCATGCAGGCGGACGTGGCAAGGGTCAGGTGATAGAAACAGGCATCAATGGTGTAAAAGTGGGCAAAAGCCTTGAGGATATCCAAGAATTTGCACAAAAAATACTGGGCGGTACACTCGTAACCATCCAGACAGGTCCTTCAGGAAAACTGGTCAGCAAGATCCTTGTTGCCCAAGACATGTACTATGACGGACCTTCTGAAAGAAAAGAATTTTATCTCTCCATCTTGCTCGACAGGGCTACCGGCCAGAACGTGATCATGTACAGTACTGAAGGCGGAATGAACATTGAAGATGTTGCACATGACACACCTGAAAAAATCTTCAGGGAGTCCGTGCATCCATCAGGTGGTTTGCTTCCTTTTCAGGCAAGAAAAATTGCTTTCAACCTGGGTGTCAGCGGAGACGCTTTCAAAAACATGGTCAAGTTTGTGACCAACCTCTATAATGCCTATGTGGGCCTCGACTGCTCGATGCTGGAAATCAATCCCCTTTTCAAGGCTGCTGATGACAAGATTATCGCTGTGGATTGTAAAATGGGCATTGACGAAAACTCATTGGGAAGGCATGCTGACCTTGCTGCGATGCGTGATTTTTCTGAAGAGGATCCAACAGAAGTTGAGGCAGGAAAATTCAACCTCAACTTTGTGAAGCTCGATGGTAATGTAGGCTGTATGGTAAATGGTGCAGGGTTGGCCATGGCCACCATGGACATGATCAAACTTAGTGGTGGCGAGCCTGCCAACTTCCTTGACGTAGGTGGTACTGCCAATGCACAAACTGTGGAGGCAGGATTCAAGATCATCATGCAGGATCCCAATGTAAAGGCTATCCTCATCAATATCTTTGGTGGAATTGTACGCTGCGACAGGGTTGCTTCCGGTGTAATTGAGGCATACAAAAACCTAGGCAACATCAACATACCCATCATTGTGCGCTTGCAGGGAACCAATGCGGTTGAAGCCAAGAAGCTGATCGATGAGAGCGGATTGAAGGTGCAAAGTGCCATCCTTCTCAGCGAAGCTGCTGACCTGGTAAAGAAAGCAGTTGCCTGATAGCCATTCAACCCCACATATTGTCCTTTCGGGTTTATCCCATTGTATTGCTGCTCATTGCATCTCCCCTGCTCCTGTTGGCGCAACGGAAGAATGATGACCTCAACTACCATATCAAAAAAACGCCGACGCCGATTTTGATTGATGGCGTTATCGATGAGGCATGGTTGATGGCTGAAACTGCAGACAACTTCAACATGGTATTGCCCATGGACACCAGCAAAGCCCTGGTAAAGACTGCCGTAAAAATGAGCTATGACAACGAGCATCTTTACCTGATTGCCATCTGCTACACCAAACCCGACCAGGCATACATGGTTGAATCCCTGAAAAGGGATTTTGCTTTTGGCAAGAACGACAATTTCCTGCTTTTCATGGATCCCTTCGACGACCAAACCAATGGGTTCAGTTTTGGCTCTAATGCTGCCGGAGCGCAATGGGACGGTATCATGTATGATGGAGGAAAAGTAGACCTGAACTGGGACAACAAATGGAGCTCGTCCGTAAAGAATTACCAAGACAAATGGATCTGGGAAGCGGCCATTCCTTTCAAAACAATTCGCTATAAAAATGGCATCAAAACCTGGGGCATCAACTTCAGCCGACTGGACATCACCATGGCTGAAAAATCAAGCTGGGCACCAGTTCCAAGACAGTTCCCCACTGCCACATTGGCCTACAGTGGTCAGTTGATGTGGGATGAGCCACCGCCAGAGGCAGGCACCAATATTTCTGTCATTCCTTATGTACTTTCCAGTGGTAGTAAAAATTATAGCGCAGGTACAAAGGCGGCTTTTAAACGAGAGGTTGGAGTGGAAGCCAAGATAGGCATCACTTCATCGTTGAATCTTGACCTGACGGTGAACCCGGATTTCTCTCAGGTAGAAGTTGACAGACAGGTAACCAACCTGGACCGGTTTGAATTATTTTTCCCGGAAAGGAGACAGTTCTTCCTTGAAAATGGGGATCAGTTTTCTAATTTTGGCTATGCTGGAATCAGGCCATTCTTCTCAAGAAGGATTGGACTGAATGCCCCCATTCTCTTTGGTGCAAGGCTGAGTGGGAAGTTGAACAAGGATTGGAGGATGGGACTCATGAACATGCAAACCGGTGAAAACCCTGAAAAAAAGACCCTGGCACAGAATTATACTGTTTTTGCTTTGCAGCGCAGGGTCTTTGCCCGCTCCAATATTGGGCTCTTGGTGGTAAACCGTGACCAGGTAGCATGGGGGAAAAAAGATGCTTCTTTGATGAGCAATCCATTCAACCGAAACATTGGCGTTGAATACAACCTGGCATCTGCCAACAACCTCTGGACAGGCAAGGCTGTACTGATGAAATCATTCTCCAAAAACACCAGCAAAGAAGACTGGGTGCATGCGGCGAATATCCAGTACAGCAGCAAAAAATGGTTGTTCAGCTGGCAACAGGAATATATGGGGAAAAATTATAACGCCGAGGTAGGATATGTTCCCCGCAAGGATTTCATCAAACTTACACCTGGGATAACGAAAACGTTTTTCAGCAGAAACAAGAAAATCACCAGCCACGCTCTCAAACTGAGCAGCTACAATTATTATACAGATAGGTTGAGGCTTACCGACAATACCAGTTTCCTGGCCTATACCCTAACGCTGAGGAACCAGGCTACATTCACGCAATGGGTTGCCTATGACTATGTGCAGTTGCTTCAACCATTTGATCCGACGAATTTCAACAAGGATACCCTTGCAGGGGGAACAAAACACCATTGGAGGGCCACAGGTACAGAGTTTGTATCGAAGCCCCAACAGCTGTTTACCTATGCGTTTTCCACCCGGTTTGGTGGATATTATCAAAGTGGTACAAGGCGGTTTATCAGTGCTGAAATGGGGTATCGCTTTCAGCCATTTGTGAGTGCAGCACTGAGTGCAAGCTATAACCAAATCTCCATGCAAAGCCCTTGGAACAAAACCACATTTTGGCTGGTCGGTCCCAGGATAGACGTAACATTTACCAATACCCTGTTTTTTACAACATTTATCCAGTACAACAACCAGCAGAAAAACATCAACCTCAACACCAGGTTCCAATGGCGGTACAAGCCTGCATCAGACCTGTATATTGTGTATACAGATAACTACTTCCCTGCTCCATTCAATGTCAAGAACAGGGCCGTGGTATTGAAATTTAACTATTGGTGGAATTTGTAAGGACCAATGATCCAATGCAATAAATCAGCCTACATTTTTTTAGCATCTTCCAGGAACTGTGCCAGCCCGATATCCGTCAAAGGATGCTTGAGCAATCCGAGGATGGAACCCAAAGGACATGTACAGATGTGTGCACCAGCTTCGGCGGCACGAACAATATGCAATGGATTCCTGATGGAAGCCGCCAGGATTTCCGTTTCAAAACCCTGTACCATGAAAATATGTGCCAATTGTTCAATCAGTTGGATACCATCCCAGCTGCTGTCATCAATACGGCCAATGAATGGCGAAACATAGGCTGCACCTGCTTTTGCCGCTAGGATAGCCTGACCAGCAGAAAATACCAAGGTGCAATTGGTGCGGATACCATTGTCGGTAAACCATTTGATGGCCTTGATGCCATCCTTGATCATGGGAACCTTCACCACAATATTGGGATGAATGGCAGCCAATGCTTTTCCTTCTGCAACCATTGATTCAAAATCAGTAGACAATACTTCAGCACTCACATCGCCATCCACCAACGCACAGATGTCTGCATAATGCTTCAGGATGTTTTCATTCCCCTTGATGCCCTCTTTGGCCATCAGTGAAGGATTGGTGGTTACACCATCGAGGATTCCAAGATCTGCTGCTTCCTTGATGTGGGAGAGGTTGGCGGTATCAACAAAAAATTTCATGTGGTTGTATTTGAATCGGCAAGATAACAAATGGATAAAATGAACTGCCGAAATGAGGACAAAAAAATGGCAGGTTTTTTACATCGCACCGCTCAACCACTTACCCTTGCTACCTTCCGGTCCTGGGGGAGTCAGCAGGAGCTGGTCGTGTAAGACCTGCCACTGCAAATATACAACATTTATCGAAGTGCGCGATTGAATTGGCTGTTGAATTGCCTGATCCCAATCAGTTCGTCGTAACGCCCCCCCAGAGGCCGAAAATAGACCAGGACCATGTACAAATTTTCTGTTTCCCAGGTATCATTCTCAGTCAATGATGTACTGAACTTATCCCTACCATCCATCTTTTCTTTGATGGCATACTGGTAATCATAGTAGCCCTGTTTGAGGAATAAACTGGCCTCATAATTTCCGGTTTCTTTGTTAAAGGTCATGGTTGCATCCGGATCTTTTCCGTAATTGGAAAGCTCTCCCATGATGACGAGCTGACCATTCCTGATAGGGAAGCCTCCGGGAGGCTTGAAACTAAAATGAATCCTGGCATAATCTGCATTCCACAGCGGATTGATGTTTTCGATGGTTTCGTTGATGAAAAGCCCATTCAGGTCTCTGTAATAAAAATATTGACGGGGCATTCTTTGCTGGTCTTCTTTCACAAACAATGTAAAGCTACTGTCTGTATTTTCCTGTCTTCTTACCCGATCACCCAGCAGCCTGAAACTCCTGAGGTTGAGCCATCGGAACTCTTTACCGGCTGGCATGATCATTTCGTTTTCGTTGCTGTATTGCAACATGTCTTGCTTGAGAAAGGTGGGCGAAACCAGCGTCAGGTTATTGTCCCAGCGGTAATTCTGCAAGACATTTACCCGCACTTGCTGTTGCGGATAGCGAATATCAAAACCCTTGGTATCCAATTGAACCTGCAACCGGTGATGGGTCATGAAATACTGTTGGTTGAAAGGCTGCAGAACCTGTGCAGCCATGCTGATCTTTTGGTCTACCACCAGGAATCTTTTGGTGAAAGCCAGTTTACTGGTATCGCCATTGATAAAAACCTTGAGCAAATAATTTCCAGACTTGGTGGGCATGCAATTCCGGTCAGGGAAATTGGCCTGGTAATGGGTATACTTTGTCAAAGCGATCGAAGCATTGCGGTAAGTTGAAATCCTCACCTGTGTATACCCTTTCACATAGTCAAAATAACTCAACTGTGCCGGTGTCCAATCGGCATTGCAAAGGACATAGGTATAGAAATAATTTTTTACCCCTCCGGCCATATCGTCAAAATTCAGTTCAAGCAAATCTGATGAATTCAGGTTGATGATGGGATAAGAAACAGGATCGCCAAATTTTGTCAGTTTGATGGTTTTGATGGAAGGATTGAACACCTGATCAGGCTGCCTTTGGGCGGATACAGACACTGCTGCAATAGACATGAAGCTGAAGAAAAACAGTGTCTTGTACATGGGGATTGATTGTTTGACGAATTTAATCAATAATTGATTTGTATTTTTACCCGAGAAGCATATCCATTGAATCTTTCACTTCGCATAGCAAGAAAACTCTTCACCGGCAGAAAAAAGTCATTTTCGACCTTTATCATGCGTATTTCAATCACAGCAACCACCATCAGTGTTGCCGCGATGATTGTTGCCCTTTCGTTTATCAATGGATTTCAGAAAATTGTGGCAGAGAAAGTATTTGGCTTCTGGGGGCACATGCGGGTGCAACACTATGAGCCGATGAGGTCTACAATTGCTGAAGAAGTACCCATCAACAGAAATGACACCATCGAAAAAATGATGGAAGCCCATCCCAATATCCTCTCAGTCAGCCCATTTGCCACCCGATCCGCTATCCTGAATGCCAATGGCACCATTGAAGGCGTGTTGCTGAAAGGTGTTACTGCATCTTATCCCTTCAAAAAAATTGACCGGTTCCTGGTCAGGGGAAATTGGCCAGTGCTAGACGACAGCACAAAGTCTGGCCAGCTGGTTTTATCTGAATATACCGCCAATCAACTGGGGATAGACACCGGACGCAGTGTACTGATCTATTTTATTCAGGAAAATGGGGCAATGCCAAGGACAAGAAAACTGAAGGTATCAGGGATATACAGAACAGGCATCGATGTTTATGACAAGGTATATGCCATTGGCGATATTCAATTGATTCAACAACTCAATGACTGGAACAAATCCCAAATTGGTGGTTACGAAATGGATTTGAAAGACCCTTCAACCATGGATTCAACGGCTGCGGGGGTTTTCAATTTCATACCAACAGGCTGGAATGCACTCACTTTGAAAGAAATTTCACCTGAAATATTTGATTGGCTCAACCTTCAGAACACCAACAAGTACATCTTAATCACCGTCATGACCATCATTGCTGTAATCAATCTTATTACCTGCCTGATCATCCTGCTGTTGGAAAGAACCGCCATGATTGCCCTGTTAAAAGCACTTGGTGCCCGGGACGGAATCATTCAAAGAATCTTTATCATCTATGGATCTTGGATTGCTGGAATAGGCATCCTTTTGGGAACAATCATCGGTCTTTCCCTCTGCTATCTGCAACAGTATGGGGAACTGATCAAGCTCAATGAAGAGGCTTATTACGTGAGGGTTGCACCTGTGGCCATTGATTATGGACAGGTGATCATGATTATGGCAGGCACTTTTGTCATTTCCATGCTGATCCTCATTCTCCCCTCCATGATCAGCAGAAAAATCAATCCTTCAAGAGCCCTGCAATTCAAATAATCAATGTGTCATGGCTGATAGAATGACTGCTGTTGCCACACCGGCATTCAAAGATTCAGCTTTTCCTTTTCTGGGGATGGTGATGGCCTTTGTTGCAAATGCCCTGATTGCCGAAGAAAGGCCCTTTGATTCATTTCCAATCAATAGCATGCAAGGCATTTCAAAGGCTGCCTGTCTGATGGACTCACCATCCAGCACAGCTGCATAAACCGGCATATCAGGCATCTGGGAGAGAAATTCCTCGAGTGCTGTATAGTAAATGGTGGGCCGCAAGAGGCTGCCCTTTGCGGATTGTACAACTTTTGGATTGTATGCATCTACCGTATCGTTGGAACAGATGATATTTTCAACGCCAAACCAATCGCAGGATCGGATGATGGTACCCAAATTTCCCGGATCCTGGACCTGATCGAGCACCAAGGTTATGCCTTTTGGCACAAAACCTGAAATTGTAGGCTGGGGAATCTGAACCAGTGCGAGGACTTCGTTGGGTGTTTGCAATGATGAGATCTTGTTCAATTCAAAGTCTTCCAGCACTTGCACATCGATCGCAGGAGGCAGGGATGATGCATGTTGCCTTATCCAGGCTTCAATGGCAAAAATCTTTTTGATGACAGCAGGCTTTTCCTCCATCAGCGCTTCAACCATCTTCACGCCTTCCACAACAAAGAGCCACTCTTCTTCCCTGAATTTTTTATGGGCTAAACTTTGAATATATTTGACTTCCGCTTTAGCGATCATCTTGTTTCATTTTAAACACAGTCCTGTTGATTCGATTACTCCAATATTTCATTACAATGCTGACAGTTCTTGTGCTGACAGGAACTTCCTGTACCGTTGTGAGGCAATATCCGGAAAACAGGCCTTTCCATTTCGAAAATAACATAAAAATTGAAGCCAATCTTTCAAGGGATGAAAAGGCTGATATAAAAAACAGGCTCCTCGCCCAAATTGATGATAGTGCCCAGATCAGGGTGGCATCAAAAATTCCATGGCCTTCGTTTCCGTTTTTCATTCCGGTTTCGGTCATGCAAAATCCCACGATTTTCACTGAATCGCCTTTAAAGCAATCGGTATTCAACATGAAAAACCTGATGAGCAGTATTGGTTTCAGGAGAGCTGAGATCAGCTTTGATACTACCGTAATCATCAAGAAGAAAAAACAACAAAGGACGGTATCCAATTTTACAGTTGTTGCAGGCCCTAGGTATAGTTTTGACACGGTCATTTATGCTTTTCCTGATTCAACATTACAGGCCTTAGCAAGTGAGTCAGCGAAAACAGCATTCCTCAAAAAAGGATCAGCATTTGACTATGCCGCAATTGATCAGGAAATCAGCAGGCTGACGGATGTTTTTCAGAACCAAGGGTACCAAAAAATATCCAAAGAAGACATCATCGCTGAAATTGACACCAATTATACCGAACTGCTTGATGCTACCCTTGATCCTTTCGAATATGCTTCCAGGTTGGCCAAGGCATCTATCAAAGCAAAACAACCAGGCGTTGATCTTTACCTGCGGTTAAGGGCCAACAGAGACTCCAGTCATTTTATTGCCTACACCATTGGTGAATTACTGATCTATCCCGATCAAAAGGCGGAGGATGCAGACTCTATAAAACACAATGACAGTAAGGATTCCAGTGGCATCACCATACACGCACTTCACAATACTTTTGACGACAAATTTATCCGAAGCAATATTTTATTGCAACCCGGAGCCGTTTACAAAAGAGACAATTACAGCAAGACGCTGAACAATTTCAACAAGCTCGGGGCATGGCAGAACATCAATGTGAGCAGTGAAACAAATGAGAAAAAGAGGGAGATCAATTATGTAATGAAACTTCAGCCTGCCAAAAGACAATTTTTCAGCATCGACCTGGAAGGAAGCAGCATCATCAATACCTCACAATTGATTCAGGTAGGCAGTGGACGTGTTGGGTTGGCCACCAACTTCACCTTGAGGAACAGGAACATTGGCAAAAGAGCCATTCAGCTGGAGAACAACCTCAGAACTGGTATTGAGTTCAACAACTTCAAAAAAATCCTTACCGGAGAAGTTACCCTAACCAACAGGCTGACTTTTCCATGGCTTGTGGCACCAGTTGGCAAAAAGCTCAAATCCTATTTTCAGCAAGCAAAGACAATTGCCTCTGCAGACTATTCCTATATTGACAGGTTCCGGTTTTTTCAATTGAAAACATTCAATACATTTTTGGGATACGAATGGAAACCTAGTCCCTACACATCATGGCAGTTCAGGCCCATCAATTTTGAAAATACACGGTTCAAGGCCGACAGTCTTTTTCTGGAATCCATCAGCAGCTTTCCTCTCCTGCTGTATACCTACAACAATGGTTTGATTATTGGCATGAATGCCATGTTCAACAAAAACCTCACGCCCAACAATACCAAGAAAATCAACCTGCTGAAAATTTATGCAGAAGAAAGTGGTTTGGTTACGGGGGCACTGTTGTACAACCAAACCAAAGAGGGAAAGACCCTCTCTGACCTATTCCGGTTCTTCAAAATGGACATTGAGTTCAAACACATTGTCTCACACAAGAACAGCAGCCTTCATCTCCGTGCTTATGCAGGAGCGGGTTTGGCGCTTACCACAGGGTCTAAAAAAGGTGAGGTAACCCTGCCATTTTTCAAGAGTTTCATTGCAGGCGGCCCCAACAGCATGAGGGGTTGGGCCATCAGGAAACTGGGTATCGGTTCAAATGTTTTTTATGATACGGTGGCTGCAGGCACTTTCAATGACAAATATGCAGACATGCAACTAGAGGGAAACATCGAATACCGTTTCAATCTATTCCAGTTTTATGGATTTTGGATGCGCGGTGCAGCATTCACTGATATTGGAAACATCTGGTTCAGGAATGACCTCAACAATACATTGAAAAATGCAGGATTTCGCCTTGATCGCCTGGGCAAGGACATCGCCGTTGCCAGTGGTTTTGGCGCAAGAGTAGACTTCAGTTATTTTCTCTTGCGGTTTGACCTTGGCTTTCCCATCAAGGATCCTAGATATGGCCCAGACAACAAGGGAAATGCGAACACAGAAAGATTCTATTCAACCAGTTCAGGGGGCTGGTTTGTGAACAATGTTTGGAACAAACCAAGTTTTCAATTTGCCATTGGTTATCCCTTCTAATGCAGGCCTCTTATACCTTTCCTTCAAACCGCAATTGCATCTTCTCTACCATCTTGTAAGTGGCAGGACAATATTCAATGTTTTGCTTGTGAACATGGATATAATCCGTCATTTTCTTTTTTGCAAGGTGTGGAAAGCCTGCACAATCCTCGGGGCGGATGGTATAGATAGAACACATGTTGGTTTTTAGGTCCAGGAACTGGCAAGGTGTTTTGGTGTTCATCCAGTCTCCCTTCTTGTCTTTGTACAACCATTTTTCCCTGAATTCATCTGGAGTCTGGTTGAAATGGGCCGCAATGCGCTCGGTATCTTTCTTTGTAAACGTAGGCGTCATTGACCTGCAGCAATTTGAGCAACTCAGGCAATCCACTTCTTGCCATATTTCCTTGTCCACTTCAGCAGCAATCGCATCCAACCTTCTGGGCACTTTTTTTTCAAGCCTCGAAAGAAAGAGTTTCATTTTACGTTTGTTCTTGCTTACCTTGACTTTGAAAGAACGAAGGTTGATGGGTTCCATGGTTTGCAGTGGCTGTTTGAATAATGGGTAATATTGAATTGCGAATTTAATGGAATTAACCATTCATCTTCATTGAACCTAAACAAAGAAAAATGTGGGATGCATTCAAAAAAGGCTTTTTGGTTCACCTCCAGCTGGAAAAATCGCTTTCCCCCAACACGATTGGTGCTTATGGACTGGACCTGGAGAAGCTGATCCAGTTCATGCAACTCAGGGGAATCAAGGCCGGCCCGGAGGGGATTTCCCTGAAAGACCTACAGGAATACATCAAATGGATTGCAGAACTGGGCATGAGTGAAAGATCCCAGGCAAGGATCATCTCAGGCATCAAGGCGTTTTACCGGTATTGTGCCCAGGAAGAAATCACCAAAAACGATCCTACAGAACTTCTCTCTGCCCCAAAGTTGAAAAAAACCTTGCCCGATACCCTGACATTTGAGGAGATTGAATTGCTGATTGCACAAATAGACCAGAGCAAACAAGAAGGGGGAAGGAACAAGGCCCTGCTTGAAACCCTTTACAGTTGCGGCCTGCGGGTTAGCGAAGTGATCAATTTGAGAAGATCACATCTTTACCTCGACATTGGATTCATCAGGGTGATTGGCAAAGGAGACAAGGAAAGGTTGATTCCTATCGGAACAGATGCCATCAAGTACATACAGATTTACCTGCACCTGATCAGGGTTCATTTTCCTGAGAAAAAAGGATGCGAAGACATCCTGTTCCTCAACAGGCGCGGTGGAAAACTATCAAGGGTGATGGTGTTTTACATCATCAAGGACCTGGCCTTGAAAGCCAATATTCAGAAAAATATTTCGCCCCATACGTTCAGGCATTCTTTTGCCACACACCTGGTGGAAGGCGGTGCAGACCTGAGGGCTGTGCAAGAAATGTTGGGCCATGAAAGCATTACCACCACAGAAATGTATACCCATCTCGACAGGAATTTCCTCAGGGATACCTTAAATCGTTTCCATCCAGGATTCAAACAGCAGAAAACAACTTAATTTTATCAAAATTTATTGAGCATGAGCACAAGAACCATCAAGCTGTTGAGAAAAATCGGTATTGCAGAAGGCGCTTCTTTTTTAATTCTTTTGCTGATCGCGATGCCCCTGAAATATACATTTGGAATGCCTGAGGCAGTAAAGTATGCAGGGTCGGCTCATGGCTTTTTCTTTGTAGCCTATGTAGGGTTAGCCTACTATGCCAAAGAAGTTTACAACTGGTCCTTCAAGCGGTTTTTATTGGCTTTTGTTTCAGCTTGGCTTCCCCTTGGAACTTTTTTCTTTGATGGCAGGTTAAAAATCGAGGAGAAAAGGATTGAAGCAGGCTTGCACTAAAAATTCTCTAATTTCGCAACAAATACTAAGCAACATGAAAAAATCAATTATTGCCTTGTTTATCCTGGCTATGGCTTTTCAAACAAACGCCCAAACACTCAAGACCCCTGCCCCTTCAACAACACAAACGGTTAAACAGGAATTTGGTCTTGGTACCATTGACCTTTCTTATTCCAGACCCAATACCAAAGGCCGCACCATCTTCGGCGACCTGGTTCCGTATGGTGCCATCTGGCGCACAGGGGCAAACAGTGCCACTACACTTACTTTCAGTGATGAAGTGATGATTGGTGGCAAGAAAATTGCTCCAGGCAAATATGGCCTTCTGTCTATCCCTGGTGCCAAGGAATGGACCCTGATCATCACCAAACAAACCGATGTCACTTCTCCTTCTGCATACAAGCAGGAAATGGATGTGGTAAGGGTAGCGGCACCCGCAGTGGCCATGCCATTTTCCACTGAATCCTTTATGATTCTTTTTGACAATGTGAAAAACAATGAAATTGCATTGAACATAGTATGGGATAAAACCATGGTAACCCTCTCCATCAAGGCTGATGTCGACAGCAAAATCATGGGTCAGATTGACAACCTCATGAACAAGGACAGCAAGCCTTATTACAATGCTGCCATGTATTATTTGGACAACAACAAAGACCTGAACCAGGCTGCAGCTTGGCTGGACAAGGCTACTGCCCAAACCCCCAATGCATATTGGGTTTGGTACCAGAAAGCCAGGTGTTTGGCACAGTTGGGAAAGAAAGCCGATGCGATGGCCTCATCTCAAAAGTCAATGGAATTGGCCAAAACAGCCAAAAATCCTGACTATGTAACCCTCAACGAAAAATTACAGGCTACGCTTAAGTAAGCAGATCGAATCAATGATAGCAACTCCCCTGAGCATTCGGGGGAGTTTTTTATTGGAGAAAGGCCTGCATATAACTCAGCCAGAGATCTCCTTCCCGAAAGTAGTGGACAGTATGCACCGCTGTGGATTGTCCAAATTGAATGGCGGCCGTACCATTGTCTTGGAGAGCAAAAGATTGAATCCTGATCTGTTCCGCAAAATCTACGCCACCATTTCCCCAGCACTTGTACACCGTCTCCTTGATGCTCCAAAACAATGAAGAAAAGACTATCCTGTCTTGCTCAGACAATGGAGCAAGCAATGCATATTCAAAAGGATTCAGGAATTTTTTTTCTATTTTAAGCACCCGCGGAGAAATGAATTCAATATCAATGCCAACGGGTGTTTCAGCTGAAATGATGCCAGCGGCAAAACCCTTAGTATGAGAAATGGAGAACTGAGACATGCTCTCGGGCAAAAAAGGTTTTCCTGCAGGGTTCAATTGGATCTGATCAAAAGGAAACAAAGGGCGCAAAGCATTGAGCACCATTCGCGAAGCCAGCTGCTGCAATTGCTGTCCGGAATTTGAGGCAACAGCCCTGTACGGAATGGCCAGCTCAAAAAAAGAGGAGTCTTCGGTTATTTCCCATAAACCCAGGGATAATTCAGCATTCTCTATCGAGCGAACCAGCGGCATACAGCAAAGATAGGGCCTCCCTGTTCACAGTTTGTTGAAAAAATATGTTTCAAAACCAGCCTTCAATGCCGAATTTCGGGCTGAGTAAAATGACATGCGATGATCCTTTCTGATAAGCGAATTATGGAAGAAATGGAAAAGGGAACAATCAAGATTACCCCTTTCGATAAAAGCTGCCTGGGCAGCAATTCCTATGATGTGCATTTGGGCAAATGCCTTGCGACCTATAAGAGTCATATTCTTGATGCCAAAGCACACAATGAAATTGAGTACTTTGACATCCCAGACGATGGCTTTGTTTTATATCCCCATGTTTTTTACCTGGGCGTCACACAGGAGTACACAGAAACCCATGAGCATGTTCCTTTCCTGGAAGGAAAATCTTCTACAGGCCGCTTGGGCATTGATATTCACGCCACAGCAGGCAAAGGGGATGTGGGCTTTTGTGGCAACTGGACATTGGAAATCTCCGTAAAACAACCTGTGAAAATTTACCATGGCATGCCGATTGGCCAATTGATTTATTTCCCGGTTGAAGGTGAAATTGAAATCAAGTACAACCAGAAGTCCAATGCCAAATACAGCGGTCAACCCGACAGGCCCATTGAGAGCATGATGTGGAAGAACAAGTTTTGATATACACAATGAACCACAGTGAATCACTGATAGTATATTGAATATCATTTTAATACATCAAATACAATTTCACCAAATGATGTACCAAAAGAAATACCATGTTTAAGAAATAACCGATAAAAATCAAGAAATTTGTTCAGAATCCTTTAATCCTTGTTGCGATGTTCATATAAAACCAAAAAGTCGTTGCACTAACCAATGAAATGCAAAATCCCCGAAGCAACAGCTGAGGGGATTTATTTTTTATATCAATGAAGCATGATTTACCTTTGAGTTTCTACAGACGCAGCACTTTTGAATACATAAACCAGTACGTATCAAACAGCACACATTCAGCCAATCAGCTCCTGAAAAACTCCACACCCTGCTTCTAATCTCCCGCTACCCCAGCAAATTCATCCCATTTGCATTCCTGTCGATGGCTTTTTTCCATTTCCCACTTTTTCTGAACAGGAAACTGAAGTTCTATAAACTCATGGGATCAGGCAGGAATGGCACCTTCGACATCATGCCGGATTTCAACCAATGGGCCATCATGGTTTTTTTTGATGCAGAACAATACCCTGAAGCGGATATCAAAACGCTGGTAGGAAAGTTCATCATTGGCTGGTGGAGATTTTTCAAGGCTGATACCCGTTATTTTTTGCTCGAGCCTTATGCCGGGCATGGCACCTGGGATGGACAAAGCTTTGTAGATCCCAACAATAAAATTGCTGATCCGGAAGGAAAAATTGCAGTGCTTACCCGTGCAACCATCCGCTTGAGCCGTTTGCAGCATTTTTGGAAGGCTGTTCCTAAAACGGCAGATCAATTGGAAGCCAACAAAGGCTTTGTCTATTCCATCGGCATAGGAGAAATCCCTTTCATCAAGCAAGCCACCTTCAGTGTGTGGGAATCTATTGAAGACATGAAGGCTTTCGCTTATAAGAAAATGGCACACCAAGATGTGATACGCAGAACCAGAAAAGAAAGCTGGTACAGCGAAGAGATGTTCCTGCGCTTCAGGATCCTCCAAGATAACATTAAGTTATGGTAAACTTCCACCCCATGAATGACAATATCAGCGGAAAATTGGCTGAAAAATGTTAAATTTGCGATCGTGCAGGCAATCTGAATAACATTCCGTCTGCCGCCCAATTCATCAACCCAGACCAACAGATCAATGGAAAAAAAAGTTACCAAGATTGGTGTAATGACATCTGGCGGAGATTCTCCAGGCATGAATGCGTGCATAAGGGCTGTGGTAAGGACAGGACTTTACCATAATCTCGAAGTGTTTGGCATCACCAGGGGTTACGCTGGAATGATTGATGATGACATTCACCAGATGAATTCAAGGAGTGTGGCCAACATCATCCAAAGGGGCGGAACCATCCTGAAAACTGCCAGGTGCAAGGAGTTCCTGACGCCTGAAGGCAGAAAAAAAGCGTACGAGAACCTCAAAAAGCATGGCATCAACGGATTAATCATCATCGGTGGAGATGGCTCTTTTAAGGGTGCCCAAATCTTCTCCAATGAATTTGACATACCCTGCATAGGCATTCCGGGAACCATTGACAAAGATATCGCTGGTACAGACTTTACGATTGGCTTTGATACCGCTGTCAATACTGCAGTTGAGGCCATTGATAAAATAAGGGATACGGCAGATGCCCATGACAGGCTCTTCATCATCGAAGTGATGGGCAGGGACGCCGGCTACATTGCATTGCACAGTGGGATTGGAACAGGTGCGGAACACATCTTGATTCCTGAAAAGAAAACCGATGTTGAAGCGGTATTGAGTTCGCTTCAGGAAAAAGAACGCAGAAAAAAATTGGTCAACATCGTTGTGGTGGCTGAAGGAGATGATTTTGGCGGAGCAAACCACCTTGCCGGTGTAGTAAAAGAGCGTATTCCCGGATTTGATGTCAGGGTGGCGATTCTCGGCCATATTCAGCGAGGCGGCTCGCCAACCAGCATGGACAGGCTGATTGCCAGCAGAATGGGCTATTCAGCAGTAGAATGTTTATTGGAAGGCAGGAACAATGTGATGGTGGGCATCATGAACAACAAGATGCACTACACCCCTCTGGACAATGCTGTAAAAGCCAAACAAAAGATCAGTGATGAGTGGATGAAGATCGTCAAGATCCTCGCCAGTTAATACCGAGAACAGCAGTACAGCATCTGCTGTTTTTTCATTTAAAACCGAATAAAACAGACTATGAGCAAGAATATTGGTAAATACTTTCACCAGGAAATGGACAACAATGCAGGACAGGAACATGCAACCCACAGAACAAAAATCGTAGCCACGGTTGGGCCTGCCTGCGACAGCTATGAAAAGCTGCTTGAATTGGTCAAGGCAGGTGTGAATGTGTTCAGGTTGAATTTCTCTCATGGCGCACACGAAGACAAGAAAAGAATCATTGACAGCATCCGCAAAATCAGTGCCACAGAACCTTACAACATTGCCATACTCGGGGACCTGCAGGGACCCAAGTTGAGGGTGGGTGAAATTGAAAACAATGCACTGCATGTTAAGGAAGGTGATATTTTGACTTTCACCAATGAGAAAATGGTTGGGACCATGGACAGGATTTATGTTTCCTATCCGAATCTTGCCGGAGATGTTGTTCTTGGCAATACCATCATGATTGATGATGGAAAGATTGAAGTGGTGGTTAAAGAAATCGTGCCCAATGGCGATGTGAAAGTCAGGGTCAAATTGGGTGGTATCATCTCATCGAAAAAAGGACTGAATTTACCAGATACCAAGATCTCTCTTCCTGCCCTTACTGAGAAAGACCTGATAGACCTTGATTTCATCATCAAGGAAAACCTTGACTGGGTAGCACTTTCATTTGTGAGAAAAGTGGATGACATTGTTGGCATCAAAAAAATACTCCAGGAGAACAAAAGCAAATTAAAAGTCATTGCCAAAATAGAAATGCCAGAGGCACTGGATAATTTGAGGGAAATTATTCTTGAATCAGATGGCATCATGGTTGCGCGTGGAGACCTGGGTGTTGAAGTGCCGATCGAAAAAGTTCCACTGATCCAACGACAGATCATCAGAAAATGTTTGCACCGTGGAAAGCCGGTTATCGTGGCAACACAGATGATGGAAAGCATGATTGACCGTGTGAAACCCAACAGGAGCGAAAGCACCGACGTTGCCAATGCAGTATTGGAAGGCGCCGATGCCGTGATGCTCAGCGGAGAAACTGCGACAGGTATGCACCCAGCCCTGGTGGTGGAAACCATGCGCAAAATCATCATCGAAGCAGAAAAATCAGAATACCGGTACAACAGGGATGAAGACATCAAGCCGCTTCCCCACTCTCCTACCTTTATCAGCGATGCAGTTTGCCTGACCGCTTGTAAACTTTCTCAAAATACCAATGCAGACGCCTTGATTGGTATGACACAAACCGGTTATACCGCCTTCATGTTGAGTTGCTTCCGTCCAAAATCCAATCTCTATATCTTCACCAAAGAAAAAACCTTGGTGAACCAGTTGAGCCTCAGCTGGGGAATCAGGGCATTCTTCTATGATGAAGAAGTAAGCCTGGATGAGATCATTGCTGATCAGATCAAGATCCTCAAAGAAAGAGGATTCATCCGTGAAGGTGAGGTTGTTGTCAACACCGGCAGCACTCCCATTGAACTGCATCTTCCTACCAATACCATCAAGGTTACGGTTGTTAAATGATCAACGCCAACGGACTAACCATTTATACTGATGGTGCTGCCAGGGGAAATCCTGGCAGAGGGGGCTTTGGTGCCATTTTGATGTGGGGAGGAAAGAGCAAGGAGATCTCAAAAGGATTCAAGCACACCACCAACAACAGGATGGAGCTGATGTCTGTGATCGCAGCATTGGAGTCCCTGACGAGGCCAGGATTGAACATTGAGGTTTATTCTGACAGCAAATATGTTGTTCAAGCTGTCATGGAAAGATGGCTGGACAAATGGATGGCCACCAATTTCAAGGGAGGCAAAAAGAACAGTGATCTCTGGCGCCGTTACTACAAACTTTCAAGACTGCACACCATCAAATTCATTTGGGTAAAAGGACACTCATCCAACCCCTACAACCAACGCTGTGATGAACTGGCTACTGCTGCTGCAGACGGAGGAAATCTTGTAGATGATACCGGTTACGAGGGTTAAGCCATTTGCTTGCTGAGAACTGATTTCTTCAGCCAATAAAATCCACCAAACAGCGCTGTTCCAAAAACAAATGTGGCCACCAGGCTATTGGTATAAAATGGAATGCCATCGATGAGCGCCTGTGTCAGACCCGAAACAGTTTTAGGTCTGTTGTAACCACCACTGCCCAACCATGTCATGAGGTTGGAAGTAAAAAAGAAAATGGTTGGCGCAGCAACCGCACCTTTGGCGATGGAAAGGGGCCTTTCATTATTAATAAAGAAACCCACAAAGGTCAGTGATCCAAACAAGAGATAGTTGATCCACATGCCGGAATAAAAACCCTGTATTTCAAAAATACCATTGATATAGAGCAGCTCATAAAAAACATCAGAAATCAACATTGAGAGCAGGGGCAACAAGAATGCGAGCTTCTTGTCTTTGATAACTGCACCACCAAAAATGGCCATGGCAAACTGTGGTGCAAAGCCCCAGGGGCGTCCTGGAATTGCGCGGTATGCTGCCGCAACAACAATCAACATCAGGAAGGATAACAAGGTATATTTTGAAGCTTTCATCTTTGCCATTTTAACAAAATTAGTGATTTAATATTCCTAGGAAAGAAAATACAGACACAGTTATCCTCATGATGTGTATAGTGCAAATTATTGCTGGGGGACAGCCGCCCAAAAAAGGTTTGTATCATCATTTGCTTCGGCGAAAATTGTCTCCCCAGGAAAAGCAAAAAATGCGGCTGCCCCTTGAAGATCCGCAATGGCATTGCCTTTCCACTGAACATGCCCATTGAGCATCAGGAAGATGCTGGGTGATGTTACAGTGAATTCCATTTTCTCACCCGCCTTTAAAAAATAGGCAGTCAGCGAAAAATCTCCAATCGGACAAGGATACTGTTGAACAGTTTTGTTTAATGACCCGGGTATGATTTCCGCTATCGTTGGAACAAAGGCTGTGTTGGCCAGCAATTCAGGAATATCTACGTGCTTAGGCGTCAATCCGGCCCTCAACACATTGTCTGAATTGGACATCAGCTCAATATTCTGGCCTTCAAGATAGGCATGTGGCATGCCGGCCCCTTGAAAGATCCCTTCCCCCGGTTTTAAGTTGAGAATATTGAACAGGTAGATTGAAAAAATACCCCTGTCAAAATGACCATCCCCACAAAAATTATGGACTGCTCGAGCTGCCCAAAAATCTGGGGATGATTTGGGCAATTGATGGGCCTCATACAATGGCATAATCACTTCTATATGTGGGGCAATCAAGCGGTCTACTTCTTCTTGCGGCAACTCCATCACCTGTTGATAGAGCCCTTTAATTCCTTCTGCCTGGAAGATTTCTTTGAATCTATGCAGGAATCCATAGGCATCAAGATGCTGAGCAATATCAGGAGAAAAACCATGCAACAACCAAAAATCACTGAGCGCCACCATCATCTCTGGCTTGTGGTTATCGTCTTTGTAGTTGCGGTTGGGTGCAGTAAGGGGAATGGCCAATGCATTCTCTTTTTTAAACCCCTCTTCTGCGGCTCGCTTGTTGGGATGTACCTGAATCGACAACATGTCCTTTACGTCAAGGATCTTCAGGAGGTAGGGAAGATTGCCAAACTGATCCATTACTGATTTGCCCAGGTACCGGGCCTTGTCTGCATTAATCAGGGCTTGCAGGGATGTTGATGCTCCTTGTCCTAACATGACCTGAGAAGGACCACCATTGTGTATCCCCAACCAATATTCCGCAGCAGGTTGCTCATCTGGTGTTTGTTGAAATAGCGATGGAATAAACGTTTTTCCACCCCAGGTATAGTGTTGAATTCTCCCTTTTAAGCTGTGCATTTCCCGTTGATTTTATGAAAGACTGATGGAGTTTTGATGAGGAATTTCCTCATCGATGGTAAAGTTAAATCAATCCGGCTTATGGCAAGACACAATGAAACGGGAAAACTAGGAGAACAATTGGCCCGCAACTGGGCAGAGAACAATGGATACACCATAAGAAATCAGAACTGGCGGTATGGCCATTGGGAGATTGATCTTGTCGCATCCAAAGCTGGCAGGTTGCATTTTTTTGAAGTCAAAACCAGAAGGACAAACCGATTTGGTTATCCTGAAAAACTGGTGGACAGGAACAAACTCAGGTATTTCGTTTCGGCAGGCACAGCTTACATCAGGATCAACCGAGGGTTCAAATGGGTTCAGTATGACATCCTCTCCATCAGCCTGGATGAGCAGGACCACCCCACGTTTTTTTTGATAGAGGATGTCTATTTCTGATGCCTTATTTCAGCAGTGCCGCCAGCCTTGATTGTAATTCTTCTCCCCTAAGATTTTTGGCAATGATCATGCCATTGGGATCAACCAGGTAATTCTGTGGGATGCTTTGAACCTTGTATTGCACTGCGACAGCATTGCTCCAGAACTTGAGATCACTGACCTGGGTCCAGGCCAGGTTATCCGCCTTGATGGCCTCTAGCCATTTGTCCTTTGCCCGGTCTAGGGAGACACCCAATACGGTGAAATTTTTTGACTTGAACTTGTTGTAGGCATTGACCACATTGGGATTTTCCTGGCGACAGGGTCCACACCAGCTGGCCCAAAAATCAATCAATACATATTTGCCTTTGAAAGAAGATAGTTTTATATCCTTGCCGTCAACATCTTGTTGTGTAAAATCAGGTGCAGGACTACCTATGGCGCCAAACCTGGCATCAGCAACCACTTTGATGGCTGTTCTTCCGAAATAGTTTTCTTTTGCAGGATTGGCAATCCTGGCCAACCGAGCATCCAAGACATTGGGATCATCATTGAGTTGCATCATCACCAGCAAAACAAATGGAGATACAGGAGATGCAGGATGCTCATCAATGAATGTATCAGTTTGCTTGTTTACTTCGGCAACAACATCACTGTAGTTCTTTTTGAGGGGAGCATTTTCAGCGTTCGGATTCTGGTTCAATTGCTGAGCATAAGCACTGAGCTTTGCAAAAAGTGGATTAAACGTATTGTTGAACACCACAAAATCATCATGTGATTTAGACCCAGTGACTTTTGCATTTTGGATTACAGCAAAATCACCTTCTATGGCTATCGATGATGCATCCAAAAAGATGAACATTTTTTGTTGGCCATTCTTAGCAGCAAGCTGGTAAAGCCCTGGTTCCTTCAGCTTTCCAGCCACTTGGAATTGGCCTCCTTTTGAAACAATGGTTGCCAATGGTTCCGGACTGACTTCTTCGTTCTTCAGCACCAGCTCAGTTTTGTCTGGCATGCCTTTTAGCATCCCTTTGATGGAATAGTTTCCGTCTTGGGCAAAAACCAACGCAGGAAGGATCAGGAGTATGAAGAAGATTTTTTTCATTGTTTATGTCTTTGTTTCAAAATATCTTTTACCTGTGCTAAATTAAACCCTTTGCTGTTAAGCAAAAGCAAATAGTGAAAAAGCAAGTCTGCAGATTCATTCAGAAATTTATCGTCATCATTGTCCTTGGCTTCAATCACCACTTCTACTGCTTCTTCGCCCACTTTCTGAGCGATCTTGTTGATGCCTTTTTTAAACAGCGAACGTATGTAGGAATTTTCGTCATCACTGTTTTTTCTCAGTTCAATGATGCCCTCAAGGTGCACAAGAAAATCTTCTGCAACATTGACCTCGTCCCAGCAGGTATCTGCCCCGGTATGACAGACAGGACCTGCAGGATCGACCTTGAAAAGCAGGGCATCTTGGTCGCAATCCAGGGCAAAAGACTTCAGGTAAAGAAAGTTACCACTCTCCTCGCCTTTGGTCCAAAGACGGCCCTTGGATCGGCTGAAAAAACAGATTTTTCCGGAAGACATGGTTTCGTTGAATGCCTCCAGGTTCATGTACCCCAACATCAATACCCTTCTCGTTTCTTCATCCTGGATGATGGCCGGCATCAGGCCATCAGAAAACTTATTGAAATCCATGTTCAGCTCCATTTCGTTGTAAAATTAGTTAATATCCCGCTTATCTTACCGGAATGCCCATGTGCCTGAGGGATGATTTGAGTTCCGGGATGGAAACCTCGCCAAAATGAAAAATGCTGGCTGCCAATGCTGCATCTGCGTGGCCATCCAGGATGTCAGCAAAATGCTCAGGAAGGCCACCCCCGCCAGAGGCGATGACAGGCACATTTACCGCCCTGGAAACGGCGCCAGTAATATCCTTGGCAAATCCTGTTTTGGTACCATCGTGGTCCATGGATGTCAGCAAGATCTCTCCAGCCCCACGCTGCACACCTTCGATGGCCCAATCCAGACATCTTTTGTCGGTGGGAACCCGCCCTCCGTTCAAGTGAACATACCACTCGCCATCTTCCCTTTTTTTCGCATCAATGGCCAGTACCACACACTGGCTGCCAAATGATGCCGCAAGCCGGTTGATCAATTCCGGGTCTCTGAAGGCAGAAGTATTGACTGATATCTTGTCTGCCCCACTGTCCAGCAGCACACGCACATCTTCAACAGATGAAATGCCACCACCAACCGTGAAAGGAATATTGATCCTATGAGCGATACGGTCTACCAATGCTGCCAGTGTTTTTCTTTTCTCGTTTGTTGCGGTAATGTCGAGGAACACCAATTCGTCTGCCCCTTGTTCAGCATAGAGCGCGGCCAATTCAACAGGGTCTCCGGCATCCCGCAAATCAATGAAATTGGTTCCCTTGACGGTGCGGCCATCTTTGATGTCTAAGCAGGGTATGATGCGCTTGGTCAGCATTGGGTTGGGGGTTTTTCGTTGAACGCTTTGAGAGACTCAATGGAAATCCTGTTTTCATAAATGGCCTTACCGATGATGGCACCGTCGCAGCCTGCCAACTCCAGCTCATGCAGGTCATCCATGACGGCAACCCCGCCGCTGGCAATCAGAAAAAGGTCTGGAAACTGTTTTTTGATTTTGGCATACAATGCAGTGGATGGACCTTCTAAACGCCCGTCCTTGCTGATGTCTGTACAAAAAACATTGCTGATGCCCATCTCCATATAGGATGCAATGAATGGCAGTAAATGGATGGTTGATTGCTCAAACCACCCACTGACCATGATCATTTCATCTTTCACATCAGCGCCCAACATGAATCGATGCGGGCCAAAAACAGCAATCCATTCTTTGAATACTTCAGGACTTTTTACAGCCATACTGCCTACTGTGGTGTACGCAATGCCCATGTCAAAAATCCTTTCCACCTCTTCCCTTGTTTTCACCCCACCCCCAAAATCAATGACCAGATTGGTATTAGCGGCAATTTCTTCAGCAACTTTCCAATTGGTCACCTTGCCAGTCTTAGCACCGTCCAAATCAACCAAATGCAGCCGGCTGATGCCATTTTGCTCGTAGATCTTGGCCATCTCCAATGGAGAAGCGGAATATTCTGTTTTTTGCTGGTAATCCCCTTCGGTAAGCCGAACACATTTTCCATCAATGATGTCTATCGCAGGAATGATTTGCATTCTTTAGGTGATATTTAAAAAGTTCTTGATGATGGTGGATCCTGCTTCCGCACTTTTTTCAGGATGAAACTGGACACCATAAAAATTCCTGGTCTGCAGCGCAGCACTAAACCCGCCACAGTAATCTGTTTGGGCAATGGTATGGTTGCCCAGACTTGCATAATAACTGTGCACAAAATAACAGTGGCTGTTTTCTTCAACATCCTTAAACAAAGGCGTTTTCAGGTCAAGGATGGTATTCCAGCCGATTTGTGGAATTTTGATCTGGGCTTCGTTAGCAACAAAACGCTTTACTGTTTCCGGAAAAATACCCAAACAAGGCGTATCATTCTCTTCAGAGTGGGAACACATCAATTGCATACCAAGGCAAATGCCCAGAAAGGGCTGCTTTGCATCAAGGATCACGTTGTCCAACCCTCGTTGTTTCAAATAGTCCATGGCAGAGCTGGCCTCTCCCACTCCGGGAAAGAGAATCTTATCAGCCGACAAAATAACGAATGGATCATCAGAAAGCACTGGTTCAATGCCCAGGCGCTCCAATGCAAACTGCACAGACCTTACATTGCCGGCATTGTATTTGATGATGACAAGTTTCATGGGTTTAGTTTAACACAGCACGGATAAATTCCTGCGTTGCCGCATTCGGATTTTCTCCTGCTGATATGGCTTTGATGAAGGCAGAACCGATGATGGCACCATTGGCATAAGGGGCCACGGCTCCAAAGGTTTCCTTGTCTTTGATGCCAAATCCTACCAATACCGGATTGGTCAATTGATAGGATCGAAGCCTTTTGAGGTAAGCAATTACATCATCAAAATTCTTTTCTTTTCCTGTTGTAGAAGAAGATGACACGGCATACAAAAATCCGGAACTGAGGCCATCCAGTTTTCGTACCCTTTCCGCACTGGTTTCAGGAGTAACGAGGAAAATAAAATCCAATCCATGTTTTTTTACGATGGCGCCATGCGATTGTTCAAATTCCAGCGGAGGAAGATCAGGCAGTATGAGACCATCGATACCCACAGCTGCAGCGTCTGCACAGAATTTCTCAAATCCGTATTGCAATACAGGATTCATGTATCCCATCAGTACAACGGGCACATGGATCGTTTCACGAAAGCCTTTCAGCTGTTCAAAAAGTTTGGCAATGGTCATGCCATTGTCCAACGCAATCAAACTGCTCTCCTGGATCACAGGACCATCTGCAAGGGGATCGCTGTAAGGCATCCCCAGTTCAATCAGGTCAACCCCTGCATCTTGCAAGGCCATCATGATGCCGAGGGTGCTGTCCAGTGTTGGATACCCTGCCGTAAAATATACATTGAGTACATTTTCTTTTTTTTGCTCAAACAAATCATTAATTCTGCTCATATCCCATCGCGTTTATTGTTCATTCATTGCATTCATGTACGTACCCAGGTCTTTGTCGCCCCTGCCACTCAGGCAGATCACAGATACATCCTCCTGCTTCATTCCCAACTGATCCAATACAGCAAAAGCATGGGCAGTTTCCAGTGCTGGAATAATGCCCTCCACCCTGGAAATTTCGAATGCCCATTTCAGGGCCTCTTCATCCGTTGCACTCATGAACTTGGCTCGGCCACTGGTATAGAGATGTGCATGCATGGGGCCAATGCCGGGATAATCCAGGCCTGCTGAAATGCTGTGTGGCTCTACCACCTGTCCGTCTGGCGTTTGCATCACGATGCTCTTGCTGCCATGAAGAATGCCGGGAACCCCCAGTTGTGTGGTGGCTGCACTCATGCCTGTATTGACCCCATGACCTGCCGCCTCAACGGCAACAATCTCAACAGTGGGTTCGTCCAGGAAATGGTAGAAGGCCCCTGCGGCATTGCTTCCGCCGCCAACACAGGCAATCACACGGGTGGGCAGTTCCGTTCCTGTTTTTTCCAGCAATTGGATCCGCATTTCCTGGCTGATGACCGACTGAAACCTTGACACCATGTCGGGGTATGGATGAGGGCCAACTACCGAACCAATGATGTAATGGGTATCAGTTGGATTGTTGATCCAGTCCCTGATGGCTTCGTTGGTAGCATCCTTGAGGGTCTTGCTTCCACTGGTGGCCGGAACCACCTTGGCGCCAAGCATTTTCATCCTGGCTACATTAGGGGCCTGCCGTTGGATGTCTTTTTCACCCATGTAAACGATACACTCAATTCCTTTCAATGCGCAAACCGTTGCGGTTGCAACGCCATGTTGACCGGCACCGGTTTCTGCGATGATTCTTTTCTTACCCAGGCGTTGTGCCAGCAATATTTGACCAATGGTGTTGTTGATCTTGTGGGCTCCAGTATGGCAGAGGTCTTCCCGCTTGAGGTAAATGGTTGAACCAAATCTTTCGCTCAATCGTTCAGCCAAAAAAAGCGGCGTGGGCCTTCCTACATAATCTTTCAAAAGGGCATGAAACTCTTGCTGAAAGAGTGGATCATTTGAAATGGAAAGATATTGCTGCCGGAGATGTTCCACATTTTTGTACAGCATTTCCGGAATATATGCTCCACCGAAATCTCCATAATAGCCTTGCTCACTTGGTTTTGAATAACTCGTTATCATATCAGTTGATCATTTTGATTGCATTAAAAAAATCCTTGACTTTGTTCATATCCTTGACGCCTGGTGATTGTTCAAATTTGCTGTTGACATCAATGGCAAAAAGTTTTTTCTCGTTTTCACAGAATTGGGAAAGCTGATCAACATCATCAGGACCAATGCCCCCACTCAAAAAATAAGGCTTTGCCACTGGCGGATGACACAACAAGTCCCAATTGAATTGCTCACCCGTACCGCCATATTGTTTTCCCATTGTATCAAAAAGATAAAGATCTACCACATCATTAAAAGGAAAAGTCTTGTAAGGTATGTTTTCATTCTTCCCAATCCTGAAAGCTTTGACGGTATTGACATGGTTGGAAATATGTTCACAATAGCGGGGCGATTCATCCCCATGCAATTGGACCATGTCCAATTTCCACTTGTCAACAATCCTCAACACAGTATCCTGGTCTTCGTTCACAAAAACACCTACCCTGTTGATGCGGAGTTTTTCCTTTTTGAGCAGTTCGGGTGTTAAACCAAATTTTATGGCATAGCGGGGCGATTGCGAATAAAAAATCAGGCCCGCGAAATCCACGCCAATCGTCTCCAGCTCTTTCAGCTGGGCAATCCCTGTCATGCCACAAACCTTCAGTCTCATCCTACAATTTCAATCTGGTTCCTAAACTCATGTAACGCCATTCCGGGATCATTTGTTTTCATAAAATTTTCTCCGATCAAAAACGCACTGTATCCATTTTCCCTGAACAATTTTACCTGTGCCGGATCATCAATGCCACTTTCTGCCACTTTTAGCTTGTCCTTCGGAAGCTGTCCGGCCATCCTGAGGCTGCGGGCAATGTTGACATCAAAGGTTTTGAGGCTTCTGTTGTTGATTCCCACCAAATCAATGGTTTCACATACATGTTCCAGTTCATCCTCATCATGCAGCTCCAGCAAAACCTCCAGCCCCAATGACCTGGCCAGGGTAGAAAAACGCACCACCTCTTCCTTGCTCAAACAAGCTGCAATCAACAAAATTAAATCAGCACCCAATGCCTTTGCTTCATGAACCTGGTATTCATCGATGATGAATTCCTTGCGCAGAATGGGGATATCCAATACTTGCCTTGCCCGCACAACATCCTGATCATGCCCACCAAAAAAATATTCATCAGTCAATATAGATACGGCTGATGCACCAGCAGCCTGATAGGCCTTGGTCACTTCCACCGGATCAACCCTGTCATTGATAATCCCTTTGGAAGGCGATTTTCTTTTAAACTCTGCAATGATGCCCGATGCATTGGGCCTTGACAATCCTTCCACAAGGGAAATTGTTTTACGGGAATAGAAGGCACCTGCCTTGATCACATCAAGTGGTTTATGCTTTTCCCGTTCAGCAACTTCTGTTCTTTTCCTTTCAACAATGGTGTCTAAAATATTCATGGTGTCAGGATTGAATGGCCATCAGTGAATTGAGCACACCCAAGGCTTTTCCGCTTTCCAGGCTTTCCTTGGCGGCTTCAAAAGCAGTGGCATAGTCATTGTATGCTGGCGTCATGTACAAGGCCATGGCAGCGTTGGCAGTAACGACGGCATGTTGCGCACGGGTTCCCTCTCCTTTGAGAATCTGCATAAATATTGAAGCTGCCTCTGCAACTGTTTCACCACCCCAAATTTCTTTGCCATCAATCTGCATGCCACCCAGTTGTGAAGGCGTAAATATTTTTTCCCCTGCAGCGGTGATCATTTTCACATCTGAAGTAAGTGAAATCTCATCATAACCATCCAAAGAATGGACAATGGAAAACTGTCTGTCCTGGCCCTGTAGCAAGTAATTGTAAATCCTGGCTATCTCAAGGTTGTATACGCCCACCATTTGATAGGTTGGGTTCGATGGATTAACCATGGGCCCCAGCATGTTGAAAAAAGTGCGCACCCTGAGGTTTTTTCGAATGGGCCCTACAGCCTTGAGGGCAGGATGAAAAACAGGTGCATGCAGGAAACACATGTTGGTTTCATCAAGCTCCTTGCGCAACTGCGTTTGGTCATTGTTGAACTTGTAGCCAAGGGTTTCCATGAGGTTGGAGGCGCCGCTGATGGAACTGGCGCCATAGCTGCCATGCTTGGCAACAGGCTGACCAGCACCGGCAACAATGAAGCAGGAAAGCGTTGATATGTTGAAAGTATTTTTGCCATCGCCCCCGGTTCCCACGATGTCCATGACTTTTCTGTCTTCAAAATCTATGGGTACACAGAGCTCGAGCAATGCATCACGAAAACCCATGAGTTCTTCAATGGTAATCGTTCGCATGAGATAGACTGTCATGAACGCACTCAATTCATGCTCGTTGAAAGCGCCTTTGCCAAGATCCAAGAGGATCTGCCGGGCATGCTCCCTTGACAAGGTCTTGTGTTCAAATAGATAATTCAATGTCTGTTTCATCAATGAATTTTTATGTTTTACGGTTTGCTCAGCAACCAGTTTTCGAGCATTTTTCTGCCTTGTGGAGTCAGTATACTTTCCGGATGAAACTGGACGCCCTGGAGATTGAAGCTTCTGTGGCGCAAAGACATGATCATTCCATTTTCATCAGTAGACGTAATCTCCAGATCCTCCGGAAATCCCTCCTGCTTCACCACCCAACTGTGGTAACGGCCCACTTCAAGGGTTTTATCCATGCCATTGAACCAGTCGTTTTTGTAGGCCGATTGCAGCAAGCCTTCAGCAAGGTAAACGGGTGTTGCCACACCATGGTAGACCTTAGAGAGGTTGGCCAGTTCTCCACCAAAAGCCTGGCCCATGGCCTGTTGACCGAGGCAAACGCCAAACAATGCATGTGTTGGGGCTAGGGCCTTGATCAATGGAAGCAGTATCCCTGCTTCCTCAGGAATGCCTGGCCCTGGGGAAAGCAAGACCTTCTCATACAGGGCAGCGTCTGCAATCGTTATCTCATCATTGCGGCACACATCAACCTCTTCGCCCAAAATCTCTTTAGCAAGATGCACCAGGTTATAGGTGAAAGAATCATAATTATCGAGAACCAGTAATCGTTTCAAGGAATATGGTGATTTTATTTTTTGTTAATCTCATTGGCAAACAGCACTGCTTTCTTCAATGCTCCCAACTTGTTGTTGACTTCCTGCAACTCACTTTCAGGTACGCTGGAGGCCACAATGCCTGCACCAGCCTGATAGTACAGCGTATTGTTGCGGCTCAGGAAACTCCTGATCAAAATGGCCTGGTTGCAGGAACCATCAAAACCAGTAAATCCGATGGCTCCACCATAGAACGAACGCTTGGTTAGTTCA
>Ga0315905_10001046_pt1 | contig 30207 bp, 37 predicted proteins | sample LakEriMetagenome_5_FD_203522 | JGI IMG/M metagenome (GOLD analysis project Ga0315905, IMG submission 203522) | Freshwater fungal communities from buoy surface, Lake Erie, Ohio, United States - Buoy 4 MA121 | ecosystem: Environmental > Aquatic > Freshwater > Lake | place: USA: Lake Erie, Ohio... | reverse complement strand
CGGGCAGCGCGCTGCACTTCACGGGTGTTGACATAGTTCTCGGCTTCGGCCCCGATGTATCCGGCGTCGGCGAGGAATGATCCGATACCCATATGCTACTCCTTAGCCGGCGGGCGCAGTGATGGGGGGAACGCCAATCACATCACCCAGCAAGAGGCCAATACCCTTACGCTCTGCGTTACGACGAGCCAGTTGAGCATCGTCCAAGTTCAGACCTTCGGTAGTCGTGGTCGGATATTCGGTTGGGATCGACTGGATGCCAGCCTGACGAGTTTGGATGCGACCGGTGACACCCTGACCGAAGCCCTGCTGAAACGCAGTGCCCACGTTGCGGGAAGTACCCAGACGGAAACGCCGCAGTTCGGCTTCTCGGCGGGCACCGGTGAGACCACGGGTACCTTCGGCTTCTTGAATCGAGCCACGGACGAGTGCGGCCTGACCAGCCTGCCGACCCATATACTCAGGGTTGAGGTAGTCAGCTTCGCCCAGCAGACGCTGCGCTTGGCTGAATCGCTCCTGCGTGAAGGCGGCGTTGGACGCCCGTGCCTTTTCAAGTTCCGCCTGCTGCGCCTTCATCTGAGCAGACATACCAGCGCCGACGACGCCAGCGGCGATAAGCGACGGAGCGACTTTCTTGAGGCCGGCGGGAATAGCAGACGTAAGACCGCTAAGAGTAGCACCAATCCCACCACCACCACCACCAGCAGCGAGAGTTGAGCCGCTGATACTGCCGAGGCCCGTGGTTCCCACAGCGGGTAGACCCGTGGACAGACCTGCACCAAGGCTGCCGGCAGCAGTCCCCGCCCCAGACCCAGCGGCGAGAGTTGTGCCGCTGATACTGCCGAGGCCGGTGGTTCCCACAGTGGACAGACCTGCACCAAGGCCGCCGGCAGCAGTCCCCGCCCCAGACCCAGCGGCGAGAGTTGAGCCGCTGATACTGCCGACGCCGGTGGTTCCCACAGCGGGTAGACCTGCGCTACCTCCGGCGAAAGTTGAGCCGCTGATACTGCTGCCGCCGGTGGTTCCCACAGCGGGTATACCTCCGGCGGCAGCAGCAGCAGCAGCCTTGGCCGCAGTATACCCCCCATAACCGCCTGCTAGTGCGCCTGACTGCCAGTTTGTGCCTAATCCGACCGCGCCTCCCGCTTCACCTAGCGCAGCACCTGCGGCGGCACTGGAGATCGTGGCCCCAAGCGTCGAGGCAGCGACCTTGGCAGCGGCTGCCTTACCGAGGGTAGTGGCAAGAACCTTACCTGCAACAGCGGGGGCAAAATATGCGATAGCGACAATCGCAGCTACCTTTACGATGGTTCCAAAAGTTTTCTTACCCATGGGTATCCCCCAACGTCATACGCACCTTGGCGCAGGATTTATTAAACCCGAACTTATTCATATATAGCATAGCTCGGTCGGACGGAACATAGGTGTCGAGAAAATCTACCTTGTTGGCCCGCAGCCAGTCAATTACCGACGGCCAGAACGACGAAGCAAACGCGCGCAGTTTGCGTCCAGCCATGGCGAGGATTGAGGCAGCCAGCTTTTTATCCATGTGGTGAAACTGGATAACCAGCACGAGAGCAACGAGCGTACCCTCGAACCCGACAAACACAACCGCCTCATCGGCAGCCACGGCATTGAAGATGTACTGCACATCCAGATCGTCGCTGGTCATTGTGTTGCCGTGTATGGACTTTTGTAGCCACGGCACAAGGCGGGGCCACATCTCCAGTGCCCGCTCCTGCGTCAGCATCTCAACCGTCAGATCACTCACATTTTATCCTTGTACTTGTCCACAAGGCTGTCGAAGAACTCACGCCCCTTCATCGCCACGACGTGCTTGGGGATAACGTACTCGCCTTCGTGCGCCATGATCGGCACCGGAGCGTCGGTCTTACCGTTGACCGTGCCGCCCTTGGCCATCGACTGCATCTGTCCGCCAGCGAGGCCAGCCTGCGGCATCTCCGGCATCTGCGACCCGCCTTGGATAATCTGCTGTGCTGCCTTGGCAACGGTAAGCATGACGACCATGACGCCTTCGTTGTATTTCTCTGGCAGATCGCCTTCTTCGGCGATGCCGTTCTGGATAGCAAAATTGCGAACGTAGGGGTACATCTCCGGGTTCGATGCTGCAACCTGTGTAAGCTGCACGATCATGTTCAGTTCTTGCGGCGTCAGTTCGCCGCTCTGAAGCGCCTGCATGATGGCGGCTTTAATCTCCTCCGCCTGCTGCGGATTCTGCTGAAGACCCTGCGTGATGAGCGTCTCACGCTCCATTGAGTCCATGGGTCCGTCGTCTTCCTGTGCGCCGAGTGCCATGCCGCTCATCGGCTGACCGCCGGGGCCGACCATACCGCCCTCTTGAAACGAAGGAAGTGGCGACCCCAAGCTCTGCCCAAGCCCGCCGGGCGAGGAAGGCATAGACTGAGCAGGGGTCGCCGCCGGCGACATGTTTGGGGTCATCGCCGGCATAGCAAGGATACTAGCAAGAGCCGGAGGCAAATCCAAGCTATCAGTTGAGACCTGCATGTTTTGTCCCATTTGATCCATCTGGTTTATCATATCAGCCTCGCAACTGTGAGATCAGGGTTTCCACCGTCGACCGTAGATTGGCTACGTCCTGTGCCAGCGACTGTAGGTCTCGCACTACCGTAACATAATCCGATAAGGTAGGGACACTAGCCCCGCTGACCGTTATCCCCGCTCCTTGCGCCGACACTCGCGTCATCTTCTGAGTAGGAACGGCTCGGATCGTAACTGCTGATTTCAGGACTGCCGTACTGGCACCGTCCTTCTCGCCGCGTAGACCGGCCAGCAGTTCGATGTTCTCCTTCATTGCGGTCAGGGTAAAACTCAGCCACGGTTGGATGTCCGACTGCGGCGGGCTAGGAATGGGGGTGAACCTCGCCATCAGGCTTCCTTCAGACTCAGCGGCGTCTCGCCGAGGTGGATTGCCCGTACACGAATATCACCTTCAACGCCTGCTTCAAAGGTATCTGATAGGTAGCCGGCGGGAAGGCGGAAGACGCCGCTGCTCGACAGCGCGGTGGTGAGGATCAGTTCCTTGTCTACCCACATATAAAACGTAATGTTGCTTAGAGCTGACCATAGCAGGGTCTCAGCCCCCCAGTTTTTGTTTGCCTCATTCCAGAGGATCGTGCCCTCACCATAGTCGGCGATAACGCGAGCCGCACCAATGTTCATCATGCGAGGGGTCTTGATGACCTTAGACTTCCAGTTCTGTATCAGCTTCGGCTGCGCGAGCGAATCCCACTCATAGATATCGCCCTTGGTACCGGCAGCACCGAAGAGGCGACCCTCGATGGTATCGTAGTAGGACGCGGTAAAGTCGAAGTCGATGGTGACAAACTGACCCCCGGCCTGCGGCACAGGTTGGAATATAAATCCACCGGTGGAGTGAGAGGCGATGTAGGCATCGCCATAATAGTCGGCCACGATGGTCGTTGGGTCAAGCTCGGTCCCCCACGTGTCGTTGTCGAAGTTCGTCTGAGTGATGATTGCAGGACCGGACCCCGGTGCGTAGAGTGCCAGACCGTCGTGCGTGGGGTAGACCACGCCGTAGTTCATGGAGACGATACCCTTGCGGTTGAGGCAGGGATAGAGCGCGTCGATGCGTTGAACACTCATACCGGCAGCCGGATCGGCACCGGTAACAAGGAAAGGATAGGCTTCGGTCAGGACGAGGATTCCGCCGTTGATGGGTGCCAGCCCGATGACGTTGTGCTGGAACGTGATGACGAACTCTTCCGGCCACGCATAGGGTTCGTTTGGTGGAGTGAGGTACAGCTTGTTGCCTACGAAGCCAGCGAGGATGTTGTTCTGCACCGCAGTCAGACCCTGAAGGTCAGCGGGAGGCGGGTCAGCATTATCAGAACCAAGGCTATCAAACAGGTTCAACGCATCAAAGTCGTCGATAAAATCGTAGTTGCCGGCGTCACCCCAGTACCGCGCTGCGGTCGTTGGTGGGTTCTCAGACACGTCTATATACAGGGTGCCAGCGGTGACAGCGGTCAGTGCAGTGTTGCTCCCCGCACTGGTGTAGGTGAACGTGTAGTCATCGGGGATGTCGAGGACGATACCACCGGTGATGTTGAACGAGGCGTCCGTGCAGTCAGCAATCTTGAACCGATCGCTGATGCCGAGGTTGTGTGGCTCGACCAGCATGACGGTGGCGACGTTAGTGGTGCGGCGCACACTGGACAAACCAGTGGGAAACCACAGCGTCTTGAGGCGGAAGTACTCCGATCCCTGCACCGTTGACAAGGTGCGATACAGGCGGATGCCACGAATGAAGTTGTCGCCCGCCGGCTTCGCCGTTGGCAGGCTGCTCACCGTAACCGTCACGCCTTCGCGGACATAGACCGTATCGGTCGGTTCCGACGCAATAGACTCCTCGTCCCACGGCGTCATCCATGTGTAGACATACGAGCGCGGTGTGATCGGGCTGCCCAGATCAACCGTGCCTCCGAAGTAACTGGTCGTAGTCAGCGGAGGGCCGGGACTGAAATACTGGATCGTAGTGGTGTTGGTGATGGTGGCCGTGACACCGGTGGCGTTGAACGAAAACAGGCTTAGGCGAACCGTACCGTTTGTCGTTGGAACAGTAGGTACCGTAATCGTGAACGTGTTAGACCCGGTGACAGTGGCCACGTAGGTTCCGGAAATGGCATCTCCGGTGGCGAACTCCACCGTGATCTGCGGCGTACCGGTCAGACCATGCGATACGACAGTGCATGTAACCGTGGTGCTGGAGTGGGTGTAGGTTCCTGACAGGTAGCTGAAACCCGTGACCGTGATGATCGCATTGGAGCGCAGCGTGTGCGGAGCCGAAGTCACCAGCGTGGCAATGTTGTTTGTGTCGCGGGCGTAGGAGGCAGTGATTGCAGGCGTGAACGCCGACACAGTGATGATCGGCTTGGTCGTCGGCAGCGGCAGACCCAGTTCGTAGTACCCCGTGGGGTAGGGGCCAGCACCGGCGAACGCCAGCGAGTAGTTGCTTACCTTGGGTGATCCGTCACCGGTGTAGTAAAACCGACGGTCGGTTTCTCCCGTAGCAGTGACAATCGCTACGTTTACGTCGGTGGTCCACGCCAACCAACGGTTCTCGTTCTGATCGCCCTTGAAGGCGTAGAGCGTACGGATTGTGCCGGTGATGCCGGAGTTATCGACGATGACCGGGGTGGGGTATGGATCGAGGTCTCCCGATACCAGCTTGGTGTTGTTCGATATTTGACCGGCAGTCTCCGGCAGCAGTTCCGGAGACACCTTGGGGGAGATGCCGAAGAAGGTGGTAATCTTTACGGCAGACATGGTTTATGGTGCTTTCGGGCAGTCATCCTCGCAGAGGCATACCCACTTAGAGTTGTGATCTTCTACCTCTTTTATGGTAGCCGCGCTATCCCTAGTGGAGTCATAACCAATGGGCTTGGCTATGCGGCAGTAGTCACTGATCACCAGCGGCGCGGTCGAACCGGCTACGCAGGCGCTGATTACGCACAGGATCGGGAGTAGCCACAGCGGCCTCAGCTTTTTCAACACGGGCTTCAACCTCCACTATAGCGTCCAAAGCAGCCTCCTTGCGCCCCTGATTAATAAGCGCCCGCTCTTTCCACCACGTAAGTATGGTGGAGATCACGCTAAATAGGGACGCAAGGAGTCTCACTTTACGCCTTTTTCTCAGACAGGAAGATAGCAGCCAAACCAGCAACGGCCATGACCACAGCGGTAACAGCCTGATACAGGGGTTCAGCGATGCCGACAGCGGCAGCCAGACCGGCGAAGCCGGCGTAGGTGCTTGGCTCACGCAAACGATTCAAGACGAAATCAATCATGTAGTTCTCCTTACGGAAAGTTCGCCGCTGGTAACTCGAAGTGAGGACCGTCGGGGAACCGGTTGTGCAGGACCTCATTCATAATCGGCACATCGAGCGCCGATAGGAGACCCCATGTACCACCCCAACGAATAGGGGTGTCGAGTTCGAGGGATGCAGCGCGAACGGCTTCTGCAATCTTAAGGTACAACGGCCAGTCCCAGCGGACAGAACCCCCGATCCACGCACCCAAGTCCACGGCGTGGCCCGTCAGGTGGCGGGAGTCCATGGTCTTCGATGCACCAGCTTTGACTAGCTTTGCTTGGCGGTCCCGTGTACGCAGACCTTCAAGCACGGTGAAATCCACCTCGCTACGAGAGATCGCACGGTTTACAACAGAAACCAACTGGGGGTGGACCCCAGTCAGTTTATTCATCGACCGCTTACTCAGCTTAAACGCCACAGCTATCTCACTTCTTGCTTTGCAGCAGACACTTACCGGCAGCCTTGCACTTCGCCGGGGACGGGCACTTGGCGCACGTCTTGAACACCGCACCACCCTTTTTGTAGGAGGCCATCATCGGCATCATCTTTTTACCGGGCATTTTTATCCTCCTTGCTGTCCAACTTTTTAAAGAGTGTGATAAGGGTGTCATCGACGTGCTTGAAGCTGTCTTTGATATCCTTCCGCATCTCGCGCATCTCGGTCTTCACTTCGGTGAGGGCATCTCGAAAGTCATCCTTGCGAGTATACACTGCTGGAAGGCTGACTTCAATCTCCCGCAAGTCCTTGCGTAAGTCTCTGACGGCGTCCCAGACTGCCTTGAGAATCCAGCTTGCCGTAGCGCCGAACGCGGCGAAAAGCCAATTAACGATTGTCTGATCCACGGAAGCCCCCCTGAACATTTAGCTTATGGATTTCGTCCATCACATCCAGCAAGCATTGAAACGTGTCACGGGCAGCCTCGGTGAGTACATCTTTTAGACGGAGATGTTTTACGAACGCCTCAGCGGCAGCCGGATCGTAAAATTGTACGTGCCGGTTAGGCAGGGTACGCCCCGCCTTGGCGAACGACCGCTCCATCATCTGGCCGCCACGGCGGTGGGCACCGATCAGAACGTATGCAGCGCCGCAGACGCGCTCAACATTAACCAGCGTGGAGGCAAAGCAATCTGCCGCCAGCGTGTAGCGCGGTTTTAGCGGCAGCATGTCCAGCAGGTCGAGCGTCAGTTGGCCGGAGACCTGCACGTAAGGAGGAATCCACAGATCAATCTCGGAGTGAAGAGTGTCGAGTGCGCCGAGCCAATCACACCAGACCTGTTCAGATACCGTACCAGCCGACATCGACGCCCCGATGGGATGCTGCTCACACGCATGGTGTAGCTCGCGGGTAGATTCCCAGAGAGGCTGTTCGCGGGTCATTAAGAGAAAAGCACCAGATTTGCAGTGGATGGACCAGATATGCCGGTTCCAACACGTGTCCATTTCACTGTCCATCCGGGAGGAACTATTCCTGTAAGAACGTCTGTAAAAGTTTGCGACGCTCCGGATGAGTTTATTCGTTGGTTTAGTTCCATATCAAAAGATTGATTACTGGGGCTAGTGATTATCATGTATGCGGCACCATTACCTCCGGCAGATATCGTCGAATCTACTTGCAGCGTAAAATACGCAGTTCGCCCTGTTGTGTTGGCATACGGTACAAGTATTGATAATCCGGCTACAACATCGATTAAAGTCGCAAAAACAGTTGCTGACGAGTTTGCGCCAGTTGGACCCGTAGGACCAACACCTGTCGGACCAGTAGGACCACTTCCCGAAACACCTGTCGGACCGGTAGGACCGCCACCGGCAGCACCCGTCGGACCTGTCGGACCTCCACCCGAAGGACCTGTTGGACCTGCAACCGTAGAGGCGGGGCCAGTTGGACCTGTCGGACCTCCACCCGAAGGACCTGTCGGACCAGCGACAGTCGAAGCTGCACCCGTCGGACCTGTTGGACCGGTGCCAGTTGGACCTGTCGGACCAGCGACAGTCGAAGCTGTACCCGTGGGACCTGTCGGACCTCCACCTGAAGGACCTGTCGGACCGGGTACGGTTGATGCAGCACCCGTGGGTCCTGTCGGACCACTACCCGAAGGACCTGTCGGACCAACTGCGGTTGATGCCGTACCCGTCGGTCCGGTAGGACCGCCACCCTGCGGACCTGTCGGACCAGTCGGGCCGGATAAACCTGTAGGACCTAAAGCCTGTGGGCCAGTCGGACCCGTCGGACCGGCTGCGGTTGATGCTGCACCTTGCGGACCAGTGGGGCCTGTCGGACCGGCTGCGGTTGATGTCGCACCTGTGGGTCCTGTCGGACCTGTCGCTCCAACTCCCGGACCTGTCGGACCGGATGAACCTGTCGGACCTGTAGGACCTGTAGCCTGTGGGCCAGTCGGACCTGTCGGACCGGCTGCGGTTGATGCTGCACCCGTGGGTCCAGTCGGTCCAGTCGGACCGGTGCCGGAGGGACCAGTGGCACCCGTCGGACCTGTTGCACCTACTCCCGGACCTGTCGGACCGGGTACGGTTGATGCTGCGCCCGTGGGTCCTGTCGGACCGGTGCCGGAGGGACCTGTTGGACCCGCAACAGTCGAAGCTGTACCCGTCGGACCTGTTGGCCCCGAACCTGTAGGACCTGTTGGACCAGCGACAGTCGAAGCTGCACCCGTGGCTCCAGTCGGACCGGTGCCGGAGGGACCTGTTGCACCCGTCGGACCTGTTGCACCTACTCCCGGACCTGTCGGGCCAGCGCCACCGGTGGCACCCGTCGGACCTGTTGCTCCAACTCCCGGACCTGTCGGACCGGGTACAGTCGAAGCTGCACCCGTGGGTCCTGTCGGACCAATGATGCCGGCGTACGGAAGCGAAAGGTAGGGGCTGGTACCGTTGCCGATCTTAACCCGGTTTGTATCCGTCTCAAGCACGAGTTCACGGTCGGCGAGAACCGGATTGAACGAGGTCCACCGAGCAAGAGTATCGCCGCGCAGTGCGAAACCAATCGTGGATGACGGGGTAATCGGCATTGGCGTTATGCCTCCAGCTTGGCCCGGTAGAAGGCAAGGTTGGTTGTCAGTCGTTCGTCGGCAGGTTCAAGCTGACAAGCCAACTCACCCTGCTCCACGGCGTCACTATACTTGTTTATATGAAATGCGGCAATGGCCTTCAGATCATGAGGCTTCGCTCCCCACACTGTGGGGTCCATCGTGTAGACCAAAGCCTTATCCTTGATCTCCAGCGCGCGTGAGGCGGCGTCAAAACAAGTCTGCCAGTCCTGATCGTGGTACGCCAGATCAGCGAGTTCGACCCACGGTTCGCGGGTATTCGGCGCTTCGACGGTAGCTTTGCGGTACCATTCGCGCGCGGTGTTCCGCTGTCCAAGCTGAGTGTATGACTGCCCCAGTAGCCGCATTGCATAGCAGCGTTCGTTCGCCCAAGTGGCACCGGGCAGGTCGAGATAGCGCAGCAGCGCGATGATAGCGTCGACCCACTGCCCATAGAAAGTCAATTCGCGCGCATAGTAGAAACCATTGCGCGGACAGTGCGGGTCTTCTTTCACTGACAGATCAAGCAGATCGAGATACTGCCCCCGGCTCTTGGTCGGGTCCGGCTTGTGGATGGCCAGCAACATGTCTGTATGCGCCCAAACTTCCGTGATGCGGCCATCGGCACGGGGGTATTCGTGGCACGGGTGGTGCCAGTGGTAGCCATGTCGCGCGTGGATTTTCTCGTAGTAGAAAACAATGCCGCAGCCCCAGTCGAACTTGTAGCGCAGCCGAGTGGTGTCGGCCTTCCAGACGCGCTCGATCTCTTCGCGCCACCCCGGCTGAAGTTCCTCATCCAGATCAAGACTGATGCACACGTCGATGTCGCGCGGGATCAGGGCTAGCGCGGTGTCGCGCGCCTTGTCGAATCGCCACGGGGTAATGCAGATGTCGTGAACCACGGCCCCATGTACGCGCGCCAGTTCGACCGTGTTGTCCGTGCTGCCGGTATCGGCAATCATAATCAGGTCGGCGTCCTTAGCCGACGTGCAGAACCGCTCGACGAACTGCTCCTCGTTCTTGCTGATAGCGTAGACTGCGATTTTCATGATGGTGTCGCCCTCTTAGAAACCAAGTATCCTAGCCTGTCCTGCACCAGAATGTCGCTATTAACGATCCCGCTATGGACAGTGGTACTCATCCTAAACCGTTCAATACACCCTGCCAAATGGTATTTAGCACCGGGCATATTCTCAAATAGGAAATCATCTGTATACCAAATACGTATACTATTTGGGATAGCTATGTATTTGTCTTTACGCAGAAACATAGCCACTCCGAACCCGTAGCAACGACTGCCAACTTCGCTCAGATTAAGGTGATCGCAAGCGCCGCCTGCACCGATCAAGCTGGCATCGGCGGGAAAGTTTGCGGCGATATACTCGAACGTGTCAGAGCGCAATACCACGTCGTCGTTGAGTAGGCAGACCAGTGGGTTGTTTGCCGCTACGACCCCTACGTTCCACGACTCCCCGACATACACATTAGAGGGTGGCGTCAACAGAGTGAACTTCCCGTATGTCTTGACGGCGTATGGCCGCTCGCCGTAGTCGCAGGTTCCTTTGTCGGTCTCAGGTCCATACCGCGTCAGATCGAGGAAACGCCGGCTCTCATCGTTGTTGATAACGAGAACCTCAGTTACGATGGGGATAACGGCTAGCGCATCGCACGACGCAGTGATTTCGTCGGCAAGCCACATCGTAGGGATCGCGCAGGTTATCACACCGGCACGGCGGGCCAGACAATAATAAACGGATTAGTCTGATTAGTAATGTCGCGCAGGGCTTGGCGATACGTCGCCCACTGAGCGGCATCTACCGGAGCGTCGGCAACCTGCGTCCAGTCAGAGGCAACTAGCTTGGCGTTGCGTTCGGTGCGGATGACGGCCCACTGCGCCTCAACCTTGGCCGCTGATGCGTCTGCGTCAAGGTCCGTCACGATGTAGTTCTGCGTCCACACACCGTCAATCAGCAGCGCCGGCCCATGCTCGCGGGCCTGCGTGGCCGGGTCAAAGTACGGCGGCGTGATGAGCTTCAGCTTGTGTACGCCAAACTGCGCGACCTGCTCTGGCGTCAGCTTGACCACGCGGCAATAGTTGTCGTCGTCCCAGCGCGTCGGCTCGACATCATGGATGTGCCGGACGAACGTGTCGCCTTGGGCTTGGACGTAATAAAGGTTCATCCCTCGGATTCCTTTGCCTTGCGCTTGGCAGTCGCGCGAACCACCGCCGCTTCATATTCAGCCTGATCGTCAATCTGAGCATTCAGCGCAGCAATGATAGCCGCGACGTTGCTCATCTGCTTGCGAGTTGCGTCCAACCGTTCGGCTACGTTGGCAGCAAATTCGTTGTCCGTGGCGTTGGCCAGCAGATGCTCAAAGTTGATGCGGTCGAAATCATAATGAAAATACTCTACCTCGCGTCCGTACATGGCGTCCGCGATAGTATCGTATTTGTAAGAAGTTGAGAGTTGAGTGTAGATCATGGGTGTTCCTGTTACGGGACAAGTGTGAATGCTAGGCCTTTACCAGATTCGGTTGGCGACGTAGCGGGATTAGAATATTTTGACCCATAGCCCGACGACGACGACCACGCATAAGCATGGATACCGGGTCCGCCATTTGAAGCTACAGCGATAGCATTACCCCGAAGGTTAAAAGCTACCCTGTTAGTGTCGCCGCTATACGACGTAGCGGGCATAGCATACTTAGTTCCAAAACCGGATGACGACCACTGGTAGACATGAGTTTCGGTGGTGTTGCCACGAGCGGCAGCAATAGCATCTCCTGCGGGACTAAATGCTACACCTTTAACCGTGTGACCCGGAAGTGAAGCGGGATCGGCAAACTTTGTACCGAACCCAGCGTCAGACCATGGATACGCAGTTATATAAGGCGACCCAAAATGTCCAATAGCAATCGCATCTCCTGCGGGGCTAAACGCAGTATTTCCAAGGGCAAAGTTGGCAGGTAGTGTTGCTGGGTCAGCATATTTGGTGCCGAAGCCAGTGTTAGACCACGGGTAAACAAGGATATATGGCGAACCGTCATTAGCCATAGAAATTGCATTTCCTGATGGACTAAACGACACCCCGCCCGACATCGCTCCCGATCCGAGCGTTGAAGGGTTAGCAAACTTAGCTCCAAAGCCTGTGCTGCTGCTCCATGAGTAAGCAGTGACATACGGAGAATCATTGGACGCCACGGCAATGGAATCACCTAACGGACTAAACTCTACCCAATACCCTTGACCTTGGGGAAGTGTTGCCGGGTCAGCAAACTTAACACCGAAGCCGGAACCGGACCACGGGTAGGCAAAAATCCGAGGTGACGTATTTGTTGTAATGGCGATAGCGTCACCTGATGGACTAAATCCTATTCCCGGATTTTGGCTGGACGTTGGCAGCGTTGCTGGATCACCAAACTTAACACCAAATCCGCTACTACTCCATGGGTAGGCAAAGACAAAAGGTGTTCCGTTGGTGATTACGGCAACAACTTCGCCTTTGTATGCGAGACCTGTCTGATACAAATAATTCGCCATCCACTTGGTGGCCGTCACTTTGATACACATAAGTGTGTTGTTTGACGGGACAATTATCGGCCCGGTAGTGTTGCTACCAAACACCAGTGTGTCGCTAGTAATGGCAACGGTTACTGGCACACCAGCATCGTCTACCGTAAATAGCACTACCGTGCCGATGGGGAAGGCGACGCTACTGTTGGCCGGGATCGTGTACGTGCGAGTGGCTGTGTCGCTGGCCGGGTGAAAAATCTGCTTGCCTGCATCACCCAACACCAGCGTGTAGTCGGCTGACCGGCTGTTCTGCGTGAAACTAACCGCGCCGCCCGCCGCTGCGGTCGACACCCATGCCGAGCCGTTGCTAGTCAGGACGTTACCCGAAGTGCCGGGAGAGACAGACGTATCCCATGCCGTGCCGGTCGAGATGGCCACGCCCGCCGAAGGATACACCGTGGGACCAGTCGCGCCAGTTGGACCTGTCGGACCTGTCGGACCGGCAACCGTAGAAGCCGAGCCAGTTGCACCCGTAGGGCCTGCAACTGTGCTTGCGTTACCTGTCGCACCTGTCGGACCTGTCGGACCGGCGACTGTGCTTGCTGCACCCGTCGGACCTGTCGGACCTGTCGGACCTGCAACCGTGGAGGCCGAGCCAGTCGCACCCGTAGGGCCTGCAACTGTGCTTGCGTCACCTGTTGCACCTGTCGGACCTGTCGGACCTGTCGGACCTGTCGCACCTGTCGCACCTGTCGCACCTGTCGCACCTGTCGGACCTGTCGCACCTGTCGGACCTGTCGCACCTGTCGGACCTGTCGGACCTGTTGGGCCAGTAGGACCGACAACTGTACTTGCGTCACCTGTCGCACCTGTCGCACCTGTCGGACCCGTGGGACCAGCGACCGTGCTTGCGTTACCTGTCGCACCTGTCGGACCTGTCGGTCCTGTCGGACCCGTGGGACCAGCGACCGTGCTTGCGTCACCTTGCGGACCAGTGGGTCCTGTCGGACCTGTCGGGCCTGTAGGGCCTGCACCCGTGGGGCCTGTCGGACCTGCAACTGTAGAGCCAGCGCCTGTCTGACCGGTCGGTCCTGTCGGTCCTGTCGGTCCTGTCGGACCTGTAGCCTGTGGGCCAGTCGGGCCGGTCGGACCACTCGCCGTGCTTGCGGCACCTTGCGGACCGGTGGGTCCAGTCGGTCCTGAACCAGAAGGTCCAGTCGGACCGACTGCGGTTGATGCTGTGCCAGTGGGGCCAGTCGGTCCAGTCGGACCGACTACGGTTGATGCTGCACCAGTGGAGCCTGTTGGACCCGTGGGGCCAGTACCACCTGTGGGGCCGATGATCTGACCTACGCTAGCCCACGCCGAACCAGTCCAAACGTACAGGTCGCCATCGGCGGTGACAATGTATGCGTCGTTGACGACGTTACCCGCAGCCGGGAGATTGCCGACGGCAGCGACAGTCCCTTTAACATTGATTGACGTACCCTGCGGACCAGTCGGACCGATGATGCCGCCGTAGGGCAGGCTCAGATACGGCGTGGTGCCATTACCAATCTTAAACCGGTTTGTATCCGTCTCCAACACCATCTCGCGGCTGGCAAGAACCGGATTGAACGAGGTCCACCGGGCGAGGGTGTCGCCGCGCAAAGAAAGCTGAAAGATAGATGCACTAATGGTCACGGCTGCGCGCTCCCTAGATCAATTCGGGCACCGCCGCTGTAATTCGTTTCCGCATTACCGGCGTCTATGAGGGTGGACAGCACCGGGGCCAGTGCCACCCATGCCGCGCCCGTGCTGTAGTGCATCAGGTTGTCTTCGCCGGCCACGACCGCACCTTCATATCCGGTGGCGGACAAGGCAATAGGCGTTGCATACCGCACCGACTGCCCGACCGTGCGGTCACGACCTGATGCAAACTTTACGCTGCTCATAGTGTAACAAACTCCTCGCGCTGGTTTAGCACATAGGACAGGCTGGCTACAGCCCCTTGGAAATTTTCGCACTTGAGTCGCAGCCGGTCGCCGCTTGGCAGGTTCTGCTTGCCCAGTTCAATCAGCGCAAAGTCGTTCGGCGGGATGTCCATCAGGGTCAGAATCTGCCACGTGACGTTGCTTGCGTCCAGTATCTGCATCGAGAACTGAATCGTTGCGTTGCTGTTGTTCGCCACGATGAGCGAGGTAAGCAAAGCAACCGCTTGAACAGTGCGCGCCGGGTTCGGCCCATTCGCAGGGATACCGTAGTTCGGCACATCCAAGATCGTCGTATAGGTCGACGGAACCGAAATGCGGTTGACGTTGAACAGATTGAGCGGCGGGCGCGGAGTGGTGATCGTAGGCATACTTTAAGCTCCAAGTGCCTGAATGAGCGGCAGGGTGATATTCTGGACACCGCGCGAGAATGCTTGCCCTTCGACAGTTCCGCGCTCAAAGTCAACGCGAAGGTCGTCACCCAGATACGTGTCACCGAGTTCTGTCGAGAACGTCGCGTAGATACGTCCTCCGTTGACCTTTAGGTTAACAAAGGTGGGATCGCCCGCCATACCCGTGCCGCGCTGTGAGAAGGGCAGCGAGTTAAAGTTGACGCCGGAGCCGACGTAGCTGAACTGCTGGCCGGTTGCCTCGACCACGGACGGGAAAGCGATGATCGGCGGAGTTTGGAGGTTAGTCTTGATCAGGCTGATCAGCGATGCAAGCATGGTTTGTGCAGGGTTGGTCAGAGCGCAACGGGCAAGAATGCGGTCGTATGTAAAATCGTAGCTGGCAAGGAAGATCGGCAGCAGCGTCGAGTCAAACAGATACCCGGCGTTCCAATCGAAGAAGCCCTTAACGAAAAACTGTGAGCCACGGTCCTGACCCGACCGAAGGTCATCCGCGAGTTCGCGCAGCAGTGTACGCAAATCGCTGCGAGTGAATGCCTCATTCGCTGCATTGAAGTTCTGCACTACGACATACGCGTTAGCCAGAAGCGCATAGACTTCTTCGACGATGGTATCGCGTTGCTCCGTGATAGCATCAGCCGCAGCTACATACACACCGCGCGGCTGGCCAACAGGATCGGGGATGCGAACACTGTTCCGGAACCCGGTCGAGACGAGAGCGTAATCGCCAAACGTGGAGTTCGAGTTGGCTACCGTGACCTGACCGCCATCGTGGCACCACAGGCCATATCGAGACCAGTTGGTAAAGACCGACACAAGCTGCACGAATGCGTTGCGGGTCATCAGGTAAGCGTAGCCGTTCGGGTTGATAGCCGTGAAGGAGTCGACGACGACAGAGCGAAGTACGGACGCAGGGTCCAGCACAGAGCCGTCAGCGCGCAAGTTACCAGCGCCCCTTGGCATCAGCGGATTGCCCGTCTCGCGGTCAATCGGCAGCGTCATCTGGTCGTACGTGAAGTCGTGCAGCGTTGAGCAGTCGCTGATGTAGGGCGACCGCGTGATGTTTGCACCCGGCTTGAAGACGAACGCGAACCCCTTAGTGGGCGGATAGTCATGGGTTGTCACCTGCGCTCCGGTGCTGATCTTGCGATACAGAACCCCAGCAACAGTGAAATAGTCTAGTAGAGCAACAGACGCCAGACCGCCAGCGGTCGTAGCGTAGGCCTGTGGTGATTCGTGCTGAAGGCCGGTAAACGTAAAGCCGCGAACCTTGCACCCGCTGGTCAAGCGGAACATGTTGTTTTGTGACAGCCCGTTAGGCAGACGCAGCTTGGTCACGCGCAAGTCGAAGCCATACAGCGCGCAGTTCGGCGGAATATCGGTGTTGGGCTGCACCACGTACTCACCCGGCTGCACGATGACGATGCCCGGTTGATTGAGGGCTGCCAGCTTTGTAAGCGCGGCGTTGATCGTGGCGAGAGGCACTGACAAGCTGGTGCCGGTATTGGCATCGCTACCCGTCATGGTGACATAGAACGTCCGTGCCACGGTGTACGGGTCTGTGACACCTGCGCCCGCAGGAATAGTACCAGCGGGCCACTGGAAGTTGTTCGGGATAACGAGATTATTAGCCGACACAACCACCGACGGCGTCGGAGTGTCGCGCAGCGCGAGGGTGACGAGATCGGTCTCGTGACCTGCGCCAAACGTGCGGAACCACGGGACAGCGTACCGTGCCGACTGCGGGATGTAGACATCGAACGCATTACCGCCGGGAAAGCCGACCGAGTAGGTCGCCGTACGCAGCAGCGAACTCACCAGCAGGGTGTTATCTGAGCGGATGACGGCAGTGCCGATCTTATTGCCGTAGCCGTTGTACCAGTCGACACCGGCAGTGAGGCCGTCGTTCGCCGGATCACCGCTATCCTTAAACCGCTGATAGCCGACACGGAAGGTGTAGGTCTGGTTAGGCTCCAGCGGAACGCTGTCCAGCAAGAACGCCGAACCGAGACCGGTGAAGCGGTAGACGTTACCGTTGAGGCTGGCTGTGACCGAACCGCCTGTCAGTGTGAAGCGGTTGGGGGCATCACCGGGGCGGAAGTCGCGGAACGGCTTGTCATCGCCGATGGCTGCTTCGATGTTGGCGACCGTCACCCGCAGTTCGACAAGGCTGCCGGGGCTGAACGCGATAGCAGTCGTACTTTCCTGCGCGCGAACAACGGTCAGTGTATCGGTCGACCGGGCCGTGACCTTTACGATTTCACGCAAACCGCCGGATGAGACGACGGTAGCGTTAAAAAACTCTCCCGAAGCCAGCGCGGGGAAAGCATCGCCGGTGCCGGCGCTCAGATAAAACTGAGTGCTAGACGCCGTGACTGCGGCATCCAGAAAACCCCGTGCATTGTTCTTGAGCTTAACCGCCATCTGTAAACTCCGTCAGGCGAAGGGTCGCATACTGACATACACAGGACCACGCCCGGCACCGAGATTAGCACGGGCACGTCGTTCAGTCACGTGATATGTATACTGCCTTGCGTGATATGCAGCGAGTTCTCTGTCTTTCCATGCTTGGTTCGGCATGATGAGCAGGTCTTGCAGCGCCCCGTGAAAGATAGCGTCTTCCAGTTCGTCAAAGATTTGCTCCGGCATACTGGTAGCCGTGCGCTTCGGCTTCAGGGCGTAGATCAATCTGAGGGTGTACGCCTTCTCGTCGTCAGGCGACGGCAAGACAATGAACTGGTCAGGTCCAAGTTGCGTAATGATGCGCGGTTCGCTGGTGTTCTTCAGCGCGTCGTCGGTCAGCGTGAACGTCGAGCCGGCGTTGAAGCCACCCTGATTGAATCCCTGTCCGTTGAAGGTGCCGCCTTCCGTCCAAAGCTGATCGTAGGACACACCGTTATACAGATCAGCCCATGCCGGATACCGACACAGAGCTTCTTCCAGCGGCACACGGTCGAGCGGATAGCCGTTGACCGCCGCATCGAAGACGACGTGGACATCAGCATTATCCGGTTTGCGGTAGTAGTACTGATGCACCGCAGGCGTCAGGTTGTAGGTCGGTTGGGCATGACGCCACGCCAATGTGCGCTCACAGGTGCGAATAGCAGCCGTGCGGATGATCGACTCCATCAGCGGCTGCGGGCACCCCGGCACATTAGGGTTGATGCGCGGGATTAGCGAGGCAAACGTCTTATCAGCCATTACACCACCTGCCTCGGATCAAGCCCGCTCGCGTCAGTGTCCGTAATTGTGCGAGTCTGAAGACCGGCAATCAGCGTCTGGTTGAACGAGTCTTGGAACATCTTCGCCCGACCAGAGTTGATATGCTCGTCGTCAATCGACTGCGACAGGAACACCGTGCCGTCGACCAAGGTCGGAAGGTAGGTGTCACTGAGCAGGTCGATCTCTTGGTTGATGGTATAGTCCGTCGGAGCCACGGCATACTCTGCCACCAGCATGACGCCGTCAGCCGGCGCGGGGTACAGGAAATAGCTCGTGGGGTTCCTAACGTGCCGCACGTAATTCACAGGTTGCCCCGACGCAGAAGAGCGCCAGCCGGGGTAAGCCTGATCCAGTGCGTTCTTATCCACCTCAGTAATGACGTTACCGCCCACGACGTTGTAGATTTCAACGAGGCGGGTAGCGGTAGACGGCAGCTTCTGAATCACCGTGTTGGGATTAGTTGCCACCGTCTCGAAGACCGTAAACAAATCTGGCCGGACCATAGCCATTCGCTTGAGTGCTTGGTTCACAAAACCCAGCAGGACCGTATCGGAATAGCGATACGGCGCACGGGTGTCCTGCACCAAGGGGCGAACTTGCACTATGATCTCGGCAGGTGTCACTTAGGCCAGTCCCGTCCTACTTCCTCAGACAAATCAGGATTGGTATATACCTGTTCTGCCGGCATGTCAGTAGCCAGATCGAGACCAGTTTTCTTGGCGCGGGTTTTCTTAATGCGCTCGGCGACTTCCTCGGTGATCTCGCGTTCCGGGTACGCCTCCTGCTCAGTGATCACCTCGCACAACGAGTTTCGAGCCAGCATCTCGTTGTAGTCGTAGATAAAGCCGTCGGCTTTCACCCGAATGTACATCTTTGCAGTCATTTCTTCGGTTTCCTTTTGCTAGTCAGCAGCATATCACTTCCGCTTGCCGGACGGTGATACCGGCCACGATTTGCGATCCGAACTGGTTTTCTTACCGGCCATCGCGCGTTTCTCACCGGCGGTCATCTTAGCTGCGGCTGCGGCAGGGCGGCAAGCAGGATATGCTCTTGACGACTTCTCGGAGCCAGACCGACCGCAATCCTTGCCGGTCTTCACGTCGACCCACTTCTCGCCGAACCACTTGCCGAGGCCGCCCTTGCTCACTTCTTCACCCGATTATCAGGGCCGCTCCACCCACCGCCGCGCTTCTTGTACTCCTTAGCAGCCCACGCATTGGCATAGGCACTGGGGTACACATCAAACTTTGACTTAGCCTCGGACTTGACCTTGGACCACAGCGCGGGATTCGTTGGTTTCGGGCTACTCATATCAGCAGTTCCATGCCTTGAGAGATTTGTTGATGCGCGAGTTCGGGTCACGTGCCGTCTTTTCGCTGGTCAGCTTCTTCTTCATACCCTCCATGCGGGCGCAGAAGCTATCCTTGCGCGGGCCGCCCTGCGGCTGCGGCGGCTTCAGTCCGGGCTTGCCGGGGTTAGCCTTGTTGTAGGACGCGCGCCCCTTGGCGTTCAGACCACCCTTCGGGTCCTTACCTTCAGCGCGGGTCCATGCGGGTGTCTTAGCCATTACGCGACTGCCCCCTTCAAGACGACAAACTGCAACACCGGACTATCGGTACTCGAAGCCGGGATGGTTGCGTTGTCGATATTCCCCACGGATATAACGCAGGAACCCGCCCCGACAGCCACGGCGTTAACTTGGTAGTACTTTCGAGTAGCCTCAGCGACCCCGGATTTGATGCACAGTGCGACGACATCATTTGCGGCGATGGTGCTGTTGGTAAGTGTGAACTCGTCCGCATCATGTCCGCCGAGTGAGCCGGCAAAGAGTGTGATCTGACCTGTGATCTTGTTGAGGGTGACGCCTGTCGTGCGGCTTGTAGCCTGCGTGACGGAGCCACCGGTACCGGTGGGGTACCCGATTGAAGTCGTAGCCTCGACAGTCGTACCTTTCACCGAGGCCGGCGTTGTTGCGCCCACAGTGGTGCCGTCAATAGACCCAGCATCAATGTCGACCTTGGTGAGGTTCACCTCACCCGTCCCCTTGGGGGTGATGTTGATGTCGATGTTGGCGTCGGTGCCGTCGGCGGCCAGTGTGTTGCCGGTTAGCGTTACTCCAGTGACAAGGTTACTCGTCGTAATTGAAGTAGCGTTGACGAGAGTCAAACTGCCAAACGTGGCGTTGGTAATGTTTACGTCGTCGATAGTTCCGCCGGTGATTGCAACGGAGAACGCTGGCTGCGTAGCCATGGTGCCAAGGTCGAGCGCGGCCCGCGCTGTAGCCTTATTTAGAAACGTGATCGCGGAGAACGTGGCGGATATAGATACCGTCCCGATCTTCAGCGCCGTGGCCACCCCAGTGCCACTGTATACCGTCTTCTCAGTCGCCGTCGGACCGCCGTCTACGTGCAGGAGTTGCCCGAACGTAACATTGATCTTGGTTCCAGTCAGATTCGTCGGCATACTTTTACCCTACCACAAGAAAGTAGGGGGCCGAAGCCCCCTACCCCACTCAGTTGCAGTCGACCACGATGGCCCACACGCGCATCACCGCCGCGTCGGCAGCGTTGACAGTGGTCACGTCGATGGTGTCGGCAGCACTGTAGTACTTACCGAAACCGAACGCCGGAGACAGCGTGTTCGGAGCGCCTTCAACCAGCGTCACCGTCGACGACGAGTAGCCGGCTGCGGTATTGGCGTTTACGCCGTCGAGGAAGCCGTCCGCGTCAGCGCCGTCGCCTACGTCGATGGTCAGCGTACCACCTTCCGCAGTGGTCACGTCGATACCAACATTCAGAACCTGCGACTTCGCCGGAATACGCAGGACTTCCAGCACGTCACCAGCGGTCAGCGCAGTAGCGCCGGCAGCAGCACGGGCAACAGTGATAGCGGCGAAGTCGAGGGTAACTTCGAGTACAGTGACCTTGTGTAGACCGTTGTCAACATAAGCAGCAGCAGTGCCCTTATTGAAGCCAATGGAGTCAGTATAAGTAGCCATGTTCAGAACCTTCCAGAGAGGGGGTTATGAGGGGGCCGAAGCCCCCTCACGGTCAGGACAGAGTGACGATGCCCTGAGCCAGAGCTTCCGGCTTCACGACCTGATAGCCGTACACCTGAAGACCACGGATGATGTCGCCGAACGTGGTGGTCGACCGCAGGGTCTCCATGTTCGTCATCTGTGAGGCGAAGGTGAAGCCCATCTTGTGACCAGCAATGATGCTGTACTTGCCACCAGACTGAACCTGAAGGTTGTGGCTCATGTAGATGGTGAAGCGGTCGATCATACCCAGACGACCGTTACGCAGGATCGACTGCGTGTCACCGGTCAGCGAGGCGTCCTTCAGGTCCGACTTCTTGATCAGACCAGCCAGCTTGGCCGGGATGACGAGGAAGCGGTCCGACTCCGGGCAGTTCGCTTCGTCCAGAACCGTACCCATGTCCACGATGAACTCGGTGACATTGGTCTTGGTTATAGCGACCGGCGTACCGGTGATGCCGAGGTTGATGTTCCCGGAGATGCGACCGGCACTGGCACCCTTGTTCAGAGCCGAGATACCCGGCAGGATGTCGGTCAAGACGCGCTGGTCGATCTTGATCTTCATCTTTTCCGAGGCGTCCTTCGACCACAGGTCCATCATGTTGATGTCGGCCTGCACCTTATCCACGTCGTCTTCGACGCAAGCGAAGTACTCGCCCTTGTCGATCAGAAGCTGGAGCTTCGGCTTGTCGGGGTTTTCCACGGTCAGGGTCTGACCCTTGACGTACTCGCGCAGAGTGATTTCCGGCGAGGTGCGAATGTTGACGGTGTCGCCGTACTGGCGGATTTCACCCTCGTAGTCGGTGTTCGAGATCGCCGCCAGCACAGTGGCGTCGTAGAAGTTCTCGATCAGCTTGCCCGACCAGATTTCAGGGATGAAGTTGCCCGAATAGTTCGGACGACCCGGTGCGTTGGGATAAGACATTTCCTAGTTCCTTGATCATGCGTTCACGGAGAAATGCGACCTTCCCGCTGCGCGGAGAAGATGTCGCGTTCGGTACGCGCCCGCTCCTGATCACGACCCTTGAACTTCCCGGTACGTACATCATCGTAAAACTTCTTGATATCCGTAGGCGAGTAGTTTTTCTGCTGGCTGCCTTGAGGCGCTGCGCTTCCGCGCGTACGACCCGGAGCAACCTGCCGTTCAAGTTCATTCGTGACAGGTGACGGTTGCGTGGTCTGAGCAACAGAGGCTTGTCCAGAGGACTCAAGCCAAGTCCGGAAGAACGCACTGACGCGATAGGCATCGAGGCCCTGCTGCGCCTGTTCGAGATACGCTTGTCGGGTGTTGCCGGTCAGCGCGTCGGTATCCAGAAGCCAGTTCTGGAACGAATCGTTGCCGTTGATCTCCTGCCAGTTCGGCACGTACGTGCTAAGGTCAGACCAAAACTGCTGCTCCGCCGACACCTGCTGACGCTGGCTGACCGCAGTAACCTGCGGAACGACCGTTGCCTGCATTTGCTGAAGGGCACTCTCAAGCTGACCCAGACGATCCATGACGGGATACAGCACTTCACTGCTGACCCGACGCATCACGTCGATAGACTCACCGTACTCCTCAACATCCTTATCCGTAACGGCGCGGGTCGGAGCCTGCGTTGCGGCGGGTGCCTGAGTAGTCTGTGCGGCCTGCGGGGCCTGTCTTGAAAGCGTAGCAAGCAGTTCTTCCAACTGATTGACACGCTGCTCCATAGCCGTTTTCTGGCGTACGGTAGCGTTGTACGTACCTTGAAGAGACCGCCACCTCTGAGCGTATGTGTCAGAGTTGTCGTCATCCGGGTTTGACGCACCGGCGTTTTGCTCGTTTGCCGATGGTTGAGTAGCACTTTCACCGCTAGGTGAGTAGGTCTGTGCGTTATCCACGTAGTCGTTGGCAGGGGTCTGCGTATCGGTCGGGGCATTCCCCGCCGGCGCTTCGCCTGCATCGGACTGTTCGTAGTGCGCTTGGACCTCTGCGGCCTGTTTGCGGATTTGCTCTGGAAGTGCCATGGTTATTGCTCCGATCTGTGAGCGTGATAAGTCGGCTAGGTTCTAGCCGCTAGGTTGGGGGCATCATTGAGGAACCCGACAAGTTCCCCTAACACTTGGCACCTGCCCTGATACATGCCAGTGTGTTCGAGCGCGTGAGGCAGTCGTTCGAGTTCGGCCTTACGCCATGCTTCCAGCCAAGCCATAAAATCTTGATACTGGAGCCGGACCTGAGCCGCCTCAGTTACAACACGTGGTTCGGGCCGCTTCATGCTGCCCCACTCACGCGACTACTGACCGTGTTACCCGCTTCCCCACCCTTGGGCTGCCCTGACGCATCCAACGCTTGAGGTGCAGGCTGTTGGGCCTGCTGTGCGGATTGCGCCGCTGCCTGCTGCGTTTGGAGGACCAGAGACTTCTCCCGTGATGGGACAACATCGTCCACGGACATTTGCAACCCTTTAGCCACTTCACGAAGAATCGCGGCGCGGCCATCCTTACCAATAATTTCGATGTCGAAAGGATTGGCGGTTGCGTTGAGGAACTCGATGCGTCGTACGTTGACGGTCTCCTTGACCGCCAAGTTGACTGTACCCTTGGCTACGATGGCCACGTCACCCTTAATGGATTCATCCGGGTCGTAGCGCATGTTGTAGACGAACTGCCGATACACAATCGGCTCAATGACATCTTTGTCGATGTGCATGACAACCTGACGGATGCCCTTACCAGCGGCACCCATCAGCATCGACAGGCCGGACGAGGTACGTCCCGCCCCCTGCACATTGGTGTCGCCGTAGATGTAAGCCGGGATGCCAGAGTGATCATCAGCCAGACGGCTAAACTTTTCGTAGACCCCGACCAGTTCGGTTGCGCGGCTGTCCGGCTGGTTGAATCGTACTGCCGGAGCCGAGGACCCTGCCGGATCGTTGATAGTTTGCCAGATTTTCCATGGACTAAGCTGAGTGATGTCCTCGTTGGGCGGAATGCGGTCGAGGTTGATCTCAACCTGCGGACCCGATGCCAGACCCATGTTGTTCACCAGCGCGCGGGCCGCAGCATTGCAGACGCCTTGCAGGTCCTCGATAATCTCAGGGATACCCTTACCCCAGAATGCACCGGGGCACTTGATGAAGCTGGTCTTGGCGTACGGTTTCTCGCCCAGCGGGTCGTAGTTCAGCACCGCCTTGACGACAAAGTTTCCGACGGCCCAGACGTTGGCGTCGTACTCGCGGGCCGTGTCAGGGACATCCTCGTCGGACATACCCCACTCACGCAGCATCTTGCCGCTGACCTTACCCCAGAACTCCAGTGCGTCGTATTCTGTAGTCGGACGCATGTACGAGTAGAACTTGCGTTCCTCTTCGTCCTTCTGAAGTTCCACGTCTTCGGAGACCCACGACTGTCCGTTGCCGATCTCCAGCACCTTACGGATGGCGTCGTCGTCGTAGCCCGGAACGCCGATAAGATCAGACAACTCCATGCGTGACAGACGATGATGCTCAAAGATGTAGCCATCGTTAATGTTGGTGATCCCCGGCTCCGGGTAGATGCGGAACGGATCAACACGTTCGTACTCTGGCGCAAGCCGCTCAATAGGCTTCACCGTGGTGCGACCATCGGAGGTCTTCTCCCAGCCCAGTGCGCGCTGGCGGCGAACAACCGGCCCCTTGACGAAAGCCGCAGGGAACGTGACGATGTCGGTAATGAAGTCGTTGAAGGCCGTAAGCCAGCCGCCTTGAGCAAACTGATCTTGTACCCGAATCTTCATCTTATCAGCACGGCTCTGCGCCTGCCGGAGTAGAGCGAACCGGTACTCTTGATTGACTATCTCGCGCAGCCCCTCCATCTGCGTGGGGTCAGGTGCCTGTCCGGTAGACTCGACGATGCCAAGTACCTTCTGTGCGAATGACGCCTGTATCTCCTGCGCGTGACCCGGTGACAAATCAGGGATAGGTGTCGCTTCCAAGTCCCACGGAGGACCGCCAGTTTCGAGGAGGATGTCGCGCAGCCAGCTTTCAGCCGCACGGCACTTCACCTCGGTGATCATCATGTAGATTTCAGACCCGCCCTGCGACTTGATCTGTACCAACTTGTCAGGTTCATATTCGCCGTTGCGCTGCCGCATAGCGCGCAGCATGATCCGCTCGATAGGCTTCTTGGCCATGCGCGCTGCGTCCCAGCAGGCGCGGAGGTGTGCAGTCAGACCGAGAATTAGTGGTTGGTTCTGACGAGCCTGTAGCGCACGGTCAATTTCCTCCCGTTCTCGCCGAACGAGTTCGTCGTTCCCGACGACGCGGAGAAAAGTCAGACCTGCCATATGGACCGTAAGTTTAACATGATGTCCGGCTCATCACAACAGTATATCTCTGAACAAAAAAACCCCCCGGTGGGGAGGGCCACCGGGGGGAGTCAACGAAGGGAGGACCAACAATGGTCTAGATGTGGTAGCATGGGACGTTGTGGGACACAAGAGGTTATTTCTTGAATGACCCGTATCCGGTGCCCGATGAAGACTTCGGTGCGTTTGAGTACCCCGTGCGCGGTACAGCCCGTGAAGCTGCCGCTGACAGGCTGTCAGTAGTGGCCTTGGCCAGCGCCTTGGTGTCTACCGAAAAACCGGTCGGCTTCGATGCGGCGGCTTTGGGTGCAGCAGCCTTCGGTGCATCGCGGCTAGACGAGATGGTCGGCGCAGTTATCTCCGTGCCGAGCGCCCTCGCCACCCGGCTGATGGGGTTGCTCAGTTTGCGCGCCGCAGTCTCTTCATAGCCGCGCTCGTTGTCGCTCATGAACTTACGGTTCTGTGCGTTTGACATCTGCGAGTTGTCAGTTTTGGTGTTGCGCGCGATGTCCTTCGTGGACGTGCTGGCGCTGTACGGACTGGCGGCAGGCTTGGCCGGCTTGGCGCTGCTGGTCTCGCCCTTCATCTTGGTGCCGTAGGTGCCGGTACCCCACTTGAAAGTCTTTTCGCCTTTCTCGCGCGCCCTTGCAAAGGCTTTGCTGAACGATTCGCCGCCGCCAGACGAGGAACCCTTGCTGGGCGACTTTTCCCGCCTATCACCCATCTCTTTAGCCCGCGTGGCGCTTAGATTGGCCACTTCAGCGGCACGATCTTGCAGCCGAGTCGTGTCAAACGACGGGGCCGAAGGCTTGGATGCTTCCTCCAGACCCTTCATGTCAATATTGATCGGCTTAACCTTGGCCATCAGTGCCTCCAGATATGCGAACGCGCGACCGTAACATGTCAAGTTGATCTAGACAACGGTTTTCCGTACCGAAATGCATAGTACCACAGGAGGTCCGTCACAGACCGGCTTTCCGGCGCTTGAACGTCAGGAAGTCCGCGCCTTCCTCTACGTTCTCAAATACGCTAACTTCGGGTGCATATTCGTTATGCGGGGTAATGACCGTGACCACCGATTGTCCGGCGCGCTGCTCGGTAAACTGCCCCTTGAGCGCATAGTCGTCGCTCTCTTTGTAGCCCTTGGCGCGTACCAGCGTGTACCGCCGCCCGCCGGCAAACTCACCTTGACCGGTGCCAAACGTATGTCTGTGAAACGCGGCATAGATGTCGGCGTGTTCGTCGACCATTGCCGCTCGCTTTAGCCCATGCAACTCGTTGTACATCGAGTGGCCCTTGAAATCATGCCTTGCCCAGACCTTAGCAATACCTCCACATGGTGAGATAAGTCGTAGCTTGGCGTCCCAGTCGCGCATCAGGATGCGTTCGGTGTTCATGCCGTCAAAGATTCTTTTGCCGTAGTTCCACGTGTCGTGGTTGCCCAGAATCCACAGCAGCCAATTGACGCCTAGATGCTTCATCGCCCACTCTACCAGTTCCCAGCCCTCCGAAGCGGTGGCTGACTGATCAGCGTAGAGACGTTCCAGCTTGCCGACCCAGTTGTTAATCGAGTCTCCGCCGTTCGCGCCATACAACCCCTCGGTTTCGGCGCAGATCGTGGCATCACGCTCGAAGCCATGCAGATCACAGTACGGGTCGTCAAGGTGGGGATCGCCAAACCAGCAGACGCCGTATGGCCCTTTTATCGGTATCCGCACGGCCTGCCACGCATGTGCCCTCGCATGTGCTATTCGCAGCGCATTGCGTTTTTTCATCACCTCAAGCCGCTCATCGAACGGCAGATCGGACGGTGGTAGTGGGTCAGCCCTTGGCCTGTCGAACGATAGAACAGCGGCTGACCGTTCTAAATGGCGACGGCAGGCGTTCTGCACAGCCGCCTTACTAACTCCCAATTGACGCGCCGCGCCGTTTTGAGTACCAAGATCAGCGGCCAGTTTAGCTATTCTGGCATCGGCTTCGGGATCAATGTCGTATTGATTAACCGCCATAGTCCACCTCGCCGGTAGTATATCACGTCCAACCGGCTGAAACAACTGGCTTAACCTCGCGCCGCTGGCTAATTGCCGCACCCGCGAATCCGCTATTCAAATGGAGGCAGAGGTACTGGAGCGCCTCGGCCACGTGGCTGTGCTTATTTTTATCTATGGTGTCGGGCTGTTTCAGCTTATACCGGTACCCACCCATCATGGCCGCCTTGAGCGCCGTGCATCCGGGGTCAAGCAGGAACGCCGGGTCCCCATCCACCTGCCGCATGAGGTAGTCGTCGACCGCGTTGATGCGCGCCGAGATGCTGTTAGTCCTCGCCGAGATCACTTTAAATCCCTCAGCCTTAATGATGTCTACCGCGCTGCGCTCGTCAGTCTGCGCCCGCTGCACCCCCGCCGGGTCGCACACGATCATTACTGGTGCGCCGGGAAAGCGTTCGTACAGCATCGGTTTAAGTACGGTCCGCAAGAACCGCTGGATGCCCATGTCGAAGCTAACCGCCTCGCCAATGATGAGTGCCCGCCCACGCGGGTCCTGCTGCCCGATGACCGCTGCCGGTGTGAGACCCAAGTCAAGGCCGATGACCACGGGGCGCAGCCCGTTGAGGAACGGACGCAGGGGGTTCGCTGCTATGTGGTAGTCCGTCCGGAAGTACTTGTAGACCGGCGTCCCTGCGCTGGTCAGGCCATACTCACCGTCGATGAAAACACGCACATACTCGTCAGAGCGTCCCTGCGTGTCGTAGTATTCTTCGGGCAGGTTCTCCACGTTCTCAGCGCGCGGGCTGCGCCCCGACGGTTGTTTGAATACATCCCAGCCGTTGTCGTTGAAGCTGACCCCGTCCTCCGGTTTGATCTGCTCCATCTGGTAGTACCACCAGCTATCCATGGACGGCGGGTTGGTATCAGCCCACATCCCATGCCACGTCGGTCCCCCGTCTTTTGATGATGGGAATCGACCGATACGTTTGGACATGGCGTCGACGATGTCAGGGTGAATGTCGCGGCACTCGTTGAACCACGCAAAGCTAAGTTCCAGCGAGTTCAGGTTGGCTACGTCATCGGCGTCGTCCAGCGCGCGGAACATGATCTCGCACTCGATGTCGCCGACTTTGAAGTGGTACGTCTTCTTAGTACGCAGGTACGTGCCGCACTCACCCGGCGGGAACCAGTCGAGGAACGTCTTGATCGTGGTGTCTTCCAACTGGCGGGCGGTCTCGCGGACCACCGCGCAGCGTGTGCGCCTGATTCCCTTGTCGTTGGGCTTCTGCTGCGATGCCCGCCGGATAACCTCAAAGCAGCACATCACGGACTTGCCGGACCCGACCGGACCCATGATCACGCGCATCTTGGCGTTGCTGGACATGAACTTCTTCCCCGTCGGCGGCGGGGTGTAGATGATGTCAACTGCCATTGGCCAGAACCTTGAGTATGTAGACCGTTTGCTTCGGCTTGCGCCGCAGGCGGATGGTGTATGACTTACCCTGCTTGGCGAGGATAGGTATCAGTTGTTCGATGGGCCGCAGGTTCGTACTCTCAAAAGTCATCGGACTCGTCCATGAGCCTGTAGAGTTCGGCGTCGTCATCGTTCGGGATTGGTGTAGCGTCGATGATGCGCGCGTCTGAAGGCGACGATCCCAAGTTGATAGTGATGCGGACGCCTCCGCCCGCTCCTCCTGCGGTGTCATCGGTGTTCCTCGGTTCCAGACCAGCCCACTTGACGGTGGACTTGATGAGGTCGGCCTTCACGGCAGGCGACACGCCGGGGTCGTGGATTAGCATGTAGCTGGTGGTGAGGAGTTCCTCGGCCTGCGCGCGGGCCTTTAGTTTGAAGGTGACGCCCTTCTCGCGGACTTCGTCTCGATATATCTGTACGCGCTTGAGGAACACCGGATCGCGGTTGAACGCCAGCAACTGATCGGCGTCTATGCCATGCCGGTCTTTGACTTCGTCGAGGCTCTCGCCGCTGCCTTCGAGGCAGAGGGCGATGTCGAACGCCAGCCGGTCTGTCCACTTGGTGAGGTGTAAGGGGTGCCTGTCCATCTATGTAAGATAGCACCTGATCATTGGGTCGGGAAGAGGGGACATAACTATACACGTTGGTTTTGAGGGGGCTTGGATTTTTTGGGGTCGGTAAGGGGTGGGGGGTACTTACGTAACTATACACGTGGGTTTTTGGGGTGTTGTAGTGCGAGGTATACTATCATACCGGGGGGCCGTGATCCCCTCAGTCCATGTGCCCCCCTCCCCCTGCCTTCGCCGCCGGATTTGCTAGCGATTGCAGCGGCTTGCCCGCCTAGGGAAACGGGCAGAACTTGCCTTTCATGGCCAGTTATGGTCTAAGGAAAGGGTCAGCGGCGCACTTCCGCACCGCTGGCAGGGAGACGGGTTCCTAAGCCCCGAACCCGCTCTTTGACATCGCTAGGGGCTTTATAACGTGGAGCATTACCATGGCTATGAAGCGCAATGAAGTGAAGGCCGAGTTCACCAAGATGCCCTTGGAGAACATGTCAGCACCGGTTCGCCAGAAGGCGGATGCGTGGCTGAAAGCTGACGCCGCTGCCAAGGACGCCAAAAAGGCGTTTCAGGACACGGCTTCGGCAGCGGCCCGCAAGGCCAAGGTGATTGGTGCAAACCAGTACCTTGCCTTCGGGATGGGTTTTGGCGGCGTCCCCGCCTACACCATCAAGGATGTGGAAGCCCCCAAGGCTGCCACCGCCTCCACCGCCGGCCCGAAGTTCTAAGTCAAAGACGGACGGGAGGGAGCGCAAGCTCCCTCCCAAATCCCTCAACACAACGAAGGAACTACAATGACTGTTGCTGA
>Ga0315905_10001042_pt1 | contig 30262 bp, 28 predicted proteins | sample LakEriMetagenome_5_FD_203522 | JGI IMG/M metagenome (GOLD analysis project Ga0315905, IMG submission 203522) | Freshwater fungal communities from buoy surface, Lake Erie, Ohio, United States - Buoy 4 MA121 | ecosystem: Environmental > Aquatic > Freshwater > Lake | place: USA: Lake Erie, Ohio... | reverse complement strand
AACGACAGCGAACTAACCACAGTCCTTGCGCTCGGTGCGGCAACGCTGGCTGGCAAGACCGTGGCGATGGACGGCACGTTTACCGCGCCCAACTTCAACGTCTCGCCTTCATCCACTTGCACCTTCCGCAGCCTCAACTCAGGCTCGCCAGCGATCTTGCTCCGAGCCAAGGGTGCAGGCTGCGGTAACCTCTACTTCCGCGACCTCAAGTTTGTCACCGACTGTTGGGCTGACAATGGATCGTCGAACAACGCTTTTTCGGCTTGGGTTTACAACAGTGGGACTTTCGGAGACAACACGTTCTACAACTGCACATTCCGGGGTGGCTACGGCGGCCCGGGATCAACTGGTGCAGTCTACACCAACGACTTCAACCCAACTGCGGTCTACCCCGAATACGCCTGTATTGTGCCGACCTTCACGGCGGGCGCGATCACGGCGGTGGCCAGCACTAGCCCCAACAACTACGTCGGCGGTTTGCTCGCGGACGGGACCGGGTATGCTTGGTCGGTAAACACTAATACGTCGACCAACGGCAATGTTACGTGGACTGTCCCAGCTACTGGGACGTTCGATGTCGTGTCGGGCTTTATCACCAACATCATCATCACCAACGGCGGCGCGTCGAACGCAGGAACCAACCCGGGTCTCGCCACGCAGGTTAAGACCATCACTTGGGCCGCACAGCGACCGTTCTACACCATCACTGCCGGGGCTGTAACATCTTCCGGTGGGATCAGCTTCACCGGGCGTCAGCTATTCTACGGCTGCACCTTCACCGACCTCAAGGACGGCCTCAAGTTTGGCGTCAGTTCGCCGGGGTATGTCGACGTGCAGTGGTGCACTTTCGACCGTATCTACCACGACAGTATCGCACTGTTTATTCCTTCGGCCAGTACGGCAGTTGGTTTCTCGATCACGGATAACTTTTTCACCCGTCCGATGGCACGCGACGGCGACCCCTTCGACCCGCACTCGGATATCATCCAGTTCTTCACCGCCGATACGATCTCCTCGAACTGGCCGAACGTCACCATCGAGCGCAACGTCTACGTCAATGGCAACACCCGTGGGTATGCTCAGGGCGTCTTCATGGAGAGCAACGACGCGTCGCGGCGCTACACTAATCTTCGTGTGGTCGGGAACCTTATTCTGTCAGAGGCGATGGTGAACCAGCTTGCCCTCGGCAACACCGACGGTGCTTACGTCTACCGCAACACCTTCGTACGCTTCGTGCCGGATGATGCGGACAATACCGCGACGATCTCCACAGCCCGCTACAACACCAACTGCACGGCAATCGGCAATAGCTACATCGCCAAGAACTTCGCGGAGACCTTCACTACCAGCGGGGTTGTCGTCACCAGCGGTAATGTCACTCTGACGCCGAGCAGTACGGCGGACTACGAAACCAAGTTCACGGCTGTCCCCACAACGGCGGGGGGCGCGGGGTCTTGGCCTTCGACCAAGTCTGCGGCACTGGCCGCCTTCGCTCCAGAAGTCGCCTTCGCTGGGACCGGCGCAGGGGGTTCGGATGGTTACCTAGATTACACCAACGGTACGACCGACCTAACCAAGGAGCCAGTGTTCACAGCCTTCGTCGACCTGTCTGGGCAGACGCCGTCATCGAGCGTGTCATCGAGCTGGGTTCAGCTTATGGGCGGGCCTTCGACTGGTTCGATCTCCATCACGGGCGGGACGTACCAATTCGCGGACGACGCTGCGGGCACCAACGCTACGGTCGCAACCTCGGCTAGCGGTACCTATACTCGCGGCAAGTTTATCCGTTTGAATGTCACCAACTCGGCGTCTGGCCTGACCACCACGACCGCTACGGTGACGCTGCAAGGGACTGGCTCTGCGGCCAGCCAGAACTATTCGTTCAACTCCGTGACGGCTTCGACCTTCGCCCGCCCGGTGGTGCTGCTCGACACGGCTACTCCTGACCTGTTCCGGGCAACCGGCGCGACTACGATGGGTAGCGATGGCTTCCTTGGCACGATTGCCATCTGGGGTCTCAAGGTTAACGGCGCACCTTCTGCACAGACGCAGATTTTCAACGTCTCGGCGGGTTCGGCCACGGTCCAGATCGCTATCGACGCGACCAGTGGCAGCCTGCGAGTAAACCTGCGTAACGCGGCGGTTACTACGATTGCGCAGATCATGAGCGCCAGCTTCTCGAACAACGTGGCGCATGACGTTCTGATTAGCTTCGATACCAGCGACACAACGGTCGGCACAGGGCTGCACTGCTACGTCGACGGGGTGCGCGTTACTTCAGGGCACACATGGGCTGTTGGCTCGCAGGTTGGCTACAGCCGCTCGATGACCAGCTACCAAGTCGGTCCCGGCGCTACGCAGAAGGACTACGAGATCGCGGGGCTGTATATCAACACGACCCAGCGCGTGGACTTCACCAACTCAGCCAACCGCACCGCCTTCACGCTCGACCCTGCGGCGATGGGTGTCAACGGTTCGACGCCTACCGGATCGCAACCGCGCTACTTCTTCGTCGGCACGGCGGGACAGACGGGCGGCTGGAACGATGCGGCAGGCATCAACTTCGGCTCCGGCGCGAAGTTCATCAAGGTCGCGTCCGCATCGGCAACCGATGTTTCGGGCAGCGCCTGGGTTTAAAGGACAGACCTTTTGACAGAACTCCTGGACGAGAACTTCAAGCCGGATCTCGGCAAAGTTCTCAAGGACGCGAAGATCGAAGAAGCGGAACGTCTGGCGGCGGCCGACGAGGAGAAAGCTGTCGCGCTCGCCGAGGCGTTGAAGGTCATCCGCGAACACAAGCGCAAGCACAAGTTCGACTTCTTCACGCCGTACCCGTGGCAGATCCAGTTCTACGGCGCTGGCAAGACCTCGAAACAGCGGTTTCTGATGGCCGCCAACCGCGTCGGCAAGTCCTACAGCGCCTGCTACGAGATCGCCTGCCACCTCACTGGCAAATACCCCGACTGGTGGCCGGGGATCAAGTTCCACCGGCCGATCAACGCCTGGGCGCTGGGCGTCACGGGCGAGCAGATGCGCGACGTGCTGCAAAAGGAGCTTTTCGGCGTCCTGAACGGCCGTGTGTTCGACGGCGCCTACATCCTGCCCGACGAGATCCGCTCGATCACCCCAGCCGCCGGCACACCGCGCCTGGCGAAGGACGTTTTCGTCTACCACCAGAGCGGCGGCTACAGCTGCCTGTCGTTCAAGTCGTACAGTCAGGGCCAAGGGCCGCTGATGGGGTCGTCCATCGACATCGCGCTGATCGACGAAGAGCCGACCGACCCCGAAATCTACCCACAGGTGCTGACCCGCACGGCCACCGGCAACGATGGCAAGGGCGGCTACGTCCTGCTGACGGCTACGCCGGAAAACGGGATGACTGAGCTTGTCAGCCAGTTCATGGAGAGCCTCAAACCGGGGCAGTACCTCCAGAACGTGACCTGGGACGACGCGCCGCACCTCGACGAGGACACGAAGAGCCAGCTACTGGCGGCGATCCCCGAGTATCAGCGCGAGATGCGGTCGAAAGGCATCCCGGTGCTGGGCGAAGGGATGGTCTACCCGGTGGCCGAAGAGGCGATCAAGTGCGACCCGTTTGAGATACCCAACCACTTCCGCATCGTCGCCGCCATTGACTTCGGCATCGCGCACCCGACCGCCGTGGCCTGGATGGCGTATGACGCCGACCGCGACATCATGTACCTGACCGACGCCTACAAGCGCGCGGGCGAGATCCCGGCGGTCCACTCGGCGATGATCCGCGGCAAGGGCGCCGCGATCCCGTTGATATACCCGCACGATGGCGATAACACGGAAAAGGGCAGCGGTAACACGCTGGCTGACCTCTACCGCGAAGCGGGCCTGAACGTGGTCGGCCGCTTCACCAATCCCGATGGAACCAACTTCGTCGAGCCGGGGATCATGGAGATCCTCGAGCGAATGCGGACGGGCCGCTTCAAAGTTTTCGCTGATATCAAGGACTTCTTCGACGAGTTCCGCCGCTACCACCGCAAGAACGGCAAGATCGTGAAGGAACATGACGACCTTCTCGACGCCGTGCGATATGCGTCTTTGTCTGTGCAGCGTTTTGGTGTATCGAAGGGTGAGCTACGGTTGCCAGAGGTGTACGGCAAGCACACCCTTTCGTTGGCACCCGACTACGACTTTTAGGACGAGCCATGCCCGAAATCAAAACCGAAGAGCTTACTGAGGAAGAACTGCTGGCATTGCTCGAGCAAAATCTCGAGTCCGCGGACACCTACACCGAGTCGCTGATCGGCGAGCAGCGCGAGAAGGCGCATCGGTACTACTACGGCGAGCCGCTGGGCAATGAGATCAAGGGCCGCAGCCAGCACGTCAGTCGTGACGTGTTTGACGCTGTCGAGTCGACCAAGGCGCTGATGCTCGACACCTTCACCGCCGACCGGCGCGTGGTCGAGTTCATGCCGCAGACCAACCAGGACGTGGAGAAGGCGCGGCAGGCGACGGCTTGGGTCAACTACCTGTTTTACCGGCAGAACGAGGGCTACCAGATCCTCCACGACACCGTTCACGACGGCCTGGTGGCGAAACTGGGTGTAGTGAAGCGGTGGTGGGACAGCCGCGTCACCTACACCGAAGAGCGGTTCGCCGGCCTGTCGGAGCCTGAGTTTGTCGGCCTGGCGTCCCAGCCCGATGTCGAGATCACCGAGATTGAACAAGAAACCCTGCAAGAGGCGGTGGTCGATCCGGTCAACGGGATGCTTGTCGCGCCCGCCGTTACAATCTACGGTGGTAAGCTCAAGCGCCGCATCGACAAGAGCCAAGTGCGCGTCGTCAACTGCGAACCCGAGCGGCTGTACATCAGCCCGCGCGCCAAGTCACTGGCGGATGCCGACTTCGTCTCCTACCGCCACGAAAAGGAAATCGGCGAACTTCTCGAGGACGGCTACGACCCGGAAAAGGTCGAGAAGCTGGACGAGGAGATGGATCCGTACCGCGACTCGACCACCGGCCGGGACAGCTACGACGAGTTCTCCGAGAACACCCGGATGAGCGACGATCACCCGAACCGCTCGTTCGTCACCGTCTACGAGAGCTACATCCGCATCTACGACCCCGCGGTCGACGCGCGCTGCACCGCCAAAGTCATCCACTCCAAGCGCGTTCTGCTGGACATGGAGAAGGTCGAGAGCCACCCGTTCCGCGGCTGGTGTCCGTTCCCGATCCCGCACAAGGCTGTGGGCCTTAGCCTGGCCGACGTGCTGCTGGACATCCAGAAGAGCCAGTCGTCGCTGAAGCGCAGCGTGATCGACAACGCCTTCATGACGAACACGACACGTTGGCTTGCCAACCTTTCGTTGGTTCGGAACCCGCGCGACCTGATCGACAACAAGGTCGGCGCGGTGATCGACGTGAACGCGATGGACCCGACGTCGGTCGTCCAGCCGCTGAATACGCCGCAGATCAGCCCCAACGTCTTCACGACGATGGAACTGCTGGAGCAGGAGAAGGAGCAGCGCAGCGGCTCGAGCCGTATGTCGAAGGGCCTCGACTCCGACGTGGTCAGCAAGCAGAACAGCAGCGACCTGATCACGCGCTATATGAATGCCAGCAACCGCCGCACGATGGTGATGGCGCGCAACTTCGCCGAGTGCTTCCTCAAGCCGCTGATGTACGACCTGTACCGGCTGTCCATTGAGAACGACGCCCAGCCGAAGATGGTGCAGCTGGAAGGCCAGTTCGTCGAGATCGACCCGCGCGAACTCAAGGACCGCACCGAGATGGAAGTGGCCGTGGCGCTCACTCCTGACGCCCGCGCGGCCGAAGCGCGCACTCTGACGATGCTTGACCAGATGTGGACGGCCAACCCGCAGGATCCGACGCTGGGCGGGATGTATCAGGTGCCGCAGCGTTACGCGCTGCTGTCGCGCGCGATGGACCTGATGGGCCTGAAGGGCGCCGACAAGTTCCTGCTCTCGCCGCAGACGCCCGAATACCAGCAGGGCCAGCGGCAGGCCGCGCAGAAGGCCGAGCAGGACAAGCAGATGGCGCAGCAGTTCGAGATGAAGAAGCTCGAGTTCGAGGACCGCAAGGTGGCCACTGGCGAGCAGAAGGTACAGATCGACGCCGCCAAGCTCCAGATCGACGAAGACCGCCTGCTGCTCGACATCCAGATCGCCAAGAACGACTTCATTCTCCGCGCGCAGCAAGTCGGCGACGAGGCAGAGAAGTTCGACACGGACACGGCTCTCAGCGCGATGGAGCTTCGCCACCGCATGAAGGTGGAAACGATCCAAGCCGAGAACCAACGCATGGCGATGGAACACAAGGACAACAGCTGATGGACTTTGACAAGGCAGTAGCCGCCTTCCAGCGCAAGATGAAGGGTCAGGACTTGGCCACCGTCAAGCGCGAGCAGTACCGGGCGATGATCAAGGATTACACCTCCCTGAAGTACGCGCCGGCAGTCAACGGCGAACGCCGTGAGCGCGAAATCACGCAGGAGATGACCGACAAGCGCGACGAGGACAGGAAGGCCGCCGATCTCGACGTGCTGACCGACAGCCTGATCGGTTTTGTCGACATCGAACTGCCGCCGGCCCAGCCGCGGAAGGGGAATCGCAAGTGAGCATCGACCTGACCCCGGTAACTGACGCCCAGCACCTGGCCGACCAAGCTTCGCGGCTGCTCCAGAACGATGCGTTCAACGATGCGTTCGCCAACCTTATGGCCGACCTCGAGAAGCAAATGTTCATGACCGACCCCAGCGCGGTGGGGGAGCGTGAAACTCTCTACCATCTGCACCGCGCATCGCAGATGTTCGTTAACAATATCGCATCCCGCATCAACCATTTGGTGTTGAACGAGAGCGACGATTGATTTAGATAGGAGACTTGAGTTGACAGAGCAAACCCAAGCGGACTCTGCACCGAGCGTAGAAGAGCGTTTGGCCGCGGTCCTTTCCAGCCCCGAAGTATCGGACAACCTGGACGCCGAAGCCGATGATCAGCCCGACGAGGGCGACGCAGTAGTTGAGGACGAGGTTGAAGCCGATACCGAAGAGTCCGAGGAAGCCGAAGATGGCCAAACCGAGGACGAAGAGGGAGAAGCCGATACCGAAGAGGAATCAGACGACGACTCTGAACCCGACGACGCCAAGGAACCCGAGTTCCTAGAGATCGACGGAGAAAAGGTCGACGTTGAAGAGGTCAAACTCGGATACCTCCGTCAGGCCGACTACACCAGGAAGACGCAGGCAGTCGCGGAACAACGGAAGGCCGCCGAAGATGAACGGCAGTATTTCGCTTCCTCGCTGAACAGCATCCTGACCGCCGTGGGCGCCGACATTCAGCGTTTCGAAAGCGTTGATTGGGAGCGCGCAGCAGCGGAAAACCCTGACCAGTACCGTCAGGCCAAAGCTGCGTACGAACAATCCTCTGCTCTGTTCAACGGCATCCGCCAGCAGACTGAAGACTTCGTACAGCGGACCAAGCAGGCGCAGGAAACTGCGCTGAAGGCGCAAGCCAAGGAATCCGTGGCGATCTTGAAGACCGCCATCCCTGGCTGGAACAACGAGTTGTACGCTCAGATCGGCGAGTACGCCCAGAATGAACTGGGTTTCAAGCCGGATGAGTTCAACAACATCGCCGACCACCGCGCGATTCGGTCCATCTGGCTGGCCATGCAGTACGACAGGGGTCGCAAGGTAGCTACCGAGAAAACCGTCAAGGTGGCGCCTACTCGTACATTGTCGGACAAGAAGGCCGCAGAAGCGAAGATCGTCAACAACCGGAAGCAGAACACGAAGCAGCGCGAGCGGCTTCGGCAGACGGGCAAGGTCGATGACGCAGTGGCACTCTTGGCCAATCGCTTGAGGTAACACGAATCATGGCTACTATCACTGGGGTCGCAAAGACCTACGATCTCGTCGGCAAGCGCGAAGACGTCGAAGACATCATCTACGACATCTCGCCGACCGACACTCCCTTCCTTTCGTCCATCGGCACCGGCAAGGCCAAGGCTACTGTTCACCAGTGGCAGCAGGACAAGCTGGACTCGCCGGCCGCTAACGCGGTTGTTGAAGGCGCGGCAGCTGGTACTGCTTCGGCCACCGACACGACCATCAAGTCTGCCAACACGCAGATCTTCAAGAAGGTCGTGGAAGTTTCCGGCACTTCGCAGGCCATTGGTCTGTACGGCCGCGCGGACGAGCTTGCTCGTCTCGTTGCCAAGAAGGGCAAGGAACTGAAGCGCGACATCGAGTACGCGATGGTTGGTGCCGGCCAGGCAGGTACTGCCGGTAACGGTTCGACCGCCCGCCAGCTGACTTCGGCGCAGAACCAGATCGCTGCTGCGACGACCAACAGCAACGCGGGTAACCGCGCCTTCACCGAAACCATCCTGCTCGACGTGATGCAGAAGGTGTTCACCGCTGGCGGTATGCCGAACCAGCTCCAGGTGACCCCGTCGCACTCGCTGATCGTGGCTGGCTTCGCTGCTGCCTCGGGTCGCACCCGCGACTTCGGCATGCAGAAGAAGGTCGTGAACGCGGTTGACCTCTACGTCTCGCCGTTCGGCGAAGTCGCAGTGGTTCCGAACCGCTTCCTGAACGCCAACACTGCCATGGTCCTCGACACCGAGTACTGGAGCCGTGCGGTTCTGCGCCCGATGTCGACCACCGTCCTCGCTAAGGACGGCGACAGCGACAAGCGCATGATGCTGACCGAACTGACCCTCGTTTGCGAAAACGACGAGGCGTCGGGTCTGGCCAAGGATCTGACTGCCTAAGTCGGAACTGGGGAGGGTCGGCCTTCGGGTCGGCCCTCTCTCCCCAATTGAAAGTTCAGAGATGTCCGACGAAGTCAAAACCACCCTCGAGTTTGACGCGGCGGAAGGCAAGCACGTCCTTCGCCACACGCAGGACGTGTCCTCCATTCTTGACGCCAATCGGCGCGCGCAGGCCGACAGCATCGGCTCCCGCTTTGGCGACTTCGCTCGCGTGGCCAGCATCCCGATGGCGGTCGTGCTTGAGTGGAAACAGAAATACGGCATCAACGCGATGGCGCCCACGCCGGAAGACAAGATCCGCATGGTTGCGTTGCTCAACGATCCAGACTATGCATATCTCCGCACCCGCGGAGGTAAGCTGTGAGCGTCGCTAACTACAGTGAACTGAAGACGGCAATCGCCGACTGGCTGAACCGGGACGACATCAGCGATGCGCGTTTGGCCGATTTTGTCTCGTTCGCTGAGAACCACATCTTCCACAAGCTGCGCATCCCGACGATGGAGCGCATCGTGCTGTTGGACACAGACAGCGACGGCCTGGCATACATCCCAGCCGACTTCCTCGAGGCGAAGGACGTGTTCTTTAACGACTCGCCGCTCGAGCGCATCTCGCTGACCGATCTCAAGACCCGCGGCGCGCACTCGGGCAAGCCGTACTACTTCGCCCGCGAGAGCGGCCAGTTGATGTTCTGGCCCAACCCTGGCGACACCACCACGACCGGCGACGATCTCAGGATGGTCTACTACGCCGAACCGGATCGGCTGTCCGGCACCGTGGCGACCAACAGCGTATTCCTGCTGTCGCCGGATCTCTATCTGTACGGCGCCTTGGTCGAAGGCGGGGTCTATCTTGGCATGAGCGCCGATAAGGTCGGCCTTTGGAAGGCCAAGTTCACTGAACTGATGGACCGCCTGACCGAACACGCTCGCCAGGCTGAAACCTCTGGCAGCACCGCTACGATCCTGAGCGGGTACTAAGTGGGCAGCGGCTTCTTCTCGCAGAGCAACCCTCCTCCTCTGGAGCAGGAAGAGGGAGGTACTCCCCCCGGCAACGTGGTCGTGCAAGAGCCGACCGGCGTAGACGGAGCCACGTCCAGCTTCTACGGTCGCGGCGCCTCGCCGGCTGTGCAGGCGTTCGAAGAGGACGCGCGGCAGGCGGCGGAAGCAGCAGCCGCGAGCGCGGCCGCCGCAGCCGCCAGCGCGGCGGAAGCAGCAACAACGGCTGTGCCAGCCGGCGGCTCCACTGGCCAAGTGCTGACCAAGCTCTCCGCCGCTGACTACGACACCTACTGGGCGGTGGGCGGTGGCGGTGGCGGCGGCGCCGGGGTCTGGGGGTCGATCACCGGCACCCTGTCGAGCCAGACCGACCTCCAGACCGCGCTCGATCTCAAGCTGGCGACGGCAAACTTCACCTGGACCAACTTGGCGGGCAAGCCGACGACGTTCACGCCGTCCGCGCACAACCACGTCATTGCTGACGTTACGGGGCTTCAGACCGCGCTGGACGGCAAGCAGACGGCGGGCAGCTACGCGGCGTCGGTCCACAACCACGTCATCGCGGATGTGACCGGGTTGCAGACCGCGCTGGACGACAAGGTCAACACCACCCACATCGGCGCGACCGGCGCGGCGCACGGCAACGCTTCGACCTCAATTGCTGGCTTCATGTCGGCGGCCGACAAGACGAAGCTCGACGCCCTGGCGACTGTGGCGACCACGGGCAGCGCGGCAGACCTGACGGGCAACCTCGCCGTGGCCCGTCTGGGCGGAGGCACCGGGGCCAGCGCGACGACCTTCTGGCGCGGCGACGGCACCTGGGCGACGCCAGCCGGCGGCGGCGGCGGTAGCGGCACCGTCACCAGCGTTTCGGTTACCACGGCCAACGGTGTTTCGGGTTCGGTTGCGACCGCTACCACAACCCCGGCCATCACGCTTACGCTGGGGGCCATCACGCCTTCATCGGTTGCGGCAAGCGGCACTGTAACGGGGTCCAACCTTTCCGGCACAAACACGGGCGACCAGACCATTACCCTGACGGGCGATGTGACGGGCAGCGGCACCGGCTCGTTTGCGACGACCATTGCCGCCAACGCGGTAACGAACACAATGCTGGCGGGCGGCATCGCCAACGCCAAGCTCACCAACTCCTCGGTCACGGTGAACGGCACCGCGATTGCGCTGGGCGCGAGCGGCACGATCACGGCGAACACGACCAACTCGCTCACGGCGGGTTCGGGCCTGTCGGGGACCGCCTTCAACGGCAGCGCGGCGCTGACTTGGACGCTGGCCACTGCCTACGGCGACACGGTCAACCCCTACGGGTCGAAGACGGCCAACTTCGTGCTGGCCGCGCCGAACGGCACCGCGGGCGTTCCGACCTTCCGCGCCCTGGTGGCAGCTGATGTGCCGACGCTGAACCAGAACACCACTGGCAGCGCGGCAACCCTGACCACCTCGCGCTCGATCACCATAACCGGCGATGTGTCGTGGACGGTGAGCTTCAACGGTTCAGGTAACGTCTCGGCGGCCGGCACGATTGCCAACAGCGCGGTGACGCTCGCCAAGATGGCGGACGTGGCAACCGGCACGGTGTTCTACCGCAAGACGGCAGCAACCGGCGCACCGGAAGTGCAGACCCTCGCCACGCTCAAGACCGACCTCGGCCTGACCGGCACCAATTCGGGCGACCAGACGATAACGCTTACCGGAGACGTTACCGGCTCTGGCACCGGCTCTTTTGCAGCCACCTTGGCCAACAGCGGCGTCACCGCCGGCACCTACCGCAGCGTCACGGTAAACGCCAAGGGTCTGGTGACGGGCGCGACCGCCAAGGAAGTGCCGGGTGTTCAGACCGTAACCTCCGCGTCTACGGTCACGCCGAACGCTGACACTAACGACGTTGTGTGCATTCAGGCGCAGGCCGTCGCTTTGACCCTCGCCGCGCCTAGCGGCACGGCGAGCGACGGCGAGAAGCTGGTCATCCGCATCAAAGATAACGGCACGACTCGGACGATCAACTGGAACGGTGTTTACGTCGCAGCTGGCGCGGCGCTGCCGGCCGCCACCACCGCGGGTAAGTGGCACCACGTCGGCTTCATCTACAACACCAACGCGGCGGCTTGGTTGTGCGTCGCAGCGGTGGTGCAGGCCTGATGCCTACGATCATCCTCACGGCTGGGACGGCGGTTACGCTGCCATCGGACTGGAATCCGGCGAACAACACCATCGAGGTCATCGGTGCTGGCGCTGGCGGCGGGCGTCGTACAGCAAATGCCGGCGGGCAGGGCGGCCCCGGTGGCGGCTACGCCAGGATAGCGAACTTCGGCACCGCCAATCAGTCACTGACGATCAGCATCGGCAGCGGCGGCGTCGGCACCGCCACTTCGGTCGGCACGGGCGGCAACACTTGGGTCAGCAACACCGGCTCCGCCCCGACCACGACCGGCCAAGGGGTTCTGGCCCGCGGCGGCGGCCAGTCGACCACCCAGGTCGGTACGACTACGTTCCTCGGCGGCTCAGGCGGCGCTGCGTTCAACTCAGGCAGCAACGACAGCGGCGGCGGTGGCGGCGGTGCGGCGGGCAAGACCAGCGTGGGCGGCAACGGCACTGCGGCAACGTCGGGAACCGCCGCAGGCGCGGGAGGTACGGCAGGGACCGGCGGCAGCTGGACCGCCGACAGCGTGTCGTTGAGCGGGACGGGCCTGGCCTTCATCTCGTCGGGCAACTCGGCTCCAAACGGCGCGGGCGGCGGCGGCGGCGCGGGCGGCGTCGGCGGCAGCGAGCCGGGAACGACAGGCGACCTTTATGGCGGTGGCGGTGGCGGCGGCAGCTACAACTCGGTTGACGTCGCCAGCTACAACGGCGGAAGCGGCTGCAATGGTCTGGTCATCCTCACCTACACGCCGGCGCCGGCATCGACCGGCGGTATGTTCGCGGTGTTCTGAGGAGAGATGCAGTGACCCTTCAATCTTCTGGAGCGATCAGTCTCGCCAACGTGCAGACCGAGTTCGGCGGCGCAAACCCGATCTCCATGTCGGAGTACTACGCTGGCGGGACTTACGTCCCCAGCGGCACGACCGGCGTCAACGGCGCGGTCCCGACCAGCGGCGCTATCTCCGTGTCGAAGTTCTACGGCACGACCGCAGAACTGGTCACCATAACCGACGAGTTCATCACGTCGACCAGGGTAGCCTCGGGTACCGCGGTGTCGGCCTACGTTCTCAAGGCGACCGGCGACATCAACCAGATCGTCAACACCGACACGACCGACATCGGCGACTGGATCACGCCGAAGTCGTCCGCCAGCAACTTTGAGTGCTACGCGACCCTGAGTTCGGGGACGCTCTCCAGTGGCACGACAGGCTCCTGGCTGGCGCTCACGTCTGAACGCAGTTGGACGCGGAATCGTTCGACCACCGGCACCAGCACGGCTGTCATCGTCGTGGAAATCAGGAAGGTCGGCACCAGCACGGTTCTCGACACCGCGACCATCACCCTTGAAGCGAATTGGGAACCGTAAGATGTCCGACCACCCAAGCCCTGACGTACAACTCGCGCTGTTGGAGGCGGATGTCAGCCAAATGAAAGACGATGTGAAGGCGCTTCGCCAAGAGGTGAAAGACCTTCTTGACGCTTGGAAGACGGCGACTAATGTGTTGGCTTTCGTCAAGTGGCTGGCGGGTATCGGCACCGCGGCTGCTTTTTTGTGGGCCGTACTCAAGGCAAAGTTTGGCCTATGACTGACAGTGGTATCCCCAGCTGGATGCAGATCGCCAAGGACTGCGTGGGTCTGAAAGAGATCCCCGGCGCGAAGCACAACGGCGTCATCCAGGGCTGGCTGGCCAAGCTAGGTGCGTGGTGGCGCGATGACGAGACGCCGTGGTGCGGTGTGTTCGTGGCGCACTGCCTGCGCGAGGCGGGCCTGCCGGTTCCGCAGAACTGGATGCGCGCGAAGGCGTGGTCCGACTACGGCTCGCACCTGCGCAGCACCCACGTCGCCCCCGGCGCGATCTTGGTGTTCTCGCGCGTCGGCGGCGGCCACGTCGGGTTCTACGCTGGCGAGGACAGCACTCACTTCTACGTCCTCGGCGGCAACCAAGGCAACGCGGTGACGATCTCCAAGATCGCCAAGGTGCGTTGCATTGCTATCCGGTGGCCGAAGGGCGAGCCGGTCATCGGCGGGCCGAAGCGCCTGTCGCTCAAGGTCGGCACAACTACGAATGAAGCATAGGAGAACGAATATGTTTGCAGGATACAAGACCTACGTCACCGCAGGCGTTGCTGTGGTAACCGCAGTGGCTGCCTACCTTGTCGGCGAAGCCGACCTGATGCAGACCGCGCAGCTGGTCTTCACCGCGCTGCTCGGCGCGTTCATTCGCAACGGCATCCAGTGATCGGACTACTCAAGAAACTGTTCGGGCTGCTCGAGGCGTTTATCCGCCTCCGGGCAGACCGGCAGCTTCTCGGGGCCGGCGAGGCGCAGCAGCGCGACGCCGCTACTCAGGAGGTAATGAAACATGAAAAGCAAGCCCAAGAAGCTGTATCTGTGGCTGATCCCGCTCGCACTGAGCGGCTGCGCAACAAATACGACCGCGCCCGTGGCGCAGAACCCGATCAACCCGACAATCGTGACCAGTGACTACTGCCGCATCAACCAGCCGCTGACGTACGACAGCGCGGTCGATTCGCCGGAAACGCAGGCGCAGATTGAGCGGCACAACAGCCGGTACGCCTGCGTGTGTGAGGACGACTGCCCGCAGAAACCGGGTGAAACAAAGCCTATCCCGTGATATGGCGGGGTTGAAGAGGATTTAACGATGGGCCTTGAGACAGCGACCTACATCAACGGGCTGGTGGACACCAACCCCACGTCGTCTGACAACGCCAACCAGGGCGACAACCATCTGCGCCTGATCAAGGCGACGCTCAAGGCCACCTTCCCGAACATCACCGGGGCGGTGACGGCGACGCACACGCAGCTGAACACGGCGTACCTCCCGCTGGCTGGCGGGACTCTGACCGGCGCGCTTAACGGAACCGCCGCCACTTTCAGCGGCGCGGTGACCGGCGGGAGCTTCGTCGGCCCGCTCACCGGCAACGTCACCGGCAACGCCTCGACCGCCACGGTTCTCCAGACCGCGCGGACGATCAACGGCGCCAGCTTCAACGGTTCGGCCAACATCTCGTTCACGACCGACGCCACCGCCGAGGGCGCGACGAACCTGTACTTCACCAACGCCCGCGCCCGCAGCGCAATCAGCGTCGGCGGGTCGCTCTCGTACAACAGCGGCACTGGCGTCATCAGCTACACCACGCCGAACTCGGATGGCATCGCCGAGGGCGCGACGAACCTGTACTTCACCAACGCCCGTGCGCGGTCAGCGATCAGCGCCAGCGGCTCGCTCTCGTACAACAGCGGCACGGGCGTCATCAGCTTCACCGACGCGGTCACCAGCGTTGCCGGCAGGACCGGCGCGATCACTCTGGCCACGTCGGACGTAACCGGGCTTGACACTGCTCTCGCGGGCAAGCTCTCGACCAGCGGCGGCTCGCTCTCGGGCAACCTGTCGGTCACCGGCACGATCACCGCCACTGGCGACATCACCGCCTTCTCGGACGCCCGCCTCAAGTCGCACGTCGAGACGATCAGCGAGGCGATCTACAAGGTCAAGCAGCTGCGCGGTGTGAGCTACATCAGCAAGTTCAACATGGAACCGCGGATCGGTGTGATCGCCCAAGAGGTCGAGCGCGTCATCCCCGAGGTGGTTCACACCCACGGCGATGGCCTGAAGAGCGTGGCATACCAGAACCTGGTCGGCCTGCTGATCGAAGCGATCAAGGATCTCGAGTTGCGGGTCGCGGAGTTGGAGGGCCGCTAAATGGTGATGGTCCCGCTGCGGAGCATCGGCGCCGGGGGCTTGGTCCCTGACCAGCAGCCGTACGACGTGGAACTCACGCAGTTCCCGGCGGGCAACAATGTGCAGTTCTTCAACGGCCGCCTCGGCAAATCGCTGGGCTATGTTGACGTGGCCACGGTGGCCAACGCTCCGACCCATGTGGCCGGGTGGGCGGTCGACGGCAACAACAGCCTCGTCATCGGCACGAACAACAACCTCTACCGCTTCAACGGATCGACGGTATCCGACGTCACCGCGACGGCGTACCCCAGCGGCTACGCCAACAGCCCGCGGTGGCAGTCGTCCCAACTCGGCACCGGCTTTCTCGCCAACAACGGCAGCGACAAGCCGCAATACATGACAGCGGCGGGCAGCAACTTCGCCGACCTGACCAACTGGCCATCGGCGCTGCGCAGCAGCAGCATCCGGCCCTTCCTGTCGTTCCTTGTCCTCGCGGGCTACACAGACGGCTCGACCGAGTATCCGTATACGGTGCGGTGGTCGGACGAGTTCGACCCGACCTCGGTGCCGGGGTCTTGGGACATCACCAGCACCACCAACCTGGCTGGCGAGAACGTCCTGGGCGGGCGCCTCGGCCGCCTAGTGGACTCGCTGCCGCTGGCTGGCGTCAACGTCATTTATGCCGAACGCGGCGCGTACGCCATGAGCTTCATCGGCGCGCCGCTGGTCTTCACCTTCCGCGAACTATTCGACGACGGCGGCATCGTCAACCGTGGCGCTGCCTGTGTGTTCGACAACCGCCACTTCGTGGTCGGCCGCGACGACATCTACATCCACGACGGCTCGTCGAAGCAGTCGGTGGCGACGAAGCGGGTCAAAAACACCTTCTACAGCGAAATCGCCGACACGCGCAGCGTCTTCGTCGTCAACGACGCGCCGAGCAACGAGATCTGGATCGGCTACGCCGACAAGAACTCGAGCAACGCCGAGACGGCTAACCGCGCGTTGGTGTGGAACTACAGCAACGATGCGTGGACTTTCCGCGATCTGCCGAACGTGCGGTCGATGTGTGTCGGCCCCGCCATCGGCGGCGGCGGCAGCGGCACTGGCTCGACGTGGGACGACCTCGGGGTCGTCTGGGACAGTTGGTCCTTGCTGTGGTCGGATCTCGGTGCGGACACCCAGGCCAAGAACACCCGGCTGTTCTCCGCTGGATATGGCGCGTCAAAGATCCACGCCCACAACGAAACATACGGTGCAGCGGGCGCCGGGTATCTCGCGTTCGTGGAAGCCAGCAAGATTGACCTCGACGCCGTGTTGCAGCGGCCGGTCGAGCGCGTCATCCAGATCAAGCGGATCGTCCCGCAGATGAAAGGCACTGGCACCGTCCTGATCAAGGTCGGGTCGTCCAACTCGCCGCAAGGGCCGGTGACGTGGAAGACCACGAAGAGCTACGACGTCGAGAGCGATTACAAGGTCGACACGCGCGTTTCCGGGCGCTATCTTGCATTGAGGATTGAATCTTCCGACGTTGCAGGTTATTGGCAACTGGGTGGATTTGATTTGGACGTAGAAGAGGTGTCGGAGCGGTGAGTTACGTCCCCGCGCCAACCCTCGCTAAAACGGTCGAAGACTTGCGCCGCTGGGCGACACTGGAACTCCAACGTGTCGCCGATAACTTCAGGGCCGCGCAAACACCAACGATCCCGCTTCTTTATGCCGTTCCCGATAAACCGACCGATGGCCAGTTGGCCAGGGCGGATGGAACGGCATGGAATCCTGGTAGTGGTCGCGGCATCTATTGCTACGACAACGGTGTTTGGAAGTTCCTCGGGTAGGGTAAAAGTATGGCGTTTCTTGGAATCGGCGGTAGCAGTTCAAACAACGTCTCTTCGGGCGTTCAGGGGAACTACGCGCTTGGCGAGAACATCAGCCAGAGCGGCTCGCAGCAGGGGTCGGACTCCAGCAGCACCGGGATTAATTTCTCGCAGACCGGCCAGAGCATCTACGGCGGGCAGCAGCCGTACATCAACGACATCTACGCAAATGCGGCAAATCTATACGGCAACTACGGGATGCCGGATCGGCAAGTCGCCGGCCTGAACCCGATGATGGCCGCGAACGCTGGCTTCGCCACTGGCGGCGGCAACGACATCTACACCCAGCAGCTGATGTCTTCGCTGGGCAACATGGGCGGCTACGGCGCGGCGGCCAACACGGCTAACCGGATGTCTGGCGGCAACGCCTACGGCGCACCGATGACCAATGGGTTGAACTACGCCGCTCTCGCTGGCGCGGTTAACAACCCGTGGCTCGACGGCCAAATCGACGCGGCCAGCCGCGACGTGGTCCGCAACCTGAACGAGAACCAGCTGACCGGCAACGCGGCGATGGCCGCAGGCACTGGCAACAGCGGCTCCAGCCGCCGCGCAGTGATGGACGCCATTGCCGTGCGCGGCACGGCCGACCGCGTGGCCGACATCGGGTCCACGATGCGCGGCCAGGCATACTCGCAGGGCCTCGGCCTCGCCAACACCACGGCACTGGCGAACCAGAACGCGATGCTGGGGACCAACGCCCTCAACGCCAACCTGATGGGCCAGGGCGCGCAGTTGAATTACAACATCGGCCAGGCGGGCAGCACAGGTCTGCGCGACGCCTACGGCACGGGCGCGAACAACGCTGGCATGGTCAACGATACCGGCGCGATGTTGCGGCAGTACCAGCAGCAGCTGCTGGACACGAACTACAGCAACCAGATGAACCCGTACAACTCGCTCCAGATGTACAAGTCGTTCATCGGCGACCCGACCGTGCTATCCAGCGGCACCAGCTTTGGCCTCGACCGCTCGAACAGCAACAGCTTCGGCAACAGCTTCAATAACTCGTACAGCTACGACCAGAGCGCCGGCCAGAGCTTCAACTCTGCCACCGGCAACAGCAAGTCGTTCAACGCTAGCGTGGGCTTCGGCAAATGAACTTTGGATCGATCTTCAAGACGCTGTTCGGGACTGCGAAGAGCGCGAACGAGCAGCAGGGCGGCCAAGGGGCTTCGGCGATGGCCGACGCGCTGGCCCGCTCGTTCTACGAAGCCAACCAGGGCGGCGCGACGGACGGCAGCGGCCTGACAGACATGGCGCGGCTTTGGGACAGCACTAGCGCTCAGCCCGCGCCATCCGCCGCACCCGCAGCGCAGGGCGGCGTATCGCCGTCGACAATGCGGCTGATCGCCCCGCCGCAGGCCGGCAATTTCAACATCACTGCGCCGCAGGGCAGCAAGGCGAAGAACTACCGGCCCGCGATGATGTCGATGGACGCGCCAGGGCCTAGCGCCCTGGCGAACCTCGGTCTGCTGCCGCAGCGCGCCGCGCCGTTCCAGATCACTGCGCCGCAGGGAACCAAGTCGAAGAACTACCGGCCTGCGCAGATGGTGATGAACGCGCCGTCCGCAGTCGGCCCCGATGCAATGATGCAAGTGCTGGACATGATGCGCCCGCAGTCGCCGTTCGGCACCAACGGGCGGGGGTAACCGATGTCTAGGCCGATGGCCCCTCTCTACGACACTGTCGAACAGGTCGAGAGCCGCGGCAAACAAAAAGCGGTCAGCCCGAAGGGCGCCCGTGGCGTGATGCAGTTGATGCCAGGGACGATGCGCGACCCCGGATTCGGCGTAACGCCGCCGCGCGACAACTCGGAAGCCGAGAACCGCCGCGCGGGCCGTGAATATCTGGACGCCATGCACAACCGCTATGGCGACCCAAAGCTGGCGCTGATGGCCTACAACTGGGGGCCAGGCCGCGTTGATACATGGATCAAGAACGGCCAGAACCAGAACGCCGTCCCGAAAGAAACTAGGGACTATGTACGGAAGATCATGGGTGGAAATATGGCATTGAACGGACCCACTCAAGCGCCAGCCGGTCAGCCGGTCCTGCTGGCCCAGCAGCCGCCCCGCGACCCCGTGGCGCCGATCCTCGCGCAGAACCCGAACGCGCCGGGACAGATCCAGTCGCGCCCGGTCCTCACCGACGCGATGGTCAACGAGGCGATGGCGCCCCAGACCAACGCCGCCGAGAACAGCGTGGCGATGCAGCAGCTGAAGGCGCTCGAAGGAAACATCGACGCCAACGTCCGCGCGAAGCAGGCCGCTCTGCTCGGCCCCGAGGCTGCTCAGTTCGCGCAGCAGAACAATCTCGCCTTCAACGACCCGCGCGTCCTCGAGATGGCGGGCAAGAAGAACGTCAACCCGCTCCAGAAGGGCCTGTCGATCCTGCAAGGGATCATCGGTACGCCGCTTGGCATCATCGGCAACGCGCTTGGCGAGAACATCGACTACACCGCCGCGTTCACGCCGGAAAAGACCTACCGCACCCGCGCGCAGGCGGCTATCGCCGCGCTCGATGCTCAAGGCCTGGAGGCCAAGAAAGAGATTGCCGGGATGCGTCAGGACACGCGCCAGTCAATCTTCTCGGCCGTCGCGCCCGCGGTGCAGAGCGCCTACAACCTGAACACCGAACAGGGCAAGGCCAACATCGGCAATACGACCGAAGAGCAGATCATCAACGACACGCTGCGCAAGAACGGTTTCGTCGACCAGTACGGCAACGTCGACCGCTCATCCCCGCAGGCGCAGCAGTTCATTCTCAGCCTGAAGCAGCAGATGTCGGTCGCCGAGAACACCGGCAAGCCCGACCCGAACGCCGGCATCGCCGCCGCGCTCTCTGGCCTCACCACCGCGTTCACGAAGGGCCGCGACGACAAGTGGGGCGACCTAGACGCGAAGTGGCAGTCCGACACGCTGTTGTCAGCGCAGACCGCCTCGGGCCAGATCAACTCGGCCGAGTCGCTGCTGGCGGCCTCGCGCCGCCTCGGCGATGTGAACTACGGCGGCCTCGTCGGCGACGCCAAGCGCGAACTGCAAAACTCGCTGGCCTCGCTCGGCTACAAGTCTGAGGATATCAGCAACGCCGCCGTGGTTGACGGCCTGATCACCCAGCAGGCTTTGCCGCGTATGCAGATGCTGGGCGGCAACGACTCCGAGAAGGAGCTGACGATGATCACCAACTCGCTGGGCGGCAGCAAGTCGACCTTCGCCGCCCGCGAGACGGCGCAGCTGTCGAACCTGGCATCGCTCCGGGCGCAGAAGGAGTACGGCGACAACTTCCTGAAGTACGTCAATCGCGTTGGACGCCAGAGCGCCAACCAGATCGACTTCATGCAGTCGGACGAATACAAGGGCTTCACGCAGAAGAAGCTCTTCCAGTTCGAACCGCGCATCCTGCCTTCGCTTGCGCGTCTCGACCCGAAGCGGTATTCGAACTTTGCGTTGGTCAATGGCCAGGTTTACGTTAAGACCGGGAAGAACGCGGTGCCGATCACCTCGCTCTCGCAGGAGCAAATCAACCGCGCGATGGGGAACTAACCGATGCCCAACCCTGACGGCTCACTCACTCCCGCGGAGTTCGAACAGGCCCGCCAGCAGATGCTTGGCGGGCAGCAGTCTGCCGCCCAGCCGCAGCCAGGGATTGATGCGTCGGTGTCGTACGACCCGGCTGAGTGGAAAGACGGCGTCTACGTCGGGCCGCAGGGCGGCGAGATCTCGCTCGACGAGTTCCGCCGCGCCCAGCAAGTCGACAACGCTGACGCGGCCATCGCGCAGCTGCCGAAGAACCCGAAGGCCGACCAAGGCGGCTTCATGGGCTGGGTCACCGGCAACAGCCGCCAGGAGTACGACATCCCCGAGTTCAGCCCTGGGCTGGGTGGTCAACTGGCCACGTCCACGGCCCTCGGCGACGAAGGCAAGATGGGCATCATCCAGAAGATGTATGCCGACGAGGCCCCGACCTTTACCGCCGACAAGTTCGGCAACATCATGGTGTCGTTCGGCGCGGGCGCGAACGAGGGTAAGACGTTCTACGTCAACCAGCCGGGGTTCTCGGCGCAAGACGCCACCACGCTCGGCACCAACCTCGCGATGACCGCCATCCCCGGCGGCCTCGCCGCGCGCGGCGCCCTCGGGCTTGGCCTCCGCGGCACGCTCGCAGTGGGCGGGTCTGCGGCGGTCGGCGCTATGGCTGGTGACACCGCCCGCCAGGTGGCCGGCAACGCGATGGGTGACACCAGCCGCAACGATAACCTGGTCCCCGGCATCGACCTACCCGAGATGATCACGGCCGGGGCTGGCGAAGGCCTCGGCGCTGGCGTGGGCTACGCCGCGTCGACATACCCGCGCCTCGCGGGCGCCCCCGCCGACGTGGTCCAGAACGTGCGTGACGCGGGAGTGTTGTCGGAGAACACCGGCATCCCGTTCACCCGCGGTCAGGTCATCAACACCCCAGCCGCGCGTACGCGGATGAGCAACCTCGGAGAGTACCCGCAGACCTCTGGCGAGATGACCGACGCACTGGCCGCGCAGACGACGAAAACCAAGACGGCGGTGGAGCAGATCGTCAATCCGCCGACGACTGGCCCCGGCATCCTGGCCGACACCCGTGCGCAGAACGCCGCGGCCGCCGTCGTCAAGAACGCCAAAGATGCCCGCAAGGCCGCAGCCGACCCGGCCTACGCCGCTGCGCTCGACTCCAACCCGCCAGTCGACACGACGCCGCTGGTCGCGAACCTCGAGAAGGTCCGCAACGGCTTGACGAAGAACGACCCGCTGCGCCCGACGCTCGACAAGGCGCTCGAGGACTTGAACGCTGGCGATATGTGGCAGCTGACCCCGCGCCAGCTTCAGGGCGTCCGCATCGCCACCAACGACGCGCGCGAAGAGGCACTGCGGCAGGGCAAGAACGGTCTGGCCAACAGCCTCAAGCCGGTGGTCGACGAGATCACGACGTTCATCGAGGGCAACGCCAAGGGCTACACCGCCGCTAACCAGCTGTGGACCGATCTGACCAAGCCGATTGACCAGCTTGAGGGCAGCGCCATCGGCGCCTTGGCGAAGTCGGATTCGTTCACCCTTGGCAAGTTCACTGAGCGCCTGTTCGGTGAGAACAGCGCGCTGAAGGGCCAGCGGCAGTTCGTCAAGGAGAACCTCGACAAGGTCGACCCGACGATCTACCCCGATCTTGCCCGCGCCGAATTGCAGCGGCGCTTGTCGCTGATTCCTGACTACGGCATGGGCGGCGGCGAACGCAATGTCCCCGCGCAGCTGAACAAGGCCCTGTTCGGGACCGAGGCATCGCGCGATATGTGGAAGCAGGCGCTACCCGGCATGGAGCAAGCCATCGACGACCTGGCCGACGCACTGGACATCGCGGCGCGCGGCCGCGCCAAGGAGTCTGGGACCGTCGCCAAGGGTGCGGAAGCCGACGCGGCCACCAGCGCCGTGGAAAAGGCCCGCCTGCGCGACACGACCGTCTACGGGACGTTGCTGTCTGCCGCCCGCTGGGCGGTAACGAAGACCGCGGAGAAGGCCGGCGGACCTTTCACCACCCGCATTCGCCAAGGGCAGTTGGCCGAAGAGGTCAACGTCAACTTCCCGAAGGCGGCCGACGATCTCCTCGAGGAGATGCGCAAGTCGAACAAGGCGGCCGACCGCGCCATCGTTGCCTTCATCCAATCCGCCAAGCAGTACGCTGCATCTGAACCGGACCCGGAGGACAAGCCCAAGGCGAAGCAGGGCGTCCTCGCGCAATAACAAAGAAAGCCCCAATGGATGGCACTGACTGACGACGAGTTTATCGCCGCGTGGCACCGCGCAGACTGTTCACCCGCCCAAGTTGCCAAGCTGACCGGCCTCCACGTCCGCGGGATCTACGGCCGCCGCAAGCGCCTCGCGGAGAAGGGCGTCATCCTGCCGTCGATCCCGACCAGCGCGGGCGGCGAAGCAGCCAACGTCTACACGACCGACGCTGCGCGGGCCTACGCCCGTGAGCGCACCGCCGAAGTCCACGAAGGCACGGTGATCGTGTTCTCCGACGCACACTTCTGGCCTCAGCCGCGCACCGTGGCGAACAACGCGCTGCTGGAACTGATCCGCGACCTGAAGCCCCGGCGCATCGTCGCCAACGGCGACATCTTCGACGGCGCTGGCCGGATCTCGACGCACCCGCCACTCGGCTGGGCCAAGGTGCCTTCGCTTCAGGAAGAGATCGAGGCCTGCCAAGAGCGGATGCACGAAATTGAGCTTGTGGCCCCGCGTGGCTGCGCGCTGGATTGGAACGTCGGCAACCACGACACCCGCTTCGACAAGAAGCTGGCCGCCATCGCTGGCGAGTACGAGGGGCTGGTCGAGCGGCTCGAGGACAAGTTCAGTTCTTGGGACTTCGCCTGGTCGCTGCGCCTCAACGGCAACGTGATGATCAAGCACCGCTACCACAACGGCATCCACGCCACCTACAACAACACCCTGAAGAGCGGCATGAACATCGTCACTGGCCACCTTCACCGGCTGGCCGTGACGCCCTGGGCCGACTACAACGGCCGCCGCTACGGCGTCGACACAGGCACTCTGTCGGATCCGCTGGCGCCGCAGTTCGACTACGGCGAGAACAACCCGACGCCGCACACCTCGGGCTTCGCCGTGCTGACCTTCCGCGGTGGCAAGCTGCTGCCGCCTGAACTCGTCGAGGTTCACGACGGTGCCGCTTACTTCCGCGGCGAGGTGGTGTACCAGAATTGAACCATCGGCCTCTTAAACACCTGATCTACAACGAAATCCTGCCCATGATGAAGGGCATGAGGAAGCACCCCATTTTTCGTCACAAATCATCAACTTGGGGGTTGTAAACGTCAGGTTTCTTGGTACAGTAGCACCATTGGTAAGTCGTTGATTTGCCACTGTGCAACACGCCAGCCAACGCTGGCACTGTACCAAGGAGTGTACCGATGGCCGTTATCCAGAAGCGCGGGGACAGCTACCGCGTCCTGATCCGCAAGAAGGGTCAGAAGCCGATTTCCAAGACCTTCAAGCAGAAGGCAGTGGCCCAGCGGTGGGCCGACCAGACCGAGTACGAGATGTCCATCGGCGCGCTGGCTGGCGCACCCGACAAGGCCACCGTGGCCGACACCATCACCAAGTACGTCCAGCGCATGGCCCAGATCGGCAAGCCGATCTCGCACAAGAAGGACTTGCTGCTGCGCCGGGTGTCCGAGCAGATCGGCGAGAAGCGCCTCGAGGAACTGACCACCGAGGTGCTGGTCGACTGGGTGGCCGGCATGAAGGTCTGCCCCAGCACCCGCCAGGGGTATGTGATCTCGTTCCGCACCGTCCTGACGACGGCCGAGACGCTGTGGGACGCCACGCCCAACCTCAAGGCCTTCGAGAAGGCATCGGTGTTCATGCGCAAGCACAGCATCACTGGCGAGTCCGAGAGCCGCGACCGCCGGGTGACCGACGCCGAGCTTGAGGCCATCCTGGCGGCGATGGTGGCGCCCCGCCTGCCGTACCGCGACATCCTCTACTTCCAGCTGCACAGCGCGTTCCGCATCGGCGAGACGTGCCGGCTGCGCTGGGCCGACCTCAACGAGGAAGACCGCACGGTCGTCATCCGCCAGCGCAAGCACCCGAAGAAGAAGACCGACGAGGTGGCCCCGCTGCTCGAGGCCGCGTGGGAGATCATCCAGCGCCAGCCGCGCGGTGGCGAGTTCATCTTCCCGTACGAGCCGAACACTATCTCACACGCCTTCGCCGACTTCGCCGAGGGCGCCGGGGTCGAGGACATCCACGTCCACGACATCCGCCACGAAGCGATCAGCCGCCTGTTCGAGATGGGCTTCGACATTACCGAGGTGCGGCTCTTCTCTGGCCATAAAGACCTGAAGATGCTCCAGCGGTACACCCATCTGCGGCCGCGCGACATCCGCCAAGGCCCCGTGGCGATCCGCCGCTACCACGAACAGATGGCAGCGGCTGGGAACGTGGTGCCGATCAACCGCGCCGCGTGATCGCCTTGAGGCCTTCCGCCCGTCGTGAAGCAAAGAACTGCTCCACGACGGCGCGGTCGGCCACCACGCGCTTGGGTCAGCCGCTTTGCGAACTCCATGGTCAGCAACACTCCTGCACTGCCAGCTATAGAAACAAGTATTGGTTGTATCATCGGTCACTTCTTCAATTTCTGCAAGTTCTTCACTGCCTCCAACAGGTCTTGCTGCGTTGCATCTTTTTTAGCCAAGGTGGCATAGACCGCGTCATCCACAGTGCCGGTCGCGAGTAGGTGGTAGACCAGCACTGGCTTTTCCTGCCCTTGGCGGTGGAGCCGACCGTTGAACTGCGAGTACAGTTCAAGGCTCCACGGCAAACCGAACCAGACAATCGTGCGCCCTCCGTGCTGCAAATTAAGGCCATGCCCCGCGCTGGCTGGATGAGCCAGCAGCATCGGGATCTTTCCGGCGTTCCAGTGATCTATCGTGGCGGGGTCTTTGCCCAGAGCCACGGCGTGAGGGAACCTTGCCTGCAAACGAGCCAGGTCAGACTTGAACTGGTATGCGACGAGAATAGGCTCGTCGGTCTGCTCTGCTATTTCAGCCAGGGCGTCCAGCTTGTCGTCTTGGATGACTTCCCAGCCGCCTTCGTCGAGGTACATCGCGCCGTTGCACAGCTGAAGCAGTTTGTTGGCCTGCACGGCTGCGTTGACGGCGGTGATCTCCCCGCTCTCCAGACTGAGAATAAACTCGGCCTGAAGTGTTTTATATTGCGTGACCACTTTTGGTGCGAGCGTGATGCCGATCACACTGTCGACGCGATCTGGAACGGACAGGTAATCGTCTGCTTTCATCCTGAGTGCGATGTCCGCTACGGCGCCGTGGAGCTTGCCGACCCGTTCAGGCTTGACTTCCCACTGGTTCCACTGCGGATTACCGACCTGGCGGCAGAACTTTTCCAGAAACACACCTTTGGTCTTGCCAAGCCGTTCACCGCGGTCGAGCAGATAGATCTGCGGCCAGATGTCGATCAGGTTGTTGGCGGCTGGCGTGGCGGTGAGTTCGACCACGCGCTTGATCTTGGGCAGGACTGAGCGCAGCGCCCGCCACCGCTTGGCCTGCGTCGACTTGAAGGCAGAGGACTCGTCGATCACGACCATGTCGTAGGGCCACTTCTGGCCCCAGAACTGGACGAGCCACGGCACCATCTCGCGATTGATGATCGTCAGTCCAAAGTCGAGACACTTGGCCCGCGCCTCGCGCACCTTGGCGCTGACGCCAGCGAGTTGGTTGACCTCGAGGTGCTTCAGGTGGCGCCATTGGCGGATCTCGTTCGGCCAGGTCGACAGCGCCACGCGCAGCGGGCCGATGACTAGCGCGCGTTGCACCTGTTTGCTGGCAGTCAGATCGGCGATGGCCGTGAGCGTCGACACCGTCTTGCCAAGGCCCATGTCGAGCCAGAGCGCGCAGCCCGGTGTGTCCTTGATGAAGTCGACGGCTTGGGCCTGGTAGGCGTGGAGATCAGAGCGAGAGAGCATCGACGGCGCTTTCGACGGAATCGCAGACGTGGACGACCATGAAGTGTTCGCGCAGCTTCTTGATCGTGTGGGCTTGCAGCTGCGTCGGCTTCTTGCCGGGGGCCTTGAACTCGATGAACACGATGGTGCCGTCCTTGATGAAGATCCGGTCAGGGACACCGCGCACCGATGGCGACACCCACTTGAACACCAACCAGCCGTGCTTCTTGGCCAGATCGACGACCTTCTTCTCGATGTCCTTCTCGCGGATCACTTACGGTACCTTTCGCATTCAAACCCCTCTGCATCCATCGGCAAGCCGGCGGCCCAGTCGGGCAGTTCACACATGGTTGCTTCCATCTCGGCCAGTGAGCCACTGCCTATCGGCATCTCGCAGATCACTTCGTCATGAATAGACGCGACGGTCTGATAACCCTTGGCCTCGAGCCGCAGCATCGCCTCGGCCAGCAGATCGCGCGCGACGGCCTGGGTGACGTTCTCGCAGAGCTTTCCGCCATAGGTGTTCAGCTGCGCCCAGCGCCCGCCCAACTTGCTGTCCGTACCCCAGAACTCGAGGCCATCGGAGCCGTTGCGCGGCTGGTAGTAAGCCAGCCGGCGGCCGCTGGGCAGCTTGGCGAACAGGAAGTCGCCGACGACGCGGAAGGTGATCGGCCCAGCCTCAAAGTCGTGGCCTTTGTGCCGCACCGCGTTCGTCGCAGCCGCCTCGAGCGCGTACCAGAACCGCACGATCTTCGGGTGGGCCTTGCGCCACTTCACCTTGATCTCGTCGGCCGCTTTATCCTCGATCTCGACGCGGTAGGCCTTGGCCATCGTCTGGAACGCGCCAACGCCGCCCTGGTAGCCCAGCGCCAGCACGGCGACCTTGCCGATTTGGCGTTCGTCCTTGTCCTTCGGCGTGATCTTGCGCCCGTAGATCCCGGTGGCCGCGTGGCAGTAGATGTCACCGCCGTTGCGAAACACGTCGAGCGGCCCCTGCTCGTCGGCCAGCCACGCGAGGACGCGCGCTTCGATGGCGCTGAAGTCCGATACGAGCAGGCGGTTACCCTTGGCCGGCACGATCATGCCGCGCAGGCACGACGACAGCGCCGCCATCGGGTCGCCGTACAGCGCCTCGATCAGGTCGGGGTCTTGGTGCCTGAACAGCTTGATGCAGTTGTCGGTATCGCCGAAGGCAGGGCGCGGAAGGTTCTGCGGCTGGAAGCCGCGACCGGCCCAGCGGCCAGTCTGCGCGCCGTGGTACGCGAACACGCCGCGAGCGCGGTGGTCGCGGTCGGACGCGAGGTTCTGCATGGCGGCGTACTTCGACGTGGACGCCTTGCCCATCGTCTGGCGGATCTCCAGCACCTGGCGCACATCGTCGGGCAGGGCAGGGTCGGCCAGAGCCTCAAGCACCGCGCTCTTGTCGTAGCCGGTGAGGGTGTAGCCGCGTGACTGCGCCCACGCCATCACCCTGGCCCGTGAGCCGACATCCGGCAACACGCCGCCGCTGATCTCCTGCGCGCGGGCGTTGAGCGTCTCGGCCGTCCTGAAGATCAGGTTGATGGCGTGGTCGACACTGGCCGCGTCGATGCCCAGCCCGCGCCAGTTGATCTCCTGATCGAGCAGCCAGACTTGGCGCTCGCGCTCCGACATCGGCTTGTAAGGTGTCAAGTGACGCTTGACGGCTCGCTCAGTCTCAACGTCCTGCTTGCAGTAGCTGTAAAGCTCGTCGAGCAGTTCAGGGTCGCGCCGACGTTCGCCGCGGTACGGCTGGCACAGGCGCTGGATCAGGTAGCGGCCGCGCGTGTCCTTTTGTTCGGCCAGATGCAACACTTGCGCGCACTGGCCAAGCGCGCGGGGCAGCGCGAGGGTGGCTGCGAGCGCGGCGGTGTCGTTCCAGTGCGACGGGCCTGGGATCGCAACGTCGTGCCTTGGTTCAAGGACGTGTTCCCAAATCGCACGTTCAAACGCGGCGTTCCATGCCCACCAATCGGCTGCGCCGCTGTACACCGCCTGAGACAGGCGGTCAGGAAACGGCTGGTCGGGCGTCCACAGCTGCGGCTCTTCGTCGTCGTCGATGGCCCACGCCATGCAGATGACTTCGGTCGACGGGTGGGCGGCGTAGTTGTAACCGCCAGCGGTCTTGATGTCGCATTCGCTGTAGGTTTCGAAGTCGATGCTGATAGCTACCACTGTTCACACTTTCTCTGCGCCTAATTCGCGCAGCACTTTTCGCAGATCACTTACCTTGTTCTTGGTGGCGCGGAAGTCCGACGCGGTCAAGGACATGGTGACGAATCGACTTCCTCTGGGTGTCTCAACCACTAGGCGGGTGTGCTTTCCGCCGTGTTCAAAGCGGTGGCCAGTGACGCCATGCCAGCGGTCTAACTCTTTCAGCAGTTCCTTTTGGGTGTGTCGGTCCATCGTTCAATCTTTCGCGGTTGGGAAGTGTCCCGGCAGGCCCAACCCCACCGGGACACCAAGGATCACGACAGGAAGTCGTCGTCCTCTTCCTCGATCTCGCCGAACACGTCAGCGGTGACCTTCTTGCCGCCGAAGGACTCGCCGTCCTTCACGAACTGCACAGCGTCGAGCGTGGCGTTCACGCGCTTGCCCCACTGGTTGTCCTGCGCCCACAGCGAGATCGCTGCGTTGACATAGCAGCCGGCGTAGGGCTTGCCGTCTTCTTCGGCCAGCGGGTTCTTCTTCTGGTCGACGATCACCGGGCGGACCTTGGTCGAGGCCGAGACGAACATGGCACCGTCGTAGCCGTCGTAGTCCTTCTCTTCGCCGTCACCGAGGCAGAGCTTCAGGCCCTTCGGCACCTTGCCCTTCCACTTGTCTTCGGCCACCGCGTTGATGGCGGCTTCCAGCTTCTTGATCTGGTCAGCCTGTTCTTCCTTGTCGAGCAGGAAGTTCGCGTTGAAGCGCGGCTCCTGGCCCTGCTGGAAAGCCTTGGCGGTCCAGATCTGCGGGAACGAAAGGCGGACGTTCTTCAGCACAATTGCAGTCATTTCACTTTTCCTCGTTGAAAAGATCCACGGCCCCTTCGCCATAGGCGGGCCGAGGATCGGTGTCTGGCGCAAGCGTCGGCTTGCCCCGTGGCTTGACGACGAGACTTGCGATCTCGCCGGCTTTCGCCCTACCCAGCACCTTCTCGGCCTGAGTGGGGGAAATCAGTTTCTTGGTGTAGATGGCGTCGTTGCCAAGTCCGGCCTCGGCCAGGCAACGTGCAACGAGCGCCTCGTCAGG
>Ga0315905_10001041_pt1 | contig 30269 bp, 25 predicted proteins | sample LakEriMetagenome_5_FD_203522 | JGI IMG/M metagenome (GOLD analysis project Ga0315905, IMG submission 203522) | Freshwater fungal communities from buoy surface, Lake Erie, Ohio, United States - Buoy 4 MA121 | ecosystem: Environmental > Aquatic > Freshwater > Lake | place: USA: Lake Erie, Ohio... | reverse complement strand
CTTCAACACTCAATGTTCTAAGAGGATTTTCTTCTTCCGGAATTGCATCATAAGAAAATTGGTTATACCATTTCTGAAAAATATCATTAATGTCTATATCTGCTCCAGGTACAAACGCACTGTATAACTCAAGATACACTGGGTTACACACATTAGCTGCTCCTATTCCGCCTTGTAATTCTTCAAAACAAACACCTTCTATTGTACCCTTATTTGCCATATAAATTCGTTCAAACATTCCCTTTGTACAACTTTGTCTGTTTCCAGTGCTATATCCACCCATACACTCATTTTCAAAAGTTTCAATATATAGATCTTTATATTTTTGGTTCTGAGACAATACAAATTGTATTACTTCTAATGTGCTAGCCTTTACTTCAGGATGACCTCTAATATACTCATTTACATTTTCAATTATACCTCTATACTTTCTAAAATTTGTTGTGTATCTAGTTTTTTGTTCTTGTGTTAAAGATGTGTCTGAACTATTTATATATGAAATTACAGGTTCAAGAACATTATTAGTATCTTTAAAATTTGAAGCACCATTATTTTCTCTTCTAATAACAGTCATAAATTTTGGCAAGTCCAAATCATCAAACGCATTATGAACCTCCCATGCTACACCTTGAGGTTGTTGTCGTTGTGCTGGTTGTCGTTGTAATGGTTGTCGTGGTGCTGCTGGTTGTTCAGCTCTTTCTAGAACTGTTCCTTCTAAAGGACTTTGTAAAAACATTTCAATAGTTCGTGTTTGTTGATTAATTTGCCAACCAGGATTTATAGTTAAACTTGTACAGCCTCTAAACATACTAGTCATACTTCTAACATTAGATACATTCCAGTTTTCCAAAGGTTGATTAAAACTTGTACAGCCTCTAAACATACTAGTCATAATTTCCACATTAGATACATTCCAACTATTTAAAGGTTGATTAAAACTTCTACACTCACCAAACATACTTGACATATCTGTCACACGAGATACATTCCAGTTTTCCAAAGGTTGATTAAAACTTGTACAACCATGAAACATAGTATCCATATTTGTAACACGAGACACATTCCAACCATTTAAAGGTTGATTAAAATTTGAACATAAAATAAACATACCAACCATATATGTGACATTAGACACATTCCAGTTATCCAAAGGTTGATTAAAAATTGAACATCCATAAAACATATGCAACATAGTTGTAACATTAGATACATCCCAGTTAGTCAATGGTTCATTAAAAGTTGTTAAATTCCTAAATACGTTATTCATATTTGTTACACGAGATACATCCCAGTCACTAATAGCTATGCCTTGTAACCATGCTGGTAAATTATTTCTATTTTCAACATAATCTCTAACTAAATCTCTTATGTTGTTATTTGTAATAACATTTGCCATTATATAATATAAAATGGCAAAAATAAAAAAATATGTTATTTAATATTTCCCTTTAGTTTTTCTCTTTCTAACCCTTCTTTGTTTCTTCATAGTCACATTTCTTTGTTTCTTTTTCTCTGTATTTCTTCTTCTTTTTCTTTTCCCTAATCCAACATCGATTGTAAGTGTTTCAAATATGATATTATTTTTTTGTATAGATCGTTCCAATTTACTCTGAAATTCTCTATTGCCCCAAATGCGAGGTGTTATTGATGCATCTTGTCTTACAAAATTACGAAAATGTTGCTTTCTCTCTTCAATACTCAAGGTTCTAAGAGGATTTTCTCCTTTTGGAATTGCATCATAAGAAAATTGATTATACCATTTCTGAAAAATATCATTAATGTCTATATCTGCTCCAGGTACAAACGTATCATATAACTCAAGATACACTGGGTTACATGCATTAGCTGCTCCTATTCCGCCTTGTATTTCATCAAAACAAAGCCCTTGAATTGTACCTTTATTTGCCGTATAAATTCGCTCAAACATTCCCTTTATACAACTTTGTCTGTTTCCAGTACTATATCCACCCATACACTCATTTTCAAAAGTTTCAATATATAGATCTTTATATTTTGGATCCTGAGACAATACAAATTGTATTACTTCTAGTGTATTATCTTCCAAATCTGGATGTTCTTCTATATAAGCACTTACATTTTGACGTATAGAATCCCGAATATTACGAGTGTATCTAGTTTTTTGTTCTGGTGTTAAAGTTGTTTCTGAACTATTTATATATGAAACAATTGGTTCCAAAACATTATTATTATCTTTAAAATTAGAAGCACCATTATTTTCTCTTCTAATAATAGTCATAAATTTTGGTAAATCCAAATTAGAAAACGCATTATGAACTTCATATGCTAGACCGCGAGGTTGTACAACCGGTTCAGGTTGTTGTGGTGCTGCTTGCAGTTCTTCTACTCGCCTTATATTTGAATGTTCAACAAGTTCTATACCACCATTGTGCATATGCACTCTATAATTTTTATTAATTAATATTCCAGGCATCCAAATACCATTTTTTCTAAATTCAATTGGACCATCTACCATTAAATTTCCGTTTTGTCCTATTACATGAGTTCTTGGGTTTCTTATATTACTTGGCATTATGCGAGTATAATATTCTTCAAATTCAATATAAATAGTATAAGTATGTATGCCATCAATAGAACCTGGTTCCCATTCATCATTTGTGAATACCTCTACTTCTTCTCCATGTTCAAAGTCTTCATCTAAATTTCTGGCCATTTATTTTTATATATTATAATTTTATTTTTAATTATAATATACAATGACAAAAATAAAAAATAGGTTATTTAATATTTTCCTTTAGTTTTTCTCTTTCTAACCCTTCTTTGTTTCTTCATAGTCACCTTTCTTTGTTTCTTTTTCGCTGTATTTCTTCTTCTTTTTCTTTTCCCTAATCCAACATCGATTGTAAGTGTTTCAAATATGATATTATTTTTTTGTATAGATCGTTCCATTTTACTTTGAAAATCTACATTTGTCCACATACGCTGTGATATTGCTGCATCTTGTCTTACAAAATCACGAAAATGTTGCTTTCTCTCTTCAATACTCAATGTTCTAAGAGGATTTTCTTCTTCCGGAATTGCATCATAAGAAAATTGATTATACCATTTCTGAAAAATATCATTAATGTCTATATCTGCTCCAGGTACAAACGTATCATATAACTCAAGATACACTGGGTTACACGCATTAGCTACAGTCGCAGCTGTAGCAGCCGCTGAGCTTGTCCCTTGTATTTCATCAAAACAAAGCCCTTGAATTGTGCCTTTATTTGCCATATAAATTCTTTCAAACATTCCCTTTGTACAACTTTGTCTGTTTCCAGTACTATATCCACCCATACACTCATTTTCAAAAGTTTCAATATATAGATCTTTATATTTTGGATCCTGAGACAACACAAATTGTATTACTTCTAGTGTATTATCTTCCAAATCTGGATGTTCTTCTATATAAGCACTTACATTTTGACGTATAGAATCTCTAATATTACGAGTGTATCTAGTTTTTTGCTCTGACGATAAAGTTGTGTCTGGTCCATTAATATATGAAACAATTGGTTCCAAAACATTATTATTATCTTTAAAATTAGAAGCACCATTATTTTCTCTTCTAATAATAGTCATAAATTTTGGTAAATTCAAATCAGCAAACGCATTATGAACTTCATATGCTATACCGCGAGGTTGCACAACCGGAACCGGTTGTGGTGCCGCATGTATTTCCGCCCAATGTTGTGCTCTCGCACGTATTTCTTCTTCAGTTGGTACTCGCCTTATATCATCATGTTCAAAAATATCTATACTATTACGACCATAAAAGTGCATACGCACACTATAATTTTTATGAGTTAATATTCCAGGATACCAAACACCATTTTCTCTAAATTCAATTGGACTATCTACCATTAAATATCTGTTTTGTCTTCTTACACGAGTTCTTGGGTTTCTTATATCACTTGGCATTACGACAACATGATATTCATCATATCCAATATCATAAATAGTATAACTATATATACCCACAATAGAACCTGGTTCCCATTCATCATTTGTGAATACCTCTACTTCTTCTCCAAATTCATAGTCTTCATCTGGATTTCTGGCCATTTATATTATAATTATATTTTTAATTATAATATTTTTAATTATAATATTCTTAATAGTGTCCTCTAGTTTTTCTTATTTTATTTTTACCTTTCATAATATTTTCTTTTGAACGCTTCATAGTTCTTTTGCCTCTTCTTGGTCTTTTACCCCATCCCATATTTTCTGCCCGCGGAGACAAATCTTCTTTGGCTTCGTCTTCTTTTAATTGAGCTGCACTTAAGTGTTTATTAACTCTACATGAAAAATCAACAATATTTATACCATCATATCCAAGACCCTTCAAATATTTTACGACTTGCGAAATATAAGTTTCTTCTATATTTTCACTATCATATTTACTATTATTTGGTACGGCTAACATCGTATTCGAAATACCACTTGAAGTATATAATTCAATTAAGGTATTGCGAATACTTTCCCATTTAGCTCCAACATAATCAGGATTTGATGAGACATTATATTTTGAAAGAATTTTATCAAATTCATCTGGAGAGAGACCGGTTTTAAACTTAGGTTTTTGTTCTTCAGATAAAATATTTAAACGATTTAAGATTGCGGTAAATATATCAGTCTCCCGATTACTTTTATTTGAAATATAATATTTCTCTCCTAAAAAAGTAGCACACATTAACGCCTTTAATTCACGTGGTTTTGTACCAGTTGCAAATAATTTCATACATCCCAACCTATAAATATTATCGACTGGTTTATAATTATCGGTTACCCACCTATCTACTTCTTCAATACTTTCAAATGGTGAAAGAGTGTCACCATCATTATATAAGCTAGCTAACCCCAAATATGGACCAAATTTACGACGTACATAATTAATATGGTTATATCGAATATCATGGATAGAACTTACTGGAACCAATGTTAATCCTTGCTCGTTAATATCAAATTTACGTTCTGCTAAATTATCACCAAACTTTAATAGAGAATCTGGATTATTTATTGAATCAATTACATAAATACCGTCGGGAAGCCCCTCTGATTCATGTGATTTTGGAACAAACGAATACTTGTGCTGTGTAGTTGATTTTATAATTTTATATCTACTTCTTGAAAATATTGCTTCTTCCGTCCTTTTCTTTGCGATTTTAAAACTAGATTCGTCAAGAGGTATATAACGTGAGCTTGGTTGTGTTCTTTCGATTACATGGTCCATTATGTCATTTAAACCTTCATAACCGCGCATTTCTTCTACTCTCTTTAATTGTCCGCGTAAATTATCTAAAATCCGGTATGTAGTAAAATCTGGTTTCATACGTTCCATGGCTACTACAGAACGTGCAATCTCTTCTTCTAATTTTCTTTGTTCGCCACTTCCAAAATTAAAGCATCCTGGTATTCCAGCAGCAGATAATATTCTTACATTCAGTGGTATTTTATACGCTGGTTCTACTATATCTTCACCATGACATTGTATAATAATTGTTATAATTTTTTTTGGCATTATATTATGTATTTATAAAATTTTTATATGCAATGATATTTTTACCAAGACTTTTTCATAATATTCGGGTTTTTTCAAGTCCGCATCTTCTCCAAAAACCGTTTTGTAGATTTCTCTAATTTCATCTGTTTTGTAATTGGAAATACCTGAGAGAAATTTCTCGTAATGCTGAATATAAAAAAACGAATCTTTTTTTTCCAAAAAGTTGGAAACATTTGTTTCTAAAGTGAAACGTCCGTCTTTAAATAACAACAAAATAATATTTGGATCTATTTTTGAATTATCATCCTCGTCCGATACGTAGTTCTTATCACTAAAGTACAAATACGAACGTATCTCTTCAAAATAGACATAGATAGGTCTTCCATAATAAATTGAACACGGGATTAAACTTTCAACGCTGTCCATAATTGGCTTGGTCATCAAGTTGCATTTGATTTCGTTGATTTTTGCCAGGGTTATTTTGTGGTTGGAATTTTTCAATAAATTTGTATTTTTGTTAAAATGTTCGGAGATTGTCTTTTTCTCGTTCATCATCAAGTTTATCATATTTGTACCAGATTTGAGCTGACTTTGGTAAAATGCTTCTCCATTGATAGCGACGTAAATGCACCAGAATATAGAATCGCGAAGTGTGGGTTTAAATAAAGCGAACTCGTCGTTCGCTGAGGGCGTAGCCTGACGGCTATTTGTAAGAGAGGGTTCCTCGTCATTGGCTTTTACCAATTGTTGTTGCATTTGAATCCACACTTCTGGAGTCAACATGTATGGATTTAAATCCGATAAAAAATTTTCTTGAGATTTAAGAAAATTTTTCTGTCCATAAAAGATTTCGTTCATAAATTTTGGTGCAAGCATTTGATTAATTAATAGTTATAGCGTTATACTTTTAAATCATTTCGCATATGATTTAATATAAGGCAAATACAATTATACACTAATCATATAATTCATATAATGGATCTTGCATCAGCGGTAATTGTTGCTTATATTGCACCACCGGTTATGTTTGTTTCTCTCGCCATTGTAAAAAAAATACGCAATGCTATTGTAGGAGAAGGCTCACATCAAAGGAGGGGTCATAGGGCGGAAGCTTAGCTGAATAACGTAGTTCCCCTATGCGAAGAAAGCATTCTTAAACTCCTGCTTCTGCGTCTCAATCGTATTAATCACCATTTCTTGGTCATTGACGTAATTCACATACTTATCAATTTCGTCCAGTATTTCCTTGGATAAAAAAGAAAGATTCACAAAAACACCGCTTTTGTTTTCGTTCAACTTTATATTTTGATACTTTTTCAAAATTTTAAGAACCTCAATTTGATTGTTTTTGGGCATTCTCTCAATCTTATCTTTCATAAAGCTCAAGGTTTCATTGGTCACTTGGAATCCAATAGTCATATTGTTGATATTTTTATAAATTTACGTTTATGTATTTTTCGAATATCCAATTATTTTAAAATAATGCCTTTTCTCTTTCTTCAGGTGCCTTTTCTTTCAATAGATAAGCAATTGCTGTAATGGATGGGTCATTCAACTCAAAACGCACACCAATTATTTTCACGCGAATAATTGCATCTTTCTCGACCTCATCAAATGTATTATTTGTATAATTGTGGTCTCGTGCAACAAAGATAGTAATCGGGACGTTATTATCGTTATCTCTCACCTCCGCGTGTATGCCTGCCTTTGTGATGTTTTTCACCTTGCAAACAACTTCCAAATCCTTGATGGGATTGCAAACCAAACACTGATAAATGACGTGGAATTCAATATGATCATCTTTCACCAAACCACAAGAATAAGAGACGACACTAACCGTTTTTGGCCGCACAAAACCCTCGGTAATACATTTTCCCTCAATGCTAAATTTGATTTTGTTCTCCAAGTTTTGCTTTATTTTTGCACCAATCTCGGTTATTTTTAAAACAACGCGCCTGGATAACATTGAGTTAATATAAACTCCGTATTCTTTCTTCTCGTCTTTTGGATTCATTGTTTATATAGTAATATTATAATTTTATATAATTTGTATTTATAATTATAATAAACTTCAATTTTAGGGGAAACCGTAGGTTTCCCCTATGACCCCTTCCCTTTATTTTTATATTTAAAAGGAGGGGTCATAGGGGAACGTAGTTCCCCTAGGCATTCTTAATATTATTGAAAATTGCCTGTTCAGGTCTTAGAAGCCACTTTTTGCCAGCAGTCTTCTCATCATCAAATTTGCGAATCAGCATCTCAAAAATGCACGCAACTGCAATCTTTGAAAGGTCATCAGTATTTCTCTCACATTTTGTACATGAATCATCATCAAAACTGTATGGAGAACCGGCTAATTTCAAAATTGTATTGATTTGCTTGATAATCGCAATTTTCGAATCATTTTGCAAAAACGCACTCTTGTTATTTCGCTTTTGCGTCATGTTTTTTGTTCTAAACACCATGGTCGAACCCATATCTTTACTTGAAAATTCGCCAACAAATCCAATAATATCTGAATAATTCGTGACTTCCATTTTTTCCTGCATCTCTCCAACTAGCAACACCTTTTCGCCATCACTTATTTCCGACCAATCTGCAAGACTGTAGTAAATATTCTTGTTGTCTTTTGCCAAAACCAACGTTTTCTTTCCATCCAGCAATAAATTCTGAAAATAGTTTAAAATGCGTCTCTCTAAATTGTCTTTTGCTACAAAGTTGGGGTTCAGCACTTCTTTTGCAAGTGTCAGAAGATTTTCATGAGAGAGTGTTTCGATAATATGATCACTTACATATTTTTCCAATGATTCGCTATCAACTCCCAATATTCGTAATCGCGCAACAACCGAGAAGAACCCTTGAGTAATACAGATTGAATTTTTTTCCAGTCTCTTGTATTCTTCAAACGGTGTTGGCGATATTTTGGTTCTTATGGTTTCATCGCTATCGGCCTTTGTAATTTTATATTTTTTTTTGAAATCCAGAAACGTTTTCTCTGTATCTGCATCCTTTTTACACTTGATGGAGTTCAAATTAAAATACCAGTCTTCATTTTTGTCTTTCAGTTCATTCGGTTCTTCTCGAATTGCAGTTTCCAAGTTTTCTCTCATTTTTGCAATCAAAGAAACATATTGCTCGCCAACAACCTTGCTTTCTTCTTTTTCTTCTTCTGAACCAAATACTGGTGTTTTGATGTTTTCATCTTTTGTCTCGATTTCATACTGAACATATTCGCTCATAGTTTTCACTGGTATTTTGGATTCGTAGAGAGAAATATTTGGATTTGTTACTTCCACTGGTTTAAACATATAATAGTTGGCGCGATTCACCAATTTACCTTGTCTTCCGTATTTATCCACGATGGTTTCAGGGCCATCAATTAACTGGGTGAGGGCATAATACAATTCCTCTTTGGTTGCATTCTTGAAGGATTCCATCGACTCAATAGTGTCAAAATGATACGCAGTCTCTTGTTTGAAAATATTTTTAAGTTTGGCTACAATTCCTTTTGAGTTTATACTGATTTGCTCCTTGCCATACAACTCATCCTTCATTTCATTCTTGATTTTTTTGTCGGCGTCTTCTGGATAACATTTGAATTCGCAATCCTCCATATAATCGCACACTTCGGAGAATGGTTTGTCACCCAGTTTGTAAGGAACCAACTCAGTTTGGGTAGATGGAACAATATTGACAATACCATTTTCGGCAACTTCCTCCATTTTTTTGTCCGTAAAATTGGTCTGTGAATGATTCAATACGCAATCGATTGCAACCTCTTTCATAAGCCGGGTTACTTTTCCAATTTTCTTCGCTTTTTGCTCGGCATATCGATAAACATACATATCGGCAGTTTCTTTCTCTCCATTGGTGGTTGCGTGCATATAAATCTCTACATTTCTCTCTTCAAACACTAATCCACAATGACTGCGGTTTCGGACACCACGACCAATAATTTGCTCAATACGGTTCATATTGTACCAGGGGTCCAACACATGGACTTGTCGGACATATTTGAAATCCAAACCTTCGGATGCCGCGCGCGAAATCAGGATGACACGCACTTCGTCTCCGTACATATTGGCTTTGCTGGTTGCCTTTACAATATCTTCTGCATTGTTCTGAGAGAAATACTTGTCGCCGGATATAATCATATATTTGGCCTGTTTGAATTCACTCATGGGCATTTCATCTCTCAACTTCATGGTTCTTGCATCAATGCGTTTTTCCACAAGTCCATTTTGAAAAAGTGATGACATCGAATCCTTGTTCTTGCCCACATATTGCTTGCCCACATAGCGCGTAAATCCCATCTCTTCCAATGCAAGTGCCATGGGAACAATTCCACCATAGATGTATTGGGTATAAACAATAATAATTCCGCCGTGAATGGTGGTTGGAACCCCGTCAATCTCCACCATTTTATCCGCCGATGCGCGAATGCAATCGCAAACCTTGGCTATTTTGGCGCTGTATTTGGGCAACTCATCTTGCGAAAAAATGCGCGGAACTCCATCTCTGTATTCGTAATTGTGTTTAATAGTAATTTTGGCGTCTTCTCCGATTTTAATATCTTTTTTTTCATGTTTCATAATGTTGTCAAGACCTTTTTGCCCAAATAAGTTCAAATATCGCTCGTCTTCATTCTCAATAATTTTTGAAAAATCGCGGTTCCAAAATGTAATGATGAGAGACTGCAAAGGCGCCTGCAATTTACTGTACCCGTATTTTTCCATATTCTCTAAATCCGCATCAACGTCATTTACTTCAAATAATCCGTCACCTGCATCCAAGGATTTGCGAATTACTAAATCATACACTTGTTTCTGTATCTCTCCAACTTCTGTTAAATAGACTTTCCCCTGCAATGGAACATCCAATTCTTGGCTCGAATTCATTGCTATAAATTTTTGGTTGGCCAAGGGCGGATACACGCGAAACGGAAATGTGTAAGGATTCTCTCCACGCACATAAGAAACATATCCATTTAATTTGCGGCGTAATAAATTGGTGCCCTTATCTTCATCATTTTTATTTGGTTCAATAATGGTTCCATCTTCAAGAAATACATCGCTGTATTTAATGGCGGACCTGCCATCATTCAAATTCATCAGGTTGGTAATCCAGATGATTTCTCTGGGGGAGTTATACATGGGAGTTGCAGAGAGAAGAACAAATCGGAGGTCATCCGCATGTTTTGCAATTTTTTTCAATTGCGAAGATAATGTTTTGCTGTCTTTGGTGCAATTATGAACTTCGTCGATAATAATCAGACAATTACTGAAATATTTTTTGATGAGTTCTTGCTCAGCCGATGGTGAGAGAACATTGATTTTGCGGTCAATATAATTGGCAAACTCCAAATAACCCATAAATTTATAGTCGCGGTTAATAATTGTTTTTGCTTGGGAGACCATTTTCTCTCTTTGCAACGGCGCATTTGTCGGATTGATTTCATTCAGGATTTTTGTTCCAACACAAGTGTTGAGAGACCAGACTCCATTGGTTTGAACAAGTTTGGTTTCGTCAAACAACTGGAGTCTGAAATTATCCTGCACATTGGGGGATGCAATAATATAAATTCTTGAATTTACGCCGGTTTGTTTGGTGTAACTGCGCATCTCTTCAGAGATGCCGATGGCGGAACACGTTTTGCCAGAACCAAGACCATGATACAACAAAATACTTTTATAAGGGGTTTGGCCGGACATAAATCTCTTTACAAAATGCTGGTGGGCCAATAATTCAAATTCGGGATTGGCGCAAATCATGTTGGAAACTTTTTTGATGTCGTGTTTGTCTGCAATTTCTCCGTCGAATTTTAAGTTTGCAAAATCTTTTTGAAGAGAGACTTGTTTTCCAAAATAGGGGTTTTCTAAAGAAGGATATAAAAAATTAATTTTTGAATTTGGATTTTTTAAATTGGCGTAATATTCCTTCTTTTCTTTCTCTTTTAAGTCGTCGTTTTCTTTTCCATAATCTTCGGAGTCTTCCAAACTAACTGCATCGGGTTTATCTTCTGTATCGATTTTATCTTCTGCATCTGGATTTTCTTGAGGATTTTCTTGAGGTCTTTCTTGAGGATTTTCTTGAGGTCTTTCTTGAAGTTCTTTATCCGACGAAACTTCCATTTTCTCTTTATTTTTTCTCGTTTTTTTCTTTTTATGGTTTTCAATTTCTTCTTCCGTATAACACCCATCACCAATTGGTTTGAATCTACGGGTTCCATTTGAACATTTGTTTCTTTTGGTTTTTTTCGATTCAATCAAATCCATTATAAATATGTATTATAATATAAACACATATTTTTACCTAAATCGTAACAAATACCTTAACAAGTATCTTTATAAGCTTTGCTTTTTTCATACTGTTTGTGGGGTGTAGTGAGTCAAAATGTGTTTAGCTCAGTGGTTATGCATAATTTGATAGGATAATGGTTCGAATCACTACAGTAAAGAGCAAAAAAAAACAATAAAAATTTTCAGGGGATGGACGCACCATTGGTGGGTGTGACAGGTATGTGCGATGGATTATCACATTGTGGTAGATGGGGCACATATCATGGTGGTTAATATCATGGAGTTCATGATATTAAAAAAAAATTCAATGGGTTGTCTGTGTGATGTTTAGACTACTATTCGTTATACTTTAGAGTTTGTGAGCCAATGGCCACACAGATGGGCTTATGACGTTGATTTACGCCGAGGTGGGTTATGCCACTGGTTCCTAAAAAGAAAACGTAAAAGCTACTTACCTCGGTCCGAAAGGAAGGATTATATACCGTATTTGGGTTGTGAAACTCCGATAGAAATTATTACCCGTCGGCTTGCAAGTTGGCCGTGTAACGTACGTAACTGTTACAACTCTGGTACGCACTGGATTGATCCTCTGTGTGTATCTTATATAGTTAAAAAGGATTCCTACTACTACTACTACTAATACTAATACAAGACTGTGCTCTTTCTGTCGTTCTTCGGAACATAATAAGACAAGATGTACCCGATTTCAAATATGGCATGCGTTTGCCAATAGAACATATAATCGTTATAATAGATCTCCTGAAGATGAAAGTGGATTACATAATAACCCTAGGTGGTTAAATAAGTGTATAAGAAATTATCAGAATATGTTAGCATTACCGTTGTGTGAAATGTCAGATAATGATTTCAACCAGACATTGGATACTCAGTATATGCGTTGTCAATATGACGCCGATGCAGTTAATTCAATAAACCGTGCTGGTACGCAACCGGAAGCTAGACAACAAGAAGCTACACGAATATTAAGTGCGCCTCATCGCGTACCTCGTCGTGTGCCGGATGTGAATATTCCAGAACCTGTACGACAAGAAGCTAGACCAGAAGATATTCGCATGGAGCGACTTCTAGCACAACAACGTCAGATACAACTTCTACAACGAGCAAATGATATCATTCTGCAACATATAATGCGGTTATCACAAACACAAGTTGCACCATCCAAACCAAAGATGTCAGTTATATTGAAGTTGGATGCCCCTACTGAAGGTGTTGCATCATGTGGTATATGTATGTCGGATGAGATACCGATTGCAAATATGGTAACGACTGCCTGTAATCATGAATATTGTGATACGTGTATATCTCAAATCGTTAGTAAGAACCCATGTTGTGCATTCTGCCGTGGAAAGATTGCAGAGTTATGTGTAAATTCTCATGATGTATATAATAAATTACATTCAAATTAAAAAAAATAAAGTAAAAAAATAAAAATAAATTAAAATAATAAATATTAAAAAAAATAAAGGACATGTTCCTTTATTTTTTTAGCCACTCATCCTTTTACCAACACCGTTTTCTTCAACAAGATATCAATGTTTAATAGCATTCGTTTTTTCTCTAAATTGTAGGACCGGATAGATGCAATGCAATCCGCATACGATTTCCATTTTATTTCGCTGATTTCATTTGTTTCTTGGATTACCGGCTCAACATTTTCAAATTCCATATATGTCAAAAAATACTTGTGTTTATAAGACTTATAATTCGACCCAAAAAATATCTCCTCGAACGGCGAAATATTATTTATAATCTTGTTCTTTTCCAGATTTATCCCAGTCTCTTCACTAAACTCGCGAATCGAACAATCCAAATCGGTTTCATTGTAATTGCGTCGGCCTTTGGGAAACCCCCATTCAGGTTCTTCCCATCTTGTGGTTGATGCATCCACCAAATCCGCCAAAGTATATTGTCCATTAATTCCAGTTTTCAATTGGTTAAATTTTTCTTTGGACATATTCTCCTCATTCTTGAAATTAGAGAAGTTGGCAGGTTTCCCCCATACGAAGAGCCAGATTTCTTCGAATTCCTTGGTTTTCAACATCACCTTCTCTTCATTTGTCATTTGGTAAATCATATTCGATACGTAATACCTGTTATGAACGGAATACTTGCCACGTATGAAATCGATAAGACCCAATGTGTGTTTTCGCCGTATCATCAAATACTCAATCGAATTAGTTTCGGGATTTTTGCGAAAAGCAATCACCCCGTTGCTCGTGATGGGAAGACAGCAATTATAAAACATATGACCTTTTTTTCCACAATTATTGCAATAAACGTTCATTACTACTTGAATATAGTATCATTGTTTCTATATACTTTTAAATATGACAACCCGGTTGGATGCAAAAACGTGGGGTCCGCATTACTGGTTTTTTATGATGACGGTTGCATTGACATATCCCGATTTTCCAAACGATGTGACCAAGCGCAAGTATTATGATTTTTATATGAATTTGCCGGTTTTTATCCCGGATGGAGAGATGTCGGGCCGATTTAGCACAATGTTGGACAAATATCCATTAACGCCGTATTTGGGGAGCAAAGATTCTCTGATTCGCTGGGTCAATTTTATCCAGAATAAATACAATGATTTATTGGGGAAACCGTCGGTCTCCTTGGATGAAGCGATGCAAGCATATTTTGACAATTACATGCCGAAACCGGTTTATTTGCACCAGGAACTCAAAATACGCCGGTATTATTTGCATGTGGCATTTATTTTGGGGTGTTTGGCGGTCATTTATTATTACTCTTAGTAAGGGAACTCGTCGTTCCCTAAAGGCGTAGCCTGACGGCTATATAATCCCATACTAAAGGAAGGGATCCTTTCCATTATGAACCCTTCTCTTTCTATTACAAAATTGCTGGTAATATTTCTCACCAAATTAATGTTTATTATATATGTTCTTTACTTATATAGAATAAATGCGCATTGAGCTCGTCATTTTTGGAATAACCGCATTTTTAATTGCAAATGTATATACGGACGGCAAATACTGGAAGCTATTGCAAACCAACCAAAAATATTATAAAATGGCCGGAATTGCTTTAGGTGGCTTGATGTTATACGTCTTGTTCAAAAAGTTTCCATCCAAAGCCACCGATATTATCCGTGGGTCCAACGAATATTTAAAATATTTGCCAGTAGACAAAGAAACCATGAATGTTTTAAACCCCATTCTGGATTTCACCAAGAAGCAAAATATGTACAATGACAATCCGGGTGGATTGATGCCGATTTTACCGATGGGTCAAGACCGCCAAGAGACCCGGATTATGAACTCGGGAAGAGCAGATGGTGTAACAAAAACCAAACGTTCTGTTAGCGAAACCAAGAAGAAATTCGTGGCGAGCAGACAAAACTGGAAATGCGAAGACTGTGGCGAACAATTGTCAGCATGGTTTGAGGTGGATCACAAAGTGAGATTGGAGTATGGCGGAAGCAACCACGTGGATAATTTAGTGGCTTTGTGCAGAGAATGCCATGGACGCAAAACCACTATGGAGAACTTATAAGTTAAGCGAAGCAAAAAAAATAACGTAGTTCCCCTTATTAAAAGGAGGGGTTAAAGGGGAACTACGTTCCCCTTATTAAAAGGAGGGGTTAAAGGGGAACGTAGTTCCCCTTATTATATCACATTATATTATTATTAATATTATGTCATCAACAAATTCAGAAATCGGCAACAAAATAAATCCGGTAATGGAGTGTTTAAAATCAAATGCAATTACGCTTGCAGTTGCAATTTACCTGATTGTTATTTCCTACTACATGACAAAAGACCCCGAAAAACTATTCACCAAGATATATTTGTATTTAACAATTGCAGTTGTTCCAATAATTATCGGGGTCCTATTTGCATTAAATAGCTCCACATCAGGAACAACATCCATAACCGATTACATTCAGTACGGCATCGGATTTATCATCTTTTTTATGTTTGTCTATTTTTTGAACAATATCAATATCTCTTCAAAAATGGTGTTTTTAGCAACTGGATTCATCCAAATAATTATAGTCCTCATGATAATTGTGGCCCTTGCAATTATTTACAAAATTAGTTCAAACGCTCTGTACAAACTTCAGGGATGGTCAGGATTTATTGTAAATCTGATTTTTTACATCCCATGTATGCTTTTGGACTTAATGGAATATTTAAAAGCCGATTTGCAACAGGCACCCAAAGCAGTTTATGTACTCTTAATAATTGAACTTATTCTGGGTCTTCTCTACATCTATGCTCCAAAGATAAGTAATTATTTTGCAAAGTCATTATCCAATAAAGATGGAAAAACGGTTTTGTTGGAACCGTTACGAATTAGCAAAGAATCTCGATTATCCAGTTATGTGGATTTGCAAAAAGGGAAAATCGGCAACGACCCCATTGTGAATAACAAATTTGCTATCTCTGCATGGGTTTATATTGTTCCAAGCCACTCAACCCATAATGGCGACGTAACTGTATTTGAATACACGGATTATCACCCGCGACTTATCTATAACGGTGCAACCGGAAAATTCAAGGTATTTTTAAACCAGGCCAACTATGTGGAAGTTGATATGCCTTTGCAGAAGTGGAACCACGTGGTTTTCAATTATGCCAAATCCAATGCGGACATATTTGTCAATGGCGAATTAAAGGGGTCTGTAGAGAGAGACTCAATAAATGAAAGTCTCAGTCTTGGCGATACAATTGTGGTTGGCCAGAATAACGGGTTGTCTGGTGGAATATGCAATATAGTTTATTTCGCCCGACCTTTGTTCAAATATGAGATTGAAACCATTTACACATTAAATAAAGGGTCGGACCCACCAACCCTCTAAAGGAAACTAAGGGAACCAAGGTTCCCCTATGACCCCTCCTTTATGAATCTATACTAATATTAAATTTAAGGGAAGGGGTCATAGGGGAAAGGACGCGAAGCGTCCGACCGTCGGCACCCTCCGGGTGCCTTAACCGTAGGTTTCCCTATTTCCCCTAATATATTTTCCCCATGTATATTAAATATGTATTGTGGACAATCAATTGAATCTGCCTATCCCGTAATTAAGGAAACTATCCCCCAATCAAGTTTAGGATATACCGCCAATAACCGATACCCTGGTTTTCCCCCTTTGATGAACGATGGTCGCTCCATTATTGCGAGTAACCGTTCTGAAACTTTGTTGCACAACTCCATTGTCAAGCAAAGTGGCGAGGTAAATAATGCCAAGTACCGCCAGTACATGATTACTAACGCCAAAACCATCATGGAAAATGATTTCCGAAATGCCAGCAACGATGTAGGATACTACGAACGATTTATTGACCAAATTTCCAAGGGTGCGACTGGTACTCCATACATGTATAGTTCGCCGATTGACGAAAAAAAACCACTTGGCTATTCTGAGTCTGATTTAAAGAGTATTTATTTGTCGAGAGAACAGCTGGAGGCGCGTCGTGTTGCTCCTCATTATAAAATATAGGTTTATTAGTATTTTTATTCAATACAAATACTAATAACTGGGATACCAGTCTGGTTTTGCCCTGCGTTTATTCCAGGACGCAATCTTTTTTTTTTCTTCTGACATATAGTAATTTCTGTATGAAATTACCGGGTCGTCTGTCTTGTAAATATCCGGCATCGCCAATGCAAATGGAGTTAATCCAGTTTCTTCGAAATTTTGTGGAATTCGTTTTCGCAGTTCCTGCGCAACAAGATAAGATTTATGGATTTTAGTTTCGGGATGTCCATATCGAAAACGCCATTCCGTGTGGAGCTCGTCAATCAAATCCAATACCCACACAAAATTTTCTCTGGACTTTCTGCACCAAATAGTCACTGGATGATTTTTGTGTGCAAGTTTATACAAGTTCGGCATTGTCTCTGCATCTTCGGGGTCCAAAATTCGTTTTGCTGAACACAACATCTGGACAGCTTCGAGCAATATTTTGCTGACGTGTTTGTCCATCATAAATTCGGCAATCTGTCGTTGAATAAGCGAGAGTATAAAGAGATTCATTTTTTTTACATAATTCGTTTTTGAAAAATCAAATTATGCAAAAAAATATTTCAATTTTTTATTCAAACCCATTTGAAATCTTCATCAAATTAATATCTTGACCACGACTCATTGTTGTATCCGTTTAATACAAGCATCTTGTCTCGATTCGCTTTCCAGAACTCAACTTTGGCATCCAATGCCTGGTCCTCCTTGGATTTCGGATACACATGGTCTTTCTTTGCATCCATAAGCGCCTTCTCTGCATCTGTCATTGGCGGTTTCACACCATAACAATTAACGCCAAATCGCACATTGGGATTCGAGAAGTAGCCTCCATTGACTCCAGGTCGTCCTAAATCATGTTCGTGCCCCTTGACTTTTTGGAGCTTTGCCCATGTTGCCTTTTGTGTGGGGAAATAGGCATGTTGGTCTTCGCTCCAACCGTATGTGCCCCATTCTGCGCCATTATTATATGCATCCTCAATCTCATCGTATGTGGCTAATCTGGAACCCATTGCCTTGCAAACAGCTTTGGCGTCTTCGTAGCTATAAAGATTGTTGGAAATGTTATAAACTTCCTCTTTTACTGCACTAACCGTAGTGACTTTTTTGGAACCATTTTCTACTTTTTCGGATTTCAAATCGGGAACCACAATATCGCCAAAAATAACGCCAATCACATCAATCTTCAAGACATATTTGAAAAACTGGATAAACAAGAGAATGAATAAAAATACAAATGCCTTGGATTCAAGGAAAGAAACCGTTACTGGTTTGTCAGCAGGGTTCATCGGAATTCCGAAAAAATAGATTCCAACATAGAAAAATATAATGAAAAGCCCGACCTCCAAAATAGAATAAGCATTGTTCAAGTAGTGTTTGATAGATTCAAGTAAATCCGACCAATAAGTCTCTTGTTGCGACGGTGCCAACGAATAATAATAGACGGTTCCAATAACAATAATAAGAATTAACACAATGATATCGGTAAAACTTGCTTTTGTTGAATGGTGTACCGGGTCTGACCCGTCATAGAAAATACCTAAAATTGCATAGATAATGAAATATATTGCTAAAAAACTAGCTGTTAGCATTAATGTGTTTTTATCCAGATAATTATCTTTGTCAAAGACAGAAGACTTATCATCCACTTTTTTTTCAGTATCGGTTTTATTTTCGGAACTATCAACTTTTTTTTCTGTATCAGTTTTATCGTTTTTTGATGACATTCTATAATATATTATAGAATATAATAGGGGAAATCTACGGTTAAGGACGCTTCCGCCCTTATGAACCCATACTAATAATAATTTTAAGGGAAAGGTTCCGTGCTCCGCTTATAAAGGAGGGGTCATAGGGGAACTACGTTCCCCTAATTTGTAGAAAAGACAATACGTCATAGGTGTAATAATGTTTTCCGCTCCAATTTTGCTCAAACTTTCGTCATTGAAATGCACCCAGCCTTTCTCTGTTTTCACATAAGATGTGTAATGTCCGCCCATCGGTCCTCCCATATGATTCGATACTCCATATAAGTCATATACGTATTTTTCAGAATCATATCCCTCTACATATTTGGATAAATCCAAGCCAGTTAAGGGGCAGTCTATCATATTATTTATGCGACTAATGTTTCGATAATTAACGGCGAAACGCTTCAATGTAATAACGAGAATCTTTGGAAAATTCCAGAAATAATTGCGTCGTACAACATCTTCCTTTTTTCCCGTTTTTTCATTAAACCACTGGTTCTCTCCATTCATTGTTTCTTCTTTTACAAATAAATCAAAACAGTCATATAAGGTTATTGACGATTTCTCTACGGTGGATTTCTCTACAGGTATCGGCAAATCAATGATGAAATAATGTTCTGGTTTTTGGGAATGAATTTGTTTTTGCATTCCTCGAATCTCGGTCATGCAAATTCCATAAAACAAATCATATATCTCCGAATATTCTTTTGAATAAATCGTATTCAACAATTCGCAACATTTAACCGCAGTCGAATCTACATTCGTTTTTACTTTGCCCCGGATACTCACCTTCACTGGTCGCGCAATCGATGTATGAAAACAATTGACAATAAACCGCAAAAACTCAGTAACATCATTTTGCGCAAATCCGGTGAATATCTCTACATTTTTTTTTAATGCAACTTGTTGAACAGACGTTACAAACTTGAGAGGTTTTACTACCCCATTTCCAGACCACATTAATTCGGCCAAATTCTTCCACTCATTCATAATAATGGTTTCATCCTGTTTATTTATTTCGAGACGGTTTAAAACCGCTTTATTATTAAATATTTTATGCAGTTCCAACGTATGTGTCAAAATCTGGACGCACGAATTCAGAAAACAAGTATTTCCCAGATTTGTTAGACCGGTGTATCCATTTTCCGAATAATTTTTTTCACTAATGTTCATTATTATAATTTATATAAAAAGATATAATAATAGCTTTATATTGGTAAATATTATATGGAAAACAATAACGACGAAACTTCAAGGGCAATTTTGCATATTATATCGGAGTACAACCACAACCAAGAAGATTATCACCGTAATATGCGTTCATTTTTAAACATTATGCAAAATATGAATCCGCAACCAAGAAGTCATAATTTATACACGTTTGATTTAGGATTGGCAGGGACTTTGTTGTCACTATTTGACCCATCCAGGAGTGGATTTGATATATCAGGTGGTGCCGCTTCTGGGTTATCTTCAACCGACATATCCGGCGGAACAACTGTTTCCAACTATACATTTGAGGATACTGGACTTATTTGTCCAATTACGTTGGAATATGTGCAGGTAGGCGAGCCCGTCATGAAAATCAATCGTTGTGGGCATCGATTTAAAGAAGCTGCGCTAAGACGATGGTTTTCAAATCATCGAAGATGTCCGGTTTGTAGAGGAAACATTTAAGGGAAACCTACGGTTTCCCCTATGACCCCTTCCCTTAGTATGGACTTATAATTTTTTTTTATTTTTTTTGAATTTTAAAAAAAGGTCAAAAAAACAAGGATCACAAAATAGCCCGTAAAAAATTTTGAGAAGTTGGAAAATTTTTTCTTATGCAGTCATTTTATAAAAATTTGTAAAATCAATTTTTTATAAATTTATATTCCAATAAAAAAGGAAGGTATAAGCGAAGCAAAAAAAGGAAACCGTAGGTTTCCTTTACTTTTTCCCGAAAAAGCTCGTAATCGGTTTTAATCCATTCTTGTCGTTATTGATTTGCAACAGATATTTGTCAAACAACAATTCTTTCACTTTGTCTGAACAATACTTCTCCTTCTTCTTAATAAATACTTCAAAGTCGGGATACTCTTTCTGTAAATTCGCAATATCAGCTCTGTACTTTTTGATTGCGGTCATTTTATTCTGATTTTTCCACATTTCCTCCAAGGCTAGACCAAAGAATTGGCAAAGTGGTTTCATCAATTGATTACTCACATAAAATCCAAAATCCATTTTCAACTTATTCTCCAAAATAAATTCCGGGGTTTCTATCTTTTCTCCTTGAAGCGCTTTTTTATTCTGATTCACCACATGCAGGAACTTGATTCGGTCGCCTGGTTTCGGCATATTTCCAGGATCTCTTTGTCCTATCCTGTCTGCCAACACTCGGTGTGCAATTTGTTGTGGATTCTTGTAATAACTTCGCAACGATTTGGTGATTGCCAACTTATCTGTCGGCACATTGCCTTTAATCAAATCTGTGAGCGAGTTATCCAAATACTGGATTGCGGATTGCACCGATTGTCCGCTCATAATAAGATTGATGATTTGACCGTACGTGTCTTTAAGATAGTCACACGAGTCTCTGCGTTTTAATGACAAACCCATATACTTGAGTTTCCCCTTATTCGGGTCCTCTTCATACAAGATTCCCACATAACGTTTTTTCGACAATAATGCGAATGGCATTAGCGTCTTCTCGTAAGCCAGATTCATCGGCGGTTTCAAAAACATACTTGAATAATGTGCGGCTTCCTGCGCCAATTCAATTGTGATTTCGAGTGCGTCTTTACCCACGATTTTCTGGCCAGTGTCTTTGTCTGTCAAGTTGAATATGAAGAATACCGAATCCGTGTCACCGTATACATACTCAGCATTCGTCATAACTTGACCATGGTTCTTTGTTTCGCACACGCGGTCTGCGTAAATTTCTTCGATGATTCGGCGCGCATATGTAATAGACATTCTGCCGGTTGCCGTTGTGGAAGCCGCCACATCCTTCTCATAAAAGGTGGAAGTACGCGCACCACACTGACCATACAACGAATTTGCAGTGACTTTATAAGCCAATTGACGCTTATCCAGAATATTCGCCATAAATGGGTCAGCAGCCTTCTTCGCCTTCTTCTTCGTGTCTTCACGCGCTTTCAGCAACTCCATCAGAATCGATGGCATCACTGACTTTTCGTTGTTTGGCAACTGAGCCCAACAAACCACACGTTTCCCCACTTTGGTCTTGACCGCCTTCGCCGCTGGACGTTCCGGGTTTCTGCGCCACTCAAATGTGTCGAATTCCACCTCTACATATTCGTAGTTGGGTAATCCATAGTATATATATTTGCCTGTGCGGTCCTTCTCGCCTTCCTCCTTCACCAGTTTCCCGGTCAAATCGTATTCCTTGGCCCAGACTTTACTGCTGTGGCAGTAATTCTGACTAATCATGGAAGACGGATACAGCGACGAGTAATCCACACATGCAACTGGTTCATCAATATAAATCTTGGTTTTGGGTGGCAACACAATGGCACCTTCGTATCCGCCGTCCATCTTACCTTTCTCCAAATCGGGCATCAAATATCCCTTTTCCATGCATTTCTTTGCAACGAAACTGGTTAATTTAATACCCTGGCCTCGGAAAACAAGGAAATTAATGGGCACCGAACACAAATTTGCCATCTCCATGTATTCGGTCAAAACATCAATCTTTCGCATCAAATGATGCACCAGATTGCAATCCTGAATACAGTATTTGGCAACGACGGCTCTCTCTGCATCTGTCCCATTACTCATCCTGAAAATATCCTGGGGCGACACATCATCTTTCGCCATTCCCCAGCGGAGTTTCTTGGTTTTATCGATGATGTCCGCGTGATGGTCCGCAATCAACAGAACTTTGTACCCGTCCTTCTCCTCAATTGCCAACACGGTGAATTTCTTACCATCCATATAATAGTCAGAAGTGAATGAACTCACTTCAATGTGGATAAAATCACCGGTGTGCAAACCAATCAAATTCTTGGTATATAGTTCTGTGCATTTGCCCAGGACCGCGTGTTCCACATTTGCAATTTTCTTGATATCGTCACTAATATTCTGCGAGGCAACGTCATCCAATTTGTAAGAAGACAGGTTGAAATTGCGGCGGAAATAACTGTACATATCGACCTGGAGACGACCACTCATGACAACATAACGCAAATCGTATTCGCCACTGGCAATCGCAATTTTAGTGTTTTCAATACTAATATTGGTAGGGTCGTTGCGTTCTCTCTTTCCGCAAAATTCGTTGCGTCTTCTGGATAATTGCAGGAATTCATTCACACAATGGGTTTCTTCGGCCCGGCGGAACAAGAACTCGTAATCAAAACCAAATATGTTGTATCCGATAATGATATCTGGATTTTCCTGCTGGACGAGTTCCGCCCATTTCAAAAGAACCGTCTTCTCTGCTTCCAACTTATTTCCATCAACGATAGGAACCGCTTCTATCGTAGCGCCTTCCACCGGCGCACATCCACCCAACACAATACAATGGTTCAAGTACGGCTCGGCGCTTCCATAGTTCAAGAAGGTGGAACCAATCATAGTTACTGGGTCACCCTCCAATGGAGGAAACATTTCCGTCAATACTTGGTCAATGTATTCCACCTTTTGATCCCTAGTATAATCCGCACTTAGTACAATATCGATGATGGTATTATTTTTGGCTGCCCGTAATCCAGACTTGGTTTTAACTATATGGTTGTTGTCATCATCATTGTCGGAATCGACTGCAATCTCATCTGTGTCATTATCATCATCCGAGTCTTCGCCGACACCATCTTCTCTTTCGGCGCCTCTTAATTTACTGAACATCGATTCGACTGTTAGAATCTTCAATGCATCCGCATTCTTGGCTTCCAGATTATTGAATGGTGTTAGCAAAACTTCTGTAATTAATGCTTCCACATATGCTTTTTTCGGTACGCCTTGTTTCGGATAAACCAGGTCAATTCCATGAACTGTATCGTATCCAAACGCGGTCAAGACCATTTGTTTAAACATTTGTTGAGAATTAGTGGCAAGTTTGTCGTAGTTGTCCATCATGTTGATGGCCAAACGTTTATACGTCTTCTTCGGCAAAGGGAAATCGCCGTGACTACTGCCAGCCTCAATATCAAAACTCATTATCTTGTAAGGGACAATCGTTTCCTTTTCGGGTAAGGGTTTAATCAAAGTTTGCGATGCCACATATTCATAAGTGCAGGTAGTTGTTTTAACGGGTGTTTGCGGTGCTCTTGTCGAAACCATTACCCAACCATTGGGATAAATCTTGGTCAAATGGAAGAATCGCAAAAGGGGAGGCAAGTTTGCCTCGTACAACTGAGTATGAGGTGTGAAAGGTCTTGCGCGACGCCCGCCATCTGGCAACTGCTGATACCACAAATTCTTGACCTTGTTCATAACGACTGTGTTCTTGAATACAAGCTTGACAAATTTGGACTTCTTTCCGGCACTGAATCCATACAATTTCTGACTATCCACCAATTCAAAATTCGTAATGGAGTCCTTGTAGAACTCGCCGATTGAAGCCTTGATTTCGCGAACCATTGTATTGACTTTTCCCAAGTTCCAGTCGTCGGCGACTTTAATGTAGAAGAATGGCTCAAAATCATCTACAATGATGGAACAGGTTTCGCCCTTCTCATTAATTCCGTACATTTGGACGAGAAATTGCTTCTCATCCACGCGCTTCTTTTTCTCTTTTTCATCATCACTGGATGATGCAGCCTGTTCAATGACGTCATTTAAGACGTCAAAATAGAAGAGACGGAATGATTTTGCAACTGCGATTTTCTTTTTTAACATTTTATTAATTGGTTGATTGTTTTATTTAATACTTTCTGTTTATTTTGTTTGTTTAACTTCAATTTTAAAGGAAACCTACGGTTTCCTTTTGAACCTTCCCTTATACCTTCCCTTCCTTTTTATTTAGGGAGGACCTTCCTTTTTACGAATAAATGTTCTTTGGTAAATTATAATGTCCGATCCGATAACAATTGAAATAACTGAAGTACCTGTAGTTGATTCACCGGTCGATTCATCAGTAGTTGATTCATCAGTAGTCGATTCATCTGTCGATTCATCTGTAGTCGATTCGCCTGTAGTCGATTCATCTGTAGTTGATTCATCTGTAGTCGATTCACCTGTAGTCGATTCGCCTGTAGTCGATTCATCTGTAGTCGATTCGCCTGTAGTCGATTCATCTGTAGTTGTCAAAATTCCGCCTATAACTATTGAAATAATTGAATCGCCACCAAATCCAATCATTGAACTAATGAAACAGCATTCCAAGATTGCATTATTGATTGGTCTGAACTATGTGGATTATCCAGAAATAACATTAAAAAACCGTATTAATGGAATCAATAATGCAAAACAGATTTTAAAAAATGCTTATGGTTTCACTGAAGAAAATATTCTGGTTTTAATTGAACCGTCAAGAGAGAACGTTTTAACCATGTTAAATACCATTATTGGTTCATCGAATTTAGTTAGTGAGCTTATCATTTATTATTCAGGATATGGAAACGGAATAATGAAAACGGACGTAGGATTTTGTGCAGAATCGGGAGTCATTGACAACCTTTCCAAACAGATTATGCCGGCTGACTTTGTAGAGATTGGTCAAGACGAATTTACGTCTATACTGAACAATAGTTGTTGCAAAACGGCATGTATTATGGATATGTGTCCTTATGCGAATGACGAAATGTTGCTAAAATGGGGCGCGGATATTAATAATCATGTGAAAGTGATAACATTATGTGAAAGTGATTCACATAATACGAATAAAAATCAACTTATTCAATTGATGTTAAAGGAATTGCGTTTTTAGACATTCGAATAATTAACGTCTTCGTTGTCTTCTCTGACTCTTTCTGTTCTTCTTGTTATTTCTCTTGTTAGTTCTTCTTCTTCTTCTTCTTCTGCCACCTTCGATTTCTTCACTTTCTTCTTCTTCTTCTTCTTCTTCTTCTTCTTCTTCTTCTTCTTCACCGGAGTCATTCGAGCTCTTTTTGGTATCAGACTCAGTGGTGTTCTTGCTATTCTCTTGAGTTTTAAGTTCATTGATGTCCATAGGACCTTTAGAATCTTCATCAACCATTTCGGTTTCCTTCATCTCCACAATCTTCTCTTTAAGAGAATCAACCATTCCAATCAATTCACTTGATTCGTCTTCACTCAACTTACCTCCACTCATCTGTCTCTTACTCTTATTCTGTCTCTGTCTCTTATTCTGTCTCTGTCTCTTACTCTGTCTTTGTCTTTGTCTTCTACTAGGCATTATATATATTCCACATACAAAAAAAAACTACTTGTTCAAAATGAATTCGTTAATTCCTTTCAAAATGTTCGACCCAATTTTGCGCCCATTCACCTTAATTTGCGATAAATACTCTGGCTCCGAACGAATACGATCCACAAATTCCAGAAAACTTGAAAACGGTTTCATTATCTCTACTGCCGTTGTCGAACTAATTCCCGGAATTTGCATCAATATCATTTGACCAATATTTTCCTTGGTAATATTCGCCTTCTTGGATACTTTGACAACATCACAATAGTCAGTGTGTGTGGGGGTTTCTAAAGGAGGGTTGTTTAATTCAGGAGTGTTTAAAGGCATGGTGATAGGGCTTCCGCCCCCACCTTTCTTAATTTCCCTCGCCATTTTATCTGCCATGCAGAGAATGTATAGCGCCGTCTCTGCTAAAGAAACTGTCCGATGAACCGAAAACCCCTTGAAATAATTGAGAGAAGCGATGCACGAAATGACCGTTTTTTTCTCCTTCACTGTAGAGAGCATTCCTTCCAATAAATACACCACATTATGTGGATTTGGGAAACAGTTGGACAATCGGTAAGATTGCTCCGAGTACCGACCATCCTTAATACTGGCTAATAAATCTTGGAGTGTCTTTCTCTCAATACATAAAAAAGTGGTTGTCTCGTCGTCGCTCATAAACAAAATGTCGCCAAGTTGCAGGACGCGTTTTTCCAAGACAATGAGTTCTTTGTTCAAAAATTCACTGTTTATACATAACTCGTAGAGAGAAGTTTCTCTTTCGTCAATAATCACCTTCATTTAGTGTGTTATTCATTTTCTCTTTATCTGGTTTTTGGTTCTCCCTTATTTTAACATTGTTGCAAAATCCTCGTTGCTAATTTCTTTGTCACAAAATATTTTCAGATAGCATCGCAAACACAACATCGTATCAATTAACGAATTGTGAAGTTCGAACTGGTTCGCATCTTCTTTGAACAACAATTCGTAGAGAACTGACAGCTTGATAAAACGGTTTAAACCACAAAACTCCATTCCCTTCATCATTGTGCAACTGATGGACTTCTCTGTTTCATTTTCGCTCGTTCCTTGGAAAAAGATTTTAAGCATTTGTGGAAACCGGTTGCGCATGCATTCAAGACGAATCATCTTGCTGTCGAACCACATGTTGTGTGCGGCAATTGCGTCGCACTTCAAGTACAACTTGTAAAAGGCGCTTAATGCATCCTGGATTTCCATCCCCGAATCACATTTTTCTCTCGTAATCCCTGTAAGTTGTTGAACAATTTCTGGAATTTCTACATGATTCGGAATTTTTATATAGGTGTTGAACACCTTCTTGACCTTTTGATTATCCACGTCGTAGAGAACCGCGGACAACTGAGTAATATAAGGATGCAACGCTAAATCCTTATATTGCAATGGAAGCAATGACCGATTGATGAGTCCAGTGGTTTCCGTGTCGAAGATTAATACACAATGAGCTTTTGTTGGCAAAGCATACATGGTTTCCAAATCGCTGAGTGACATTTGTTCCAACTGCAAACTCTTGGAACGGGTTCTCATAACGTGAGCATTGAATGACTCTAAAATCTGGGTCTTGAAACGGGTCAGCATGGAGTGAGTATTGTATTCGTAAAATTGGGCAAACATTTTATTTTATTCGATTTTATTCGATTTTATTAGATTTTGGTTATGCTTTTTGAATAAAAAACAATTAAAAAATTTCAATTTTAAAGGAAACCTACGGTTTCCTTTTTTTGCTTCGCTTATACCTTCCTTTATACCTCGCTTTAATCGGAGGCTTACATTAAAGGAGAGGGTCGTTAAGCCGTCGGCTTCGCCTTAGGGGGAACGTAGTTCCCCTACTCGGGTCGAGCTTTCAATGCATCGGGCACCTCATTCGGTGGTCTCGGCCCCGCTCCATAAATGTCCGGCAAATAGGTGGTCTTGGGTGTGAAATACTGCGGTTTGCTGACATATCTGTCCGCATAGGCGCCAGACCGAACCGCATTCTCAGTAACTTGGACTCCGCCCCAATTGAAATCCATGGGGTTCTCACTTTCCGGCCCTTTCTTCGCGGTGCTTTCGTGGATAACATCCAATTCGGTGCGTTGGCCCACGTGCAAACCATATGGGTCAAAACCAGCATACATTCCCTGGTTGTATGCACCGTCTCTGTTTGCGTCTAAAACCTGGATGGGGTTGCCATCAATGGATGATATGTTGCCAAATACTGTGGGGTCAATGTTGGGTGGTGTTCCTCCCTGCAAATCGAAAGGACTGGGACGCATTCGATAGACATCGGTGCCCTGGGTGGTGGATTCATATTGGAGGAAAAGAACCGGACACACAGTTCCCGCCCTGCGTTGGATTTCTAAATAGTTGATGTACTCGTCCAAATTATAGAAAGGCATGGGGTCCTCTTTGGTCTTTGTGTTATATAAGAGAAGCGTGTTGCCTTTGCGAATCAACAAATCAGGACAGCCTGTTTCTTTAGACGACGCAGTCATTGGCTCAATGGTTGTGTAATAATAAAGTCCTGCTAAAAATACGACCAATGCCAAAACCATAATTATTTTAGTATTCATAATATAATATATCCATAAAATATATAATGAATAAGACAGTTGTTGGCAAGCTATATATGGTTGGGTGCGGTCATTGTGATGCATTGGTGAAACCGTGGAACGAAATGAAAAAAAGGGTTGAAAAAAAGGTAATGGTTGCTGGTGACATTGAGCGTGCTGAAAACAATAAATTAGATGAACTGAATAAACAATATAGGTCAAACGTTGAAGTGCAAGGTGGCTATCCTACAATTTACAAGATAAAACATGGTGGCAAAGTTGAATACTATAATGGAGAGAGAACTGTACAGAAACTTGCTAGATGGGCTTTGCATGGCGCTAATCAAAGCGGTACAAAGTATAAGCATGCTACGAAGCGTGATATGAAGTACAAAAAGTTTGCTGGTGGAAAACGCAATAAAACCAGTAAAAAATAAATAAATAATACGTTATTTGATAAATGTATTATTTAAGAGGAAGGTTCAAAAGGAAACCTACGGTTTCCTTTAACACTTCCATCCAACTAAGATAGTGGAGCCAATAGGTCTAGCAACTCTGCAATTGGAGTTGGGGTATCTAGATCTCTGACTGCAACCTAAAGTGAAGCACTTTCCGGGGGTCTTTCCGTAAGCTATACTGGTCCATGATTCTCTTCCAATGGAAGGGAACAGACCCATTTTCTTATCTCCTCCTCCAGAATTGCGATTAATTAATTGTCCAGCAGTTCTAGCTCTTGATGCGGCGTTATACAAGGTCATTTTATATATAGCCGAAAGATTTTTTTAAGGGAACCTACGGTTCCCTTATGATCCCTCCCTTTATTTTTTTATAATTTTTTATTTAAAGGGAAGGGGTCATAGGGGAAACCTACGGTTTCCCTTAAGAGATTTGAAAACCATATAAAAATATAATTACTACTAAACTATTATTACTAAATATGTCAGCTCAACAAACCATTAAATCTATTTTCAATTCGGATGATGATATTCGCATTGAAAAAAACGAATTCGGAAAGGAAATCTATGTTTTCGACCCATACAATCCGCTAAACAAAGAGATTGGCCACAAGGATATTGAAACCATTTTGCAAAATTACGGAATTAATATCCCAATCACCAACATCAACCTGTATCGTCGCGCATTCATCAACAAGTCTTATTTGCGTCGTCCCGAGCTGGAAAACCAGCAAAACAATATTGTCATTGTGCCTAAACCCGCGGATTGTATGCCCCTGCATACCAAGTCCAACGAACGTTTGGAGTTCGTCGGTGACGGGGTTCTTGAGCTTATTGCCA
>Ga0315905_10001040_pt1 | contig 30276 bp, 54 predicted proteins | sample LakEriMetagenome_5_FD_203522 | JGI IMG/M metagenome (GOLD analysis project Ga0315905, IMG submission 203522) | Freshwater fungal communities from buoy surface, Lake Erie, Ohio, United States - Buoy 4 MA121 | ecosystem: Environmental > Aquatic > Freshwater > Lake | place: USA: Lake Erie, Ohio... | reverse complement strand
CGTTAGTTCGCTTTTCAATCTTTGCCATTTGTTCGCTTTCCTGACTTATGCTTGCGCGATTTTCTTCCTCTAGTCTAGCAACGACTCCCTGCGCATATTTCATAGCGCGATTAGCTGAAGATTTGCTAGGGCCACTTCCCCAAAGAAGGTGCGCGACAACTCCCGCGCTTGGATAATTTTCTGAAGTTGGATTTGCGTCTGGAGAATCTAGGTCGCCTAAGTGTCTAGCAATCCACGCAGCGATACGAACCCACTTGTCGGCGGTGACGTTTCCTTCTGCCATAGCGCGGGCTTCTCTAACGGTTCTATCTACAAGTCCGTCCCCGGCTAGACCTTCTGCGTAGTATTCAAGTCCACGGCGGGCTGCTGCTCTCATATATGCTGGCGGGGTTAGGTCTACGGCTCGGGCTTCGGAATTCTCTTCCGCTGGTTGCCAAGCGTTACAGTAGTTTCCGCCGTCTACGAATGCGTCCCAACGCTCGCACCAAGCTTTATCCCCGTCGTCGTTTAGTCGGGCTTCGTTGAAGAAGAAGCAATTGCCACAAGCTCTACCTTCTGGAACATCTGGAGATAGTGCCGGACGGTAGTTGTCGGGCAGATTTTCTTCGCCTTCATCTTCTACGTCTTGTTCTTCTGCGTCTTCTAATTCCGCTGAGATTTTATCTGGCATTGGGATTCGCTGAAGCTTGAAGACGTTCATAATCATTAGGCGATTAGTCGAGTGATAAACTTCGTCCTCTAATTCGTAAACTTCTAGTCCTGCTAGTTCGCCTTCTATGAGTACGACCAAAGCAAGAACCTTCGGGTTTCTAATGTTCCAAGTTACCCAATCGCCAATCTTTAGTTCTCCGACGGCTGCGCGCTCTCCAACAAATTCGGTTTCTTCCGCTATGGATACTGCGATAGCTTGTTCAATCGCGGATTCTTTAGTGTCGTGGCAAGCAAGAAGTTCCCCGTCTTCTTTTACAACGGCCCAGCTAGGGCAGTCTGCGGAATTGTCGGTTATGTAATAGGGCAACTTATACCTGCTTCAGATAACTAATTGTGTGTCCGGCTTTTCCAGATACGGCATAAACGCTTTCTAGCGGATTCATTTCCAACTGGATACTTTCTTCTTTTTTTACAACGAAGCCAGTAGCGGTTGTAACATCTGGGCCGCCAATAAAAACTGCGTCGGTGTTGTCGTTGTTGTGGACAATTAGGCGAAAGTTAGAGTTTGAAGTTCCGTCGATAATTGACGGAACTGTTCCAACGGTGATAACTCCCGAACTTATAGCCATTACTGAACCTCGTAAACGCCTTCAGGATTAGCCGGGTCGAGCTGCGCGACTGGCTGAAGTTGTGTGCTTGGAACTCCGGTGTGCGGGATAGCTGGAAGTCCTAGAGCTTCCAGAACTGCCTTCGGTTCGTATCCGGCAAGAACTAGCTTCTGCGCCATAGCTACCTTCTTGTCTTCGGTGGTGATTCTAGAATCGTCGATAGAAACGTTAGCTAGTGGAACTCGAACTTGGTCGGCTACTGAATCTGCCATTGGAGTTAGGTCTTCGAACCTGCGGATATCGTTCACGGTGTAATAACCCGCCTGAAGTCCGATTGAGTAAGACGTTGCTCGGGCCTGAGAATCTCCGCGAAGAAGTCCGTCTAGGTTGAACTTTAGGAATGCGTTCTCTCCGCCCGGCACTTCGCTTAGAAGCGGGCTGAATGCTACCTCTAGCTTGGTTACGATTGGGCGAAGTGTGTGCTGGACGAAGAAGATAGAGTCTTGTTCCACCGAAGCGTAAGCGGTCGAACCTTGAACTCCGAGCATATGGTTTGGAACGTTGAACGCGCGTGCTACGTCTTCAACTGATAGGCGACGCGAAGTTTCTAGCTGAGAGTTCTCAGGGTCTACCGCGGTTGGTTTCCATTCTGCGCCACCGGATAGAACTCCGGTCTTGTGTGAACGCTTTAGTCCACGGTGCGCTGAATCAAATCCACGGCGAAGATTTTCTGCCTGTTCGCTGTTTAGGTTTCCCGGAAAGGTAATGATTCCCTGCGGGGTTGCGCTGTTGCTAAAGAAGCGAGCTGCGTAAGATTCCAACGCCATAGACAAACCGAAGTTATCTTTGAGAGCTTCGACTCTAGCCATTCCCCGAATCTCACCCGGGCGAACTAGGTCAGAAATAAAGATAACGTCTTCGGAGCTGAGAAGATTTTTCTCTCCTTGAACTTCGAACATTACGCGTCCGATACCGTTGCGTCTAATTTGTACCTTGTGCGGGTTTAGTGGAACTAGGTTTACGACTTGACCGCCCGAGCGGAAGACGCGAATAAAAGCGTTGCCGTCGATTAGTAGGGAAACGATTACCGACTGCCAGAATGCGGAAGGCTGTTGGTCTAAGTCTGGCTTAGAAACCCAAGCTGGCTTCGGACGGAACGGGCCACGTGCGCCGTCGCGTCGAATGTAAGCGTCTAGGGGAAGCGTAGAGATTGTGTCCGAGATAAGGGATACCGCCGACCAAATCGCCGTAATCTTGAACGCGGTTTCTGAGTTGATAACCGTTCCAGACTGATTCAGGTCGGTTAGGTCTTCGCCGGCTCCCCATAGGGTTTGAAAGCTTATTGCCCTTTTCTCAAAAAGGTTATTCAACATTAGTTACGCTCCATAGCAATTCCAAATAAGACCGCCGCTGTTCCAGCGACAATAAGAGAAACGGGAATCGAGATTAGAGCAATTCCCGCAACGATTAGCGCGGCTCCGATTATTTGAATTACTGTTGCCATTATTCACCCTTAGAAAAAGAAGTCGGGAACCATTTCTTCTATTCTACTGCTAACTGCTCTATCGAAGGCTATTACTGCGGCTACCGCTGCGTCAATCTTCCGGGGAGAATGACGATTCTCTTTTACGATACGGATTCCCAAGTTGTCTATCTTGGTTACGGCGTTATCTAAGTGCCTTGATAGAACTGGGCTTCCATCGTGTTCTACGGTTCCGCCCGTGACTGCGTCGTAGAATTTAGCGCAAGCTTGAACCATTCGCTTCGGTGAAGTCGAAGGCCACTCGACAATCGGAACTCCCCGGTCTGCTAGGACTTCCATAGAGCGTTGCCAGCGGAAAGGGTCGCAAGCTACTTCTCGGGTCTTCGGGTATTTCTGAATAAAGTTCATAATCGTTTCTTCGACTTCTTGAATATCTACGCGCCATAAGTCGTCGTGGATAGTTAGGTCTTTTTCCCATTCCTTGACTAGCCAAAGGAACGGTTTATCTTCTTCGGTCTTTGGGATTACGCAAGCAACTAGAACGGTACAGTCGCCGGAGAACGAACCGTCGAACCCCAGAATGATTTCGTCGTCGGGGCTAGGTTCCCGTTCGCTTTTCAGTTCGTCCCAAGTTCCAGCCGGGAGCCAAGCGGTCTGGGAAGATACCCATTGGTTTAGTCGCTTGGTTCTAAACTCCGCTTCGGGTGTTCGCTTTACTGCGCTCTCGAAGTCTGCCTTGTCTACCAAGTCGTCGAAGCCCGGGTTAGCTTGCTCCCAAACTTTCGGGTCGCGGTGGTCGGCTTCGTCCGGTGCTGCCCACCACGCCATAAAGAAAGAAGGGTCTTTTACTTCTCCGCGCGAAACCTTCTGCCCATACTGGAACAAGTTGTAAGCAATAGAGTCGCCACCTGTCATATCCTTTTTTACTCCAGCGGTTGTGATTGCGATTAGCTGAGCAATACTTCCACGGTTTCCCATAGCCAAACTCATAACGTCAAAGAGTGAACGGTCTTTGTGCGCGTGTAATTCGTCGGCGATTACCCTATGCGGATTGTATCCCTCTTTGGAAAAACTCTCAGCGGAAAGAACACGATAGACGGAGTTAGTTGCCGGAACAAATAGTGCGTCCCGGTATACCTTGACCATTTCGCTTAGTTCCGTAGACTCGACAATCCTCTTAGCTTCACCGAATACGATTCGAGCCTGTTCTTTTTCAGCGGCGATTGAATAAACTTCCCCGCCGTCTATTCCTTCAGCGAGAAGAGAATAGAGTCCAAAGCTAACTGAAGCGAGCGCGCTCTTGCCATTTTTGCGCGGTTCTCCGATTAGGCAAGTTTTCGCAATAAGGCCGCCGTTTTCGTCGCGGGCATAGACGTGACGAATTAGTTCTTTCTGCCAGTCGCGTAGCTTTAGAGCGTCGCCAACCTTTCCGGCGATTCCGTCTTTACCGATAGTCCCGAAGGTTTCCGAGAACTCGATTACTATTTCTCCGTCGCCTTGTTCGATAGCTTTCTTGGGAACTGGAGTTAGCCAAAGCGGGGGCCAACTATTCACGGTTAGCCTTTTTCGCCATTAGCTCTTCCAGCTTGCTCATTTTCTTTACTTCTGCCACGCCTAATCGAGAGCGGTCGGACGGAGTGAATCCTAGAAGCCCTAGATTCGAAACGATTTGTCTGTCAATCTCTCGAAGTCCCCGGCGGTCTTTCGGGTTGTTATCTGTCATAACTCGCACTCGAAGATTCCAGCGTTCGTCGATTAGCTCGCAAGTCATAAGAAGAATTTCTAGGTCGGTGTTTGGAGATATCCAATTTATGCCAGATTGCCAAACCCTGTCCCAAAGTTCTTGCCCGTATTTTAGGAGTGGTCTAGCGGGTTCTGGAGTTTCGCTGGCTTGCGGGATTAGCATTATTGCCGATTGCTCGGGCAGAGCGCGCTTGCCGGGATTGCCAGTTAGTCGCTTTATCTCTGCTGGTTTAGTTGGTCTTCCGGCTGGCATTAGCTTCCCTTAAAAATTTTTTTAGTTTCCCAATCCCCTAAAGGGGCTTGACAGCTAACGAAGTTGGAGCGGTCGGCTGGGATTGAACCAGCACCTCGGAAACGGAATCCCCGTGGCTTACCTCTAAGCCCTCGACCGCATTTGGATAGGGTAAGGCTAGTTTAGCCACCTTTCTACGAAGTTGCTTATCTAGCGGGTAAATGTAGCGAAACTTTCCGGGACTAACTCGACTAGGAGCAAAGGGTCTTTCGGGTAAGTTATAAGCGTTTCTAGTGTGCATCCAACGACCGCCTATAAAATACTCGACTACTGAATTACTAGCTCCGGTAAATAGCCAGTTTCCAGCTTGATAGATTCCTCCCTTATGTCCCTCCTTTGGGTCAGCAAAACTAATAACGCAACGAAGTCCCGGGTTTAGTTCTTTTAGGTTCTTTAGGCATTGAGCTACTAACTGACTGACCGGGGTTTTGTGATTCGTTAGGGCTACTCTCGTTAGTTCGCATACTTCAGTTTGGTCTAATCCGAGAGAATTGCCGAGGAATGGGGAGGCTCCGCGGCTAAAGATTATTACGCCAATGTATTTATCTTCTTCGAATACGCCGAATCTAACCAGCTTTGAAGCCGGAATGCTCTTCGAGTAGTGCCAATTCTTTACGGCAAATAAAGCGGCTTGCTGGTTTACTAGCTTTATTTCAAACAACTTCATAACCCTTAGAAGTTTTTCTAATCTCAGAAAGACAGTTAGGGCAGGTAATCGCTGTCCGTTCGTCTAGCCGTGGAGCTTCAGCACCAGCGAAGAAGTCTTCGGGAAGTTCCGCCGGATTGAGTTTTACGAAACCGAAGTCTTCGATTACGAAGTTAGCTTCCTCTAGTTCGAGCAACTGACTAGCTAGGACTTCAGGCGACCAAGTTGCTAGTTCGGCGGTTCGGTTATCCGCTAGAGCGAAGGCTTTAGTCTGCTCTGGTGTCCAGTCGCCCGGGACTCTAACGGCTTGAATCTCTAGCCACCCTAAACGCTTCGCCGCTTCGACGGTTCCGTTCCCAGCAACGATTACGCCCCCTTCGCTTAGGACTATGGGCTTACGCTGACCGAAGTTTTTTAGGGAACCTTGAATCGCCTTTAGGTTCTTTTCGTCGTGTTGCCTAGCGTTAGCTGGGTCGGGCGTTAGGTCTTTGATTTGTAGGGTTTCGATTTTCATTCTTGCGCCTTTCTAGGCTTCTAGAGTAGCACCAGAAAACCAACTAATTTCGCGGGTGTTTACACAGAACTGCGGTCGGGGTATTTGACTCGCTGATATCCAACAATTTGCCCCGTCCCCGGGTACAGCCGGGAGGGGTAGCAAGGATAGGCGAGCGATTGAGCCTTGAGCCTAGCGGTCGAGGGGTTTGTTGCTTCTTCGTCTATTACAGCTTCTATGAGCAGGAAGAAGTCTTGCTGTATCTCCGGAGCTTGCCGGGATTACGTGGTCTGCTTCAAAAGGGTCATTTTCTTTTCTTCCTTCTCCGCACAAGTGGCAAAGAATTGCGTTGTCCCGGACGGCCTTAGCCCGTCGAGCGTAGTCACCCTGATACTGTCCGGTGCTTGCCTTACGGATTGCTCTTCTTGCCTCGTGAACTTCTTTTGCTTGCGCTTGGTGAGGAGGACAGAGAGGGTCGAGGGATAGGACGCCGCAGATACGGCAAGGCTTAGGGAACCTTCTAATCTTTTCCCCAACCTTTACCCTTGAGGTGTACCGGAGGCGGAGCGAAGACTCGAACTAACCATTGAGCGTCATTGACGCAGATAGGGATTCGCTCTTGTTCGTTTACCTTTCGGATAACAGTCATAGTCATACCGCACTTGGAACATTTGTAATCGTAAGTAGGCACTAAGCGGATTCCTTTAGGAAGTCTTCTATTTTACTTCTTCTTCCTGTTCGATAGCTAATGTCGTTTCGCTCCAACTCGAGGACGTAGTCCGGCGGAATAATGTGTTTCTTGTTTACACAATCTTTGTGACCGCAGGTTCTTGCTCCCGGAAGATAGAGCCTGAGCTTGCCGTCTATCGGATTGAAGTCTTCGTCTACTTCTCCAACCCAAGGACGACAAGGTTCGCCGTCATACTTTACTTCCCTAGATACGTGACCTCGGCAATCGTGGCAGCGTCCGTCGAACGTTCCCCGCGCCTTACGTCTTTCGACAGAAGCTTCGCTGATTGGCATACCGCAACGATTACAATTCATTTCTAATCCCTTCGCTTGTGTATCTCTTCTTTGAGTGCTTCAATAATTCCTGCGACGTCAGTATCTCCGAACGCGTCTATCTCTTTTACTTCTTCTAGCCAGTTGATTATTGTTAGACGCTCTAGTTCTTTGCCGTGATTGAGAGCGCGCAAGTAATCCTTTAGTTGCTTCATAGTTTGATTACCGTCCCTGTAAAGTCTTTTCCTTTTTCTATGGGAATGATAAGAAGTCCCGGGTCGGAATCTTCTCCGCTTGTTCGCCGGAACCACGAGCTTCCGGCGTCTAGGGCCGGGGCCATTACTACCCAGCGAGAGCGTCCGTTGCGTCGTCCGGTTTCTGTTACGCGAAGATGATGCCAATGCCCGTGAATGAGCAAGTCGGCCTGAGCAATAGCTTGGTCGCCGTGACTCTGACCGCGCCACCAATGCGCAACTTGTTCGGGTCTTCCTCCTGCTTGATGACCGTGAACTAACCCGGCAATAAACGACCCGTCTTCCCATACGTCAATCGCTAAGGATTCGTCGTGCGGTTGCGGTTCGTAGAAACTAAGTTCCTCGCGCGTAAGACCGACCTCGCTAGCCAATCGAGCAAGCTGTCGCTGAATGTGAATTCCCCAATCGTCGAGCGGACTTCCGAGAACCTTCTTTCCAATACGCCAAGCACAATGGTTGGAGCCAACAGAAGCTGCTCGAACCGGAGCGTATCTTGTTAGGACTTTCAATAACGACCACTCGAAAGTTGCCTCGAGGTCTACCTGCTCCATAAGAGAAAGGTCGTTCGTCCGCATAGGGTTGCCTCCGGACTCGAAGCCTTCGATTGAATCTCCAACGTTGAAGAAAAGAATTTGGTCGTATTTGTTTTTCTTGAGGTGTTGTTCAACGAGAGCAATCTTTTCTTCGACTCTCTCGATTAGCTCTTTAGTGCCTCCGCGTATGTCGTTAGCTTTTCCGGTCTGACTATCCGACCAACATACAATGAGAGCCTTCTCGCTCTTTTGCTCCGGTGAGAATCTTTTCTTTTCCTTTACTGTCTTCTTTGCTTGCGCATAAAGAAGCGGAAGGTCTATCCCGGATACTCTCTTGCGAAAAGTAAATCGAAACGAAGTAAGGAAGTCCCCACCTTCTTTTTGTTGCCACTTGCTAACGCGAGGCGTCCCGATTACCTCGAACTCTTCGGGATTCATTCCCGCAGCTTCCAAGAACTCTTCGAACGTTGCGGGTGATTCGGAGTAAGGCGTTGTTGCTTCGCCTTCGTTACCGTCAAAGATTACTCCCGGACGTCCGAACGGAGTCGGTTCTATTTTCTTTGCGGGTTCTAGGTTCTCTAACAAGAGCACTCTTTCTTTCGGTGACGCAGAATTGAAACATCGCTAATCTTTAGTCCTCTAGAGCTTAGTTCCCTCGCTAAAGCTCCGGAGTTGAATTCGGGATTGGCTAAAGCTCCGTCGAGTATTTCTTGGTCTTTCTTTTCTAGCTTGTTGCGTAGAGTTCTTACCGCGCAATTAGTTAGCTTCTGCGGAGGCTTCAGGTCTTCTAGCATTTGTTCCCCTAACGAGATTGAGTGCCAAGTCCCCGAGTTCGGGTTCCAGTCCAGCGTATTCCATTTCCCAAGCTTTAGCTATTAGCGACGCGAGGTTTTTTCTTATACTTTCGAAGTCTTCAGACCAAACTAGATTCGGGTCTTTGAGTAGCTCCAAAGCTTCCGGAAACTTATCCACGTCTTCTCCTATCTAGTAGAAACCATCTAATTCTGTATCGCAGCCATAGAATTTGACGGCGAATGTAGAACGGTTTTCTTTTTCCGCGGTGTTTACCCTTCGACAATTTCGACAATCCTTTCGAGAACTTCAACGTCTAGGTTCGTAATTACTACTGCGTCTTTGAGCAGGTCGGAGATTATTCTCTCGCGCTCTGCGATTACTCCGCGGTGATAGCCCCGGGCGAATGCGAACGTAAGCTTGCGCTCTTTCTTCTCTTTAGAGTTGGGCCTGAAGCCACTCATTGAAGGCCACCATATCTTTCTCTAGTTGCTCAATCATCTTCGCGTAAACTTCTAGCTCGATAAGTAGAAGGTCTAGTTTTGTTTCGATGTCCATTTCATCTCCTTGACGTGTAGGTGAGCTATTTTGAGTCCGAGATAGATTCCGTTCGTATCGAACGAACCTAGCTTGTATGGGTGGTTCTCGAATCGCTTTATTTCGCTCTCGATAGTTTCGAGAACTCTTGCTCGTTCTTCTCTTTGTGCTTCTAGGTATTGTTCGTCCATTAGTGCGTCCTTTCTTCCGATTTGTCACAAGCGTAGTCGTAGCAGTCCTGACAGTAAAGCCGGGAATAAAGCTCGGTACTGATACAAGAGGAGCAAGCACACTCAGTCATTTAGACTCCTCAAGTATTGGTTCATCTCTACCTTGTAGCGACCTTCGATTTCGTTTACTATGTCTTTGACCGTTAGCCCGAAGCCTTCGTGGTCTTCAACGAACGTGAGAAAATACTCGCGCTCGTGTCTTTGCCCGGCTCTGAATCCGTTGCTGTACGCCGTATTATTTGTGTATCGGTCGTCCATTCCAGCAAAGTATCCTTCGACGAACGCTTTCTTTCTTGGGTCTTCTTTCATTAGATTTTTACTCTTCCTTTTCTTCGGGGTCGCATAGTTCACAAAATACTAATTCGTTCCAAATAAAGCCACCTTCGCTTAGGTCAAACTTGGATTTACAATTCGCGCAAGTGTTCATAGTTCAACCTTCGGTCTGCGGTCTATCTTGTTTAGCTCCGAGTGAATCAAGTTTAGAGTTCCCGGGTCTAGCAATCTTTGAATACTTAGAATTTCGAGAACGCTTTCGGTCGCCTTCTGTTCGTCCCTGCGGCCTTTGTCGTAATCGTAGTTAGCGAGATACTTCGTTAGCATAAACATCTGCGTTCAATCCCTCCACTAGTTCGAGAATCTTCGCGACCGCTTTAGTTGGAACCGGATTAGTTGCTCTAATCAAGCGAATCATTTCGTCGCGCATAAGAGTCCGGCCCATAAGGATTCCGTCTTGCTGCGCTGTCTGGTAGCTAAACTGCTTCGGGTTGAAGTCGTCGTTCCCGAACTCGATAGCCGGATTAGTTTTACTTGACATTTTTATTCCTTTCCAAGAATTCTTTCTGTAGGTAATTCAATAGTTGAAGCTGTGCTGTGTATCGGTAGAGTGAAAGAGCCGGATTGTCCGCCCGGATTTCGTTCTGTTCTTTTGCGTATTCGTGTCCGACTTTTAGAATCCTTCGGAGAACGAACTCGACCTCTGTCATAGATACTTCCTTGTTAGGTAATCCACGAACCAAATTGCTGCGGCTAGGAACCCGAAGACTCCGAGAGTGTATCCAAGAAGCAAGTCTGTTTCTTGAAGCTTCCAACTACCAGCCAAGATAGCTGCGAAGAGAATAAAGAATCCGAATAGTTTCATTAGGCGATTACCTTTCCGGCGAAGAACTTTTCTCTTAGCTCGAAGAACTTCTCCCGGGCAAGTCGTCCGTTGAGTTCTCCGTCTAGTGACGTATACCATTCGTTCCAAGTTAGAGAATCTACTTCTACTTCTACTCGATAGACTCTTCCTTCTTCTGCGCTGTTGTGTGTTAGCTCGACGAAGTTTCCTTCTTCGGTCATTACTCTTTCTATAACTTTGATTCGCTTCATTCTTGCTCTCCCTTCTCTTTCTGAATCTCTTCGAACGCTTTCTCAACAAGACCCTGGTAGTAAAGATTCAGGTCTGCGGACATTAGAGAAAAGATTGTTGTTTCGGAATTTATCTCTAGACCGTATTCTTTCCAAGCGTCTGTGTCTTCCATTGGTAGTTCTTGCCACTCTTTCATAATCCCGGAATAATAAACCGGAGTATTGCTCTCCGCGTATTCGTGGAGTCTGCTCTCGGTGACGTGTTCCCAATCGTCGAGAAGTTCTTGCTTGATGTCTTCGTAAGTTGCGAGGTCCATTTGTTTTTCCTTTCTTAGTTTGTTGCTTCTAGAATGATTGCTCTAGAGTCGGAGCCGTCCCACTCCCACTTGAACCCGGAGCGATTGAGGATTGCCATAACTTGAGCAGCAAGAAAAGTATCTCCGATGTTTTGGTGATTGAGTGAACCGCCGTCGAAGCTATTCCAGCGACTCTTCAACTGGTAGATTGCCGGGACGGTTTCTTCGATTACAGATTCGCTACACCCGATACAGCAACCCTTGAGGCTTGTGTTTACTTTGATTCCTAGAGCCTTTAGTTCTTTTCTTGCTTCTGCCCAATTCTTGTTCATTTGTTTTCCCTTTCGTTTTCCGGGGGACGCTTACGCGCCCACCCTTTCTAGTTTCTCGATAAGACTTTCAACTTCTGCTGCTGCTTTTTCCCAGCCGTAGGCTTCGACTTCGTCTGAGGTGAAGAAGTATTCGGACTGGTAGTTCAAAGCACTAAGAATTCTTTCTAGCTCTTTGGCTGTTAGCTTTACGTTCATTTCTTTTCCCTTTCGTTGCCCCGGCTTTTCCGGTTAGTAATAAATTACCACAGATTTTCGGGAATTTCTACCAATTTTGGCAGATTTTGGGAAATTTTTGGGAATGTTACCAAATCGTTATAATTCGGGTTTGTTCGAATACTTGTTCGAAGAAACAGAGGCCGTAGAAGGCCCGTAGAAGGCTTTTTAGTGCGAAGGTAAGGTATTTACCCTGACAATAGCTCCCGGGCCTCTATCGTCCGCGTAGAGCTTCTTAGCAGTAATGCTGATAATCCTTGAATCGTCGCGGATTATTGTCCCGGATAGGGAGTCACCGACGCTTCGAATCAGCTTGTCGAGGTCGGGCATTACCGCCGGGAACTCCCGGGTTGCTGTCTTGGGTCTAGGGAGGTAGAAGATGACAAAGAGTTCGACAGGGTCTTCGATAAGGTCAAAGTCCGGCCCGACTAAATCAAGAGCTGCGAAAGATACGGCGTTGCGCCACCGCTTGTGTTTTGCTGAATTGACTTGAACGATTCGTCCGTTTATTACGGAGTGCGAACCTTGAGAAGCGGGGTCGCCGAATACTTCGATTAGTAATTCAGTTGCGGACATACTGCCGCCACGCTTCGGTGATTCCTGCCCAAAGGTAGAAAAGACCGAAGACTAGTCCCGTCACGTGTAGGAAGCCGGAAGATTCGGAAGCGAACTCCACGAATAAAATTCCGGACGCAACGGGGACTAGCCAACGGATAAACATTAGAACGGCAGAGCGTCTTCGTGAGTCGGAACCATTCCCGGAGCTTCGGAAGCGTCGAGTTTGATTGTTGCGAAGTTGATTGACAGATTTACTACGGTTTTGTCTTCGCCTTCTTTGTTCTTGTAGTTTCCGATTGCCGCTGAGAGCAGACCGCGAGCGGATACTTTTTGCCCGACCTGAAGTGTTGAAGTCGGAGTATCTAGCCAAGCGGTATATCTTGCGTCGCGCTTTTCGCCGTCTTTTGATTTGAAGGTTTCGAGAATCTGTACGCCTTTGTTTCCAAAGACCAGTCCAACGATTTCGCCTTTTACTTCTACTGTTGCCATAGTGTTTCCACCTTTCTTTTTTTCTACCCTAACAGTTAGTTAGGACTTTTTTATATGCTCGGGGTTGACGCAGTCAAGATGACCGCAGTTCCGAATCCCGGGAAGAACTGGAAGCCCTTCAAAGATTGGCTTGGAAAGAGTTTCAGCGTCGAAGTCGCCTTGCCACGGAAGACACTTGGTATTCCCATACTTGACAATGAGCGACTGGCCCATTCGACAATCGGCGCACCGGACGCCCGTCTTAGGTTCGTCCATTTTGACGCGCCAAATATGCCCGCAACGGTTACATATCGCTTCATTCTCTTCCACCGCATTAGAGTATCAGCCCTTGATTAGTCCGGCTTGAATAGCGGCGTTCCGACAACACGGGTCGCAGGTCAGAAGTCCGATTCCGTGAGCGCATTTCGGTTGCGGGGTTCCCTTGCGTTCTTCGGTGTACGAAGTCGCTCGGGTTTGTTCGGCCTTTCTTTTCTCTTTGATTCGCTGGGCATAGGCGATAACGTGCTTGGCTTCGACGTAGCTAATTGAATCGTCGCGCTGGGCTTCGATTACCGCAGTCTTAGCTTCGGCGAAATCTAGGTAGCCGATTAGGTCAAACCAAACCTGAAGTTTCTCAGCGGTCAGTTGTCGGTTGTCGATTGCGCTTAGGTATTCCATTAGCTCTTTGAGTTCGTTCTTAGTCATTTGCCCATTCTTCCAAAGCCTTAGAGTCTGTTGTCTTGCGTTTCGGTAGTGGCCCATTCGCCCAAGCTTCAGCATTCAACCACGTAGCCGGGTTCTTTATGAATTGCTTCTCGGGTAGATTCGGGTCTTCAGCGTAAGCCTTAGCTCCAGCGATTACAACGGCTGGGTCTTGATTCTTGATTGCCCGTCTGAATGCCCGTAGAGCTGCGCCCTTGTCTACCTTCTTCGGATAGCTTTCCCAGAAAGAATCAAATTCTGAATCGCTATATATTCTCTCGTTATTCTTTAAGTTGTTCTTCTTTAAGATGTTGTTCTTATGTAGCGGATTGTCCTGCGTAGGCTTATCCAACGTAGGTTCGCCCGACGGGTCTTGGGTTGTGTAGGTGTATCCGCCCAGATAACCTTTTTCGTTTCTCTCCCGGTCTTCGGAGCGCATTAGATACCCAGCTTCGAGCAGTTCGTTTATCAGCGTCCGGATTGCGTCGCGTCCAACTCCATTAGCGAAGGCTAGGTTTTCTTGACTGATTCTCCAACCCGGAGCGTGAGAAAGAAGCTGGGCTAGAAGTCCTTTAGCTCCGAGCGAGATTCTAGAGTCGCGCAACCAATCGTTCGGTATCTGCGTGAAGTGGTCGTCGAATGAGTGGTGTCCCCGAATCAGCGGCATTAGTTCCCTTTCTTAGCTAGTCCGATACTAGCCAACAAATCAGCCAGCGGAATCAGTCGGCCGATTGAAGCCTTGGTTGCCTTTGACGCAATTGGTTGTCTAGCTTCTCGGGGGTTCGTGTTGCTTATGAATTGCTTTAGGACGCTGGTTTTGACCATTACGAATCCTTCCCCGAGCGGTGAGCCAAAGCAATAGTATTCAGCTTCACTTACGTTTATGCCCGATTGCTTCTTATCCGAAGCGTCCGGTTCCGAATACTGCCACGTTTCAACGTAGACGTTTCCCGTTTCGTTTACTCGATAATCAGTTTTGACTTCTATCTTCTTGCCGATTAGGTCAGCCAAAAAAGTTTCGACAAGCTCTTCCCCGATTCGTCCCCGTGTAAAGTCCACGTCAAAGCGTGGTTCGTATCCAGCCATTTTTTCCTTTCAGTCTGGTTGGTTCGTTGGAACCTTTCCAAAATTATCGTCTAGCAAGTGCCAGCCGTCCCAGAGGCGCACCGGAGTTTCTGCCGGGTCTTGATGTGAGTAGAGTTTCCAACCTAGAGTTCGTGCCTTGGCTGCGAAGCCTGATTGCGATTCCATTAGCCCATTTGAGTAAGAACAAAAAGCAATTATGTTCGACGGACGATTCCGTTCTTTGCTTCCACCCATTCCGCGATTAGCTCGGTGTTGCGGAATAAGTTCTGGCCCAGTTGAACCGCAACAAGGACAAGCCTTATCTCGGTCTAAGTATTTTTGAAACTCTTTTTTATTCATCTTCCCACGGGTCATATTTCTTCGCGGGTAGGTCTAAGCCCGTCCCGGAATAGTCTGCGGAGAATCCGATTGTTGAAGAGCTGTCCGTATCTCTGAAATTGAGAATCTCTTCTTGGGTTGGAGCCGGGCACGAATGACGACGAATCCAATTCTTGTAAAGCTGAGTAGCTTCGTCCCCGGACGCTTGAAAACTTGCGCCACAAGAACACTTTTCCCGTATCTTCATAAGCCGCCACTCTCCCGCCCATTAGTCTAGCTCCGCCATTGGAGTTCTACATTACGGCTAATAACGGCGGTCATTGTGGCCGTATCGGATAGGACTTTCATCTTCATTTTTACCCGATTGAACTCCGCCCGGGCTAGGTCTGCCTTTAGCTTTTCGTCTACCGCTTGGAGTTTTGCCACGGCTTGACGGTCTGCTACCGTCCCTTGACTATTCAAGAAGGATAGAGAAACGGACTTGTCATAAGTTGCCTCAGCGTCCGCTAGTTTCACTTCTGCGTCATAGAGAGCCGAAGCACCTTTTTCCATTTCCTTGCTTATCCGTTGAAGCTCTTCGACGATTTGACCGGGGGTTTCCATTAGGCCAACCTTTCCGCCATAGTCTTTATGGCTTCGAGAATCCCAGCGTCGGCCTTAGCAGTCTTCGCTTCGGAATAGAGCAGTCGCAACTTGTCGATATCTTTAGCACTAGTTAGTTCGCCAGCTTCGTAAAGCCACGCGCGAACTGGAAGTTTTGGAGTCTGTCCGCGAGCAACCTTTTCCATTTCTTGTTTCGACGGGCCTTTGGAACCGCCTAATGCCCACCTAAGACTTCTACCAAGAGCGGAGGTACACGCGTTTTCTAGCGCGGAAGTTTTGTTAGCCATTCCAACGCCGTCTACTTCAAAAGCCCATTCAGTAGCTTTTGGTAGTTCGCGCTCTTGGTCTTCAGCATTTAGATAAACCCTAGCTTCGACAACCCAAGTTCCAACAGCGCGGTCTTGCGGTGTGGTGTGATTGACAATTACGCACCTGATATCTGGATACTCCGCTATTGCCCTTGCGTGTCTTTCCTCGACTGTTTCGTACTCGTTTAGATTGAATTGTGCCATTTACTTTTTTCCTTTCTCGTGATGTAAGTAAGGGTTTCCCATTCCCCGGGCGCGCAAGCTAATCGCGTGTTCGCCGTAGACGATTCCCTTTTTCTTTCCGCCCATAGCCGATAGGACTCGACTCTTCAGTTCGGTAAGTTTCTTTTCTGCTTCTTCGAATTGACTTAGAGCAATAAAGTAGTGAACGCCTAGTTCGTCTAAGTGTTCTTCTCCGTCTTCGATTTTAGGATTCATAGCCCGGATAGTTTCGAAGGTTGAATTGCTTCCGTCCCAGTCCGGCATTTTGTTGTTTAGAACTGATTCCCTGAAGCGGTAAGCGGCAGCGATTAGGGAAGTCGCTTCGAATGAATCCCACTCGACTTCGAATTCCTGATAGCTGGAACCTGCTAAAGCAACAAGAACCGCTTCTTGAATTGCGAAGACGTTCATATACCAAAGAACCTGCGCCCGGTAGTGTTGCGGAACTTCGCTCCAGTAATCGCGCGAGAACTTGACTTCGATAATGCCCCAAGTTCCGTCCGGCTTGCGATAGAGCGCGTCCGGGTTAGCTCGTTGCCAACTGAATTCTTTATGCGCCCAAGTTCCGGTGGTGAAGATTTCGTAGTCCGGGTGTTCTTCAGCGAAGATTTCTAGGATTGGAGTTTCTAACTTGTTGCCTAGACGCATAGACATATTTGGTTCTATGTCGTCCGCGATTTGTTTAGTCTTCTTTGCCCATTTCGTTATCTGAGATTCCCACGGAGAAAGTCCGGCGATTGCTCCGATATCGGAACCACCCACGGCTGCGTCTTCGTTTCTTAGTTCGTGCCACTCAGGGGAACCAGATTCGAAGTCGCCTAAGAATACTGCGTCCCCTAATTCCTTTAGTTCTAGCTTGCTAATCATTTTTTCCTTTCTTGCTATTTTCGGTCTAACTTTCCGATAAGGTCAGACTATGACTACCCTACGACAATTATTGGGAATTGAGCGCAATTACCTAGAACTTCACGAAGCGATTCGAAAGGTCGGCTCGGTCGAGTGCGAAGAACTGCCCGACGTGTTCTTTGCCCAAGAAGCAAGCCAAATCAGCCAGAAATTAGTAGAAGAAATAGCCAAAGGTATCTGCCAGAATTGCCCAGTTCGGGTACAATGCCGGGACTATGCCAAGTCTACCCGGGTTGCGGGGATTTGGGGAGGCACTACTGAAGCGGAGCGTTACTCTTCGTCGGGGACGTAAGTAATAGCTAGAGCAGAACCACCGATTGCTAGTAGAGCTGCGGCCACGTTTAGAATCTGCGCGCCTAGTTCGGTAGTGATTGTTCCCAAGCTAATGAGTAGCGGAACGGTTGCGGCAACAATTCCGTAAATCCATTTACGAGTGGCTGGTTGAAGGTTCAACATTATTCTTCTTCTTTCTTGTATAGGTTCACGTCTTCAAAGGTAGCAGACGCCGTGTACGCGGTAAGAATAATCGAGATAAGAGCTACCCCGCCGATTACAAGCTGGACGGATACTTCTTTGTCAAAAAAGAAGGTTCCCATTCCGAAGATAATCATAACGAAGCCCAAGCGATAACCGCCATAGATTAGTTTCCGGCGATACTTCCAAGACGGGCCAGAAGTGTCTTCGCCTTCTTGTTCCCGAAGAAGCATTAGAGCGTCAAAGATTTTCACTTTAGCTTGTCTAGAGCTATTTGGGTTTTTATGTAGCTAGTCGGTTCGGTGAAGCGGGTTCCGTTGTTTGTGTAGACGTAACGCTTCCCGCGCTGAATCTCGAAGTGAAGGTGTGGCCCGGTAGATTCTCCGGTATTTCCAGATTCGCCTAGTTTCTCGCCTTCAAAAACTACGTCGCCAACTTTGATTTCTGCGTCTTTTATAGAGCCTTTTTTCAAGTGATAGTAAGACGACGTAATCCATTCCCCGTTTATCTTGTGGCTGAGTCGAACAATGTATCCAGCCCCGGCAGGTTCACCGTTAGGGAACTTGATTGTTGAAGGCCCAGCGTAAATAACTTTTCCGTTAGCAATAGCTCGAACCGGGCGACCAATTTCAACCGCGTAATCGACGCCGTTGTGGTGCTTGCGGGTTTTCTCTATCGGGTGAATTCTCCAACCATAAGGCGAAGAGATTCTAGGGATTGGTTTGTCAAAGGGAAAGCGCATAGTTCTATTTTACAAGAAGAGAAAATAAAGCCGAAGCTAGTCCGGTAATTCCTGCTGCGAGTCCGGTGTAAGCAATTTTCTCAATCCAAGCTAACCGGGCAAGGGTTAGTTCGACTTCTCGAAGACGACTAGGTACTTCGTCTAGGTGGTCGAGCTTTTCAAGAATCTTGACAAGGGTTTCCCCGTGTTCAAGTTGCTTGGCGTAAATTGCTTGCTGGGTGATGCGTACCCCAGTTGTTTCCTCAGCCATTAGTTAGGCTCCGAGAAGTCTGCCAGCTCCCAAGCTAGTTCTGATTCGTTCCAGTAATAGGTAAAGCCGTCAGTTGGATAAGCAAGAGGGGCTTCCCATTGACAAGTTTGTTCGATTAGTTGCCAGCTAGGGTATGGCTTCGGTGGAATAAAAGCGTCACGCTCAGAGTCATAAGTAAAGCCAATACCTGCATAATTTTTTCTAATTTTTCCGTTATAGCTGGTTCTCTTACAAACCTGACCTCGAAAGTTGCCATACCAAGTTTCAGTATCAAGACCTTCAATAAGTTCAGTTTCGTCAATTCCAGTAATGACCTCAGTGACAATGTTGTTGCTGTCTAAAAATGCGTAGTGTGCCATTATGTAAAGCTCACATTCCCAGAACCAAGTGTAATTGTTGTAATCTTAAACCCACCAGACGGAGCTGATGTTGAGCCTGTTAAACCTGCTCCGATTGTAATTGTTCTGCTATCTGGGTATTTAAGTCTCACCACACCAGAACCTCCATTAGCACCGGCCTGATTCCAAGAACCACCACCGCCACCACCAGTGTTAGTTGTGCCTGCACTAGGGGTGTTAACCGCACCATTACCTCCACCAAAAGTTCCTGCACCTGCAGCAGAAGAACCAGCTCCACCACCGCCACCAGCATACTGAGTAGACTCCCAAGTTATACCCGCTCCACCACCTGCACCAGTGTTTCCTGCTCCAGTTCCTCCGATAGCACTTGCACCTCCACCACCACCAGAATTAGAACTGCCTGTTGCACCTCCACCATCAAATCCTTCAACTGGAGAATAAGCCCCTACGTTTCCTGCCCCACCTAAACCAGCAGAGTTACCTCGACCACCTCCAGAACCTCCAGTACCACCAGCCACAGCCTGTCCACCACTTCCTCCTCCGGAGGAGCTAAATGTTGAAAAAGAGGAGTTGACACCATTAGCAGAGGCAGCTCCACCTGCACCAATAGAAATTGCGTAATTTAAACCTTGGTTTACCGATATGTCAGTAAAACTTCTTGCACCTCCGGCACCGCCTCCTCCAACTGCACCGCCACCGCCACCAGCGACCACAAGTGCGTCAAGAGAAAAAGCAGCAATAACACCTGCCGCCGAATAAATACCTAACGCTGAGAGAGTCATTAGACCGCCGTTGCGTTACCAATAATGCGGTAAGAGTTAGAAGCCACACAGACAACAGATACAGCGTCATAACGCTGACCAATCTTGTAAGCGGTTCCAGCAGTTCCGCGTCCAGATAAAGTAGTTGCGGTTCCGTCGCGGGTAATGGTTACGGTTCCAGCTCCGTCTTGGAGAATGTCGATTCTTTCTCCGGCTTGAAAAGCGGTAGCGGTTCCGATTGTCACGGTCACGGCTGAAGCTGCGGTGAAGACTAGAGTTTCGTAGCGGTCGCCCGGAAGAACGGTGTAGGTGGTCGCCGTGCTAGTAGCAAGATTGACTTCGTTGCTTAGGTATAAATTGACGTCGGCTGCCGCTAGGACTTCTCCAGCGGTAAAGGTTTTTCTAGGCATTGTTTTCCTTATGTCTTTCTTCTATTTTACTCGTAAGCAAGGCGGTCGTCGTCTAGGACACCCAAAACGGCGTCATCTAGTATAAAGATTGCGAAGTCTAGGCGCTCCAAGCTGAAGGTTATGTTCTTACTGTTATTGTCCCAGCTATTGTTTATACCGATTACCCGGCAATACTGCTCGATAGCCGGGGGAACTTCCGAAGGCAAGAACTTGACTTGAACAATGTCGCCGATTTCTAAGTCTAAGACTAGGTTCTGTTGTTCGGCTGAAATGTTGTCTAGCGATACGGTCACGGTTTCGAATCGGTATTGCGGTTGCTTGAATCGCGCTAGTAAGAAGTCGGATAGAAACTGAAGGTCTGCGGGATTCTGGACTAGCAGCCCGGACTTGTCATAAACGCGAACACCGTAGAGAGCTTGACTGTCTAGGTCTTCCGCGAATCCTTGGTCTGGGATAGCTTCGTCATTTTCTAGAAGAATACGATTGTAAAGATTCTCAGAACCGTAGACAATGTTCACGTCGATAAAAGGAATGGCAGTAAGAAGCGGGTCTACTGTTGTATTGGCAAAGACTACGTCGATAACGTTTGGGACGGAGTTTCTTTCCCTAAAGACTACGTTGCCTTCGCGTGAAATAAAGATAGTTCCGAACTCGCTAGTTTCTACAAGCTGAAGATAAGTAAGTGTTCCCGTGCCTTCAGTAACTACGGAATCAAGCATTAGGGTATTTCCCGGGTCTATCTCTCTTCTGGCAGTAGGCCAGCCAACTTCAGGAAGGTCTAGAACGCGTTCAATTCTTGCTCCTGCTAGTTCGCTTGGGGGAACTAATTCGTCGAGAGAAGAGTTAGCTAGAACGGAGAAGGCGTCCGAAACCGCTATTGAAACCACCGACTTCTTTCCCGGTTCATACTGAATATCGAAGTCGTCGATAAAGCCGTTGAAGACCGGGTAATTATTAGAGCTAATAACCACCTCACGCCGGGGGATAAGCTGCCCGTAATAAAGTCCGGCTTCGTAGAGCGGGTCAAAGAGTCGGTCGAAGTTGTCCACCGTAATTGTCGCCACTCCAGCGTCCACGCGGTCGAGAGCTTGGGACTTTCCTCGACGGACGGCGACGGAAACAAGACGGGAAGAAATGTCAAAGAGCTTCGTTCCGCCTAGTGTGAAATCCGTGTTGTCAAGAACACCTTTTACGGCGTCGTCTAATCGAAAAGCAAACGGGTCGTTTCCTCCTAAGTCAAGACCTAGTTCGACCTTCATAGCTGGAGCTGCCATTACGCGCCCTGCCAGACCGCGCCTGAAGTTCTTTCGTAAGCCTTGATAGCGTCAACGATTGCTTTTCCAATAGTCGCACCGGAACCAACTCCGCCTTCTACGTTTATGTTGTAGACGTTTTGTTGCGCTTGGTTATTGAATCTTGACTGAGTTCCAGTCATACCGATTTCTGAACCGAGAGTTTGGATTTCGCCATAGCCCGCGTTTATTCGTCCTAGAGCGTCCGCTCCGCCAGCGACTAGGCTCGCTGCTAAACGTGCGCCCGCAACTGGCCCAGCTTGAATAACCTGTTGTAGAAGATTTGCGTTTAGTCCCATATCGGATAGCTTTGTGATGTTAGCCGAGAACGACTTTACCCGGGTGAGAAGCTTGTCCATATTCCGAATAATTGAATCTGTCGAACCACCTAGCTCGGGAAGGCTAAACGCTCCAACGATTGAGTCTTTGATACTAGAGAATATGCTAGTGACTGAATCGCTAAAGGACTTGTAAATTCTTTCGCGTTCGTCCGTAGCTGCTTTTTCTGAAGCAATAAGTTCATCACGTTTTCTATCCGCTTCTTGTTGGTCAGCTAGGATTTGCGCGTTAGTTGCTTCGGTCTGAGCTTTGATTTCTGCGATACCTGCGGCGGTCTTGTTGAACTTGTTTTGAGTTCTTGTAGCTAAGTCCGTGTTGCCCTTTGCTATTTTCTTAGCAATAGCCAATCCCTTAGTTCCGCCTAGAAGGTCTGCCGCCAATCCCTCGGAGATACCCCTCTTAGTAGTTAGTTTGGTAAATAGTTTTTGATTTTTTACCGCTGCGTTTAGAGTTTGTGAGTAAGTTTTTTCTGCCGTTCCGCTTTTACTTGTGCTTCCGGAAAGACCAGCCATAAAGTTTGTCATACTGCTTTGAGCGAATGACTTGTCGAGATTCATTCGGCGTTCTGCCGCGTCTGGGCCAACTGATAGAACGGGTGGCTTATACGCAGCCGACGCGCTGTTTAGTCCTTCGATTGCGCTCTTCGCTGCGCCGTATTTCGTGGCGGCCCATTCTGCGTCTTGTCCAGATTTCAGAACTGCGCTTCCAAAGCTAGTGACGGTTGGAGTGGTAGCTCTTGCGCCTTCGTTGGTCTTTGAGATTCCGTCGATTATGAAACCAAGAGCTACAACCGCCGCGCCAATTCCACTCAATAACAAAGCGGAGCGCAGGAAACCAAGTGAAATAGTCGCCTTCTTAGCTGCTAAGTCGGTTCCACCTAGAACGGTATTAGTAACAACTGCGATAGCGTTGTAGATTCCCTGCGTTACTTTGATTAGGTTGTAAGCCGTATTCAAAGCGAAGAGCGCACCGGAAACCTTGATAATTACTTCTGCGTTCTGAAGAAAGAAAGTAGCTGTATCGAGAAGTGCTTTAGCTAGTGCTTTCCAATCTACGGAGTTTACTGCGTCGCGGAGTTTTGAACCAATCTCCGGAGCCATTTCGCGGAGTCCGTCCATAAGACTTCTAAGAGCTGGCATTACGATAACGCCGATTTCTTCGCTGAAGTTTTCTAGTTCAATTCCAAGAAGCTCTATTTGTCCTGCGAAGGTTTGTGCGTAAGCTTGCGCCGAACCGCCGAACTGAGATTGTAGTTCCGCAAGAATAATCTTCTGCGCGCCAAGAAGGTCGCCTGATTCGGTGAGAGCTTTTATCTGCTCTCTCTGTTGCGCGGTGAATTGGATACCAACTCGGCTTAGGGCAGAGAGTCCTTTTACCGGGTCGTTCAACGCCTTACCTAGACGGATAGCTTCGGTGGTTGCGTCGGTTCCCATAGCCCGGGAAACGTCTAGGGTTGCTTGAACTGTCTGGTTGAAGATGTCGTTGTTTAGCCCGGACTGATTCTGAATGTTCTTGAAGGTGAGAAGAAGGTTTGCGCCGGACTGAATTAGTTCGTCGTCTACTGCGGTTTGACGACTTAGAGTTTCAGATAGGTTTGCGATATCTGCGGCAGTTCCATTAGCGGTAGTTCCGGTAGACCTTAGAACCGCTTCGGTCTGCGACATTATTCTTTGAGCTTCGGCTGCGTTCTGGACGCTCTTACCTAGAGCTGCGGCGACCGCTCCAATACCGACTCCGGCAATAGCAGCGTTTCGTCCTAGAGCTTGGAAGTTGCCACGGACTTTGTTTAGCTGATACTGCGCTTGCTTCAAACCCTTAGAGTCGAAGACGGTGATAATCGGTATTCTGACTGCCATTACATTACCTTTAGCTTCACGTTTGTTTTAGTTGTGTATCTCTTGATGATTGCTAGAACTGCCGCGGATACGCCTTCTTTTTTAGCTTCGTATCCCTTCCAGACATACCGGGAAGCCTTGCCCTGAAGTTTCTTTAGCATTCCTTTAGCATTGTTAGAGTTAGCGTCTGGGCCGGAACCTACTAAGTCGAGAATCTCAAAACCTGCCGCGTTGTCGGGAGAAATTGCTTCGAAGCCGATTAGAGAACGCTCCGTGCCACCCCTGCCAAGTTTTGCGCTTGGTCTTATGTAAGTCCTAATCTTAGGAATTACGTAGCGAGTTCTTCCGTTGTGGAGCATTCCAAATAACGGAGAAACTTTAGGAACCTTAGACTCTATGGAAGAAAGAACCGAAGCAACGCCGGGTTCGGTTATGATTTCTTTTCTCATTTGTGCGAAGAGCTGTGGTTCGAACTTTTTTAGTTCGTTGACGGTTGCGCCTATGCCTTCAACATCTACTCGTAGCATTTCAACCAGCCTTCTTTTCTTCTATTCTACCGAATCCAAATAAAGAAGCCCCTGCCGAAGCAGGGGACTTCCTTATCGCGGTGGAAGGTTCTTAGCGACAAGCCACCTGTTCATTGTCCAAAGCATTCGGTCGGACTGCTCCAATAAAACACTTGGAGGAATTCCGGACTCGACCGCTAGGGAAGCTATGAACCAATGAGCGGAGCTATCGCCTAGTCCGACTATTCTGTTACTTTTGGGTCTTCTGTTGCTCCAATAGCGTCTACTAGTTCTAACCAAGCTTCGAATTCTTTGTCTGTTTGCTTCTTGCGCTTTTCAGAATGCCAAGCCAAGAAAAGCAACCAGCCCATTTTTGGGTCGTCTAGTTTTGCTATTGAAACGTCGTACTTGTCTTCGAACGCCACCATATCGGGAGCCGATACAAGAACGTCCTTGTGTGTTCCGTCTGCGAACTCAATGCGTAGGGTTAGTTTCATTCTTTATCCTTATGCGGTTGCGAAGGTAACGGAACCCGAAGTTGGGTAAGAAACTGAGAATGTCGCAAGGTCGCCAACTGCTCCGGCAACTGGGGAAACGCTGTTCACGTGAACAAGCGCAGTCCACGCAGGGTTAGACGAAGACGTTACGGTTCCGTTCGGGTTGATTGTGACGGTTGCGATTGTTCCAAGTAGCGGGTTTAGAACGGTGTTGATTTCACCAGCGGCGTATCCGCTGTGGAAGTCTAGGGATACTGTTCCCTGTTTTAGTCCACCGATAATTTCTGTCCAGCCGTTTGAACCAAAGCTGGTCACGTCAATATCGGTAGAGGTTAGCTCTAGAGTTGCGGCAGCGACGGAACTTGAAACTGTTCCACCGTTGATTGTGACCTTTGGGTTGATAACTACATATTTTGGCATTTGTTTTGTTTCTCCTATTTTCCTAGCGGTTTTATTGTGCGTAAACTACGACGTTGAATTCAGCGGCTAGATAGGTAACTTCGCCAATCACAATGGAGCCGTAGTTCCGCATATCGGTAACTCGGAGAGAATCACATCTCCCACCGAGCGTCCTGTCTAATTCTATCGCAAGCTTTACTGATGAACTCCCGGCTGGAGTCACGTAAGAATCGAGAAGTCTTTGCGCGGTTCTTTCTCCCACGCGTCCAACGATACAAGTAATGACGAAGTTGTATTCGTCTAGTCCCCGGGAACCAGCCTTGTCATAATTGACGCTGGCGACGTTGATAATCGAGATAGGCGGGGAGATTGTGTCCGGTGTTTCGGTGGTAGTTCTCAGCCCGGAGATAGTTCCAATGGCGGCAGCGAGTCCGGCGCGTAGGTCGGTAATCGAAGCCATTAGGCGAATCTAACTTTTCTGTAAACGTCGATTAGGTGCTTCACGTCCGGGTCAAGTTGAACGCCCACGCGGATGGCTCCCATTTCGCCAAATCCGGCGATACCCAAAGGCGAATCGTTACGTTTGAAAATTCTTGCGGCCTGAATGATTGTTGCTTGCTTTACCGCGATTGGAACCGCTGACCAGCCCCAGACGCCCACAACGCGAACGGTTGCTTCTCCGTCTAGGACGTTGAAGATAAAGTCGTCTACGGCTCTTATACGGGTAGCTGGGTGTCCTGTAAGACCGTCCACGTTTCCGTTTAGTGGCTCTAGCTGATAATCCTTAGCGGCCCAAGTTGTGCCGAAGTCGTCGCCGTCGGAAGTCTGAAGAGTCGTCAAAGAAATTAGGTCGTCAATTTCGGCAACGTAAGAATCCTGCGGAGCGAATAGACGGGTCGCAGTTCCAGCGTTGTAGAAGTAGCGTTGGGTGTAGCTATCCACCATTCGGGAAGCTGATTCGACCGCAAGCTCTAGCAGAGCGTCGTCTACGCTATCGGTAATCCGAGCCGAAGCTTTGATTTCTGCGAGTGAGCAATATCCGTTTACGATTGCCATAAGATTTTCCTTTGTTCGTTTCTATCTTACCAGTCGGGCTTTTATGGCGGTCGAGCTGATTCCAGCGGTGTAGGGAATGTAGATTAGAGAGATTCCGCGGTCGTCTAACCAATCCTGAGTGAATCCCATTTGCGCGTAGTAGTCGCGCCTTGCCCAGTCTGAGCCAATCGCAAGAATGTCTGGAGCCGTCATTTCAATAGCGGGCTTTGAATCTGCGCCGCCGTAGTTAGGAATTACTTCTGATACCGAACGACAAGAAAGAAGAACTGCCCGTCTTTCTTCGTAGCTAATGACTGGACGCTTGCCTTTGTAAGCTTCAATAAATTCGTCCGTGTTTAGAGAAACTACTACCTGTCCTAACTCGGCGCAACGAGCTAAGAAGTTAGCGTGGCCCGAATGATAAAGGTCGAACGTTCCCCCGGTGTAAACGGTTAGTCCCAACGGTTAGCCCTTCGAATAGTCAAGTCCCAGTAGCCCGGGGAGAAGTCATTCTCGATAACTTTCTTATCCATTAGCTTTCGGTTAGCTTCGTAGGTTCGGTCATTTTCTTTTCTCTTACCTTCAAGGCTAGAAGAATTTTGATGATTCACTCCGGCTTGTATTTTATGAACCTTTACCCCAGCTTTTTCCATTCTGCGCTGAAGGTCGTTATCGTCGAAGTAGAGCGGATAGAAACGTTCGTCATAAAGTCCAGCCTTAGCTATTGCGCCTTCTCCAAATACAACGCACGACCATTCGGGAATAATGTCTACGAAGTTCATAGCGTCCGGGTCTACGTCCCGCGCAATTATTTCTAGCGCTCCAGCTTCAAACCAAGCGTCGTCATTTACTAGAACCCAGTAAGGCGCGTAAGGTGTCGATTTGATTATGAGATTCCAAGCACCTACAAGCCCGAGTCCGAAGGGAACTCGTATAAGCCATAGATTCTTTACCTGCTCCGGTTGCTTCGGTTCCCAAGTCTTTAGTCCAGAATTATCTACGATTACCAAGTTCTCTACCGGATAATCTATCGAATCTAGAAGCCGATTAGCTAAGTCGAATTGACTGTAAGTTGCGAATCCTAGAACTGGAATCATTAGGCGAATTTCTCGCGAAGAATCGGCAACCAGTATTTAGTCCAAACCTTATCCACGTCAAAGTCTGAAGCGAAGTCGATTGCTACTTGTGAACGGCCCTTGCCTAGCTTGTAAGCTTCTTCGAGAGCGGCAACGATTGAAGGCACGTTCGGAATCTGCCACCACGCGTCCTGCCCTGAATCCCAAGAAGGCTGACCTTCCACTAGGAAAGAATCTTCAGAAAGAAGGTCTGGAGTAGCTGCCCAAGAAGAACCAATAACTCGGGTTCCGCAGGCTTGCGCTTCCACCGACGGCACTCCGAAGCCTTCTCCGTAAGACGTCGCTAGAAGAACGTCCATTCCTGTATAGTATCCGGCTAGAGTTTCCTGCGGGATTCCGTAGCGATAACTAAACGGATTTGGAAAGGCAACGTCGTTCTTATCTACGCCCAAGCTTTGAAGAAGCGAAACCAGATTCCAGCCAATACCTTTAGAAACTGGGTCGGTGTGAAGATAGAGCATAACGTCGGGGTGCTTCTTCTGGAAGATAGAGAAGGCAAGTAGATTTTCTGAGAACGCTTTGCGGTGGACTAGGCCCGAACTTTTATTTGCGGCTACCATTCCTACAACGAAGCGGTCTTTAGTTCCCATATGTTCTTCTACCGATTGTCCATTTATTTCATAAGTCGGCTTTAGAACTTTAGTGTCTATTCCGTGCGGTGCGTATTTACACTCAATCCCTTTAGCTTCTATTTGTCTAACTCCGTGCGGAGCCATAGCAACCGGAGTCACTTTCTTTTTCTTTAGAAACTCTTCGACTCTAGGAGGCAGCGTTATGTGGTCGAGCGGAACCCAGCTCAGAATATCTATGTCGTTGAACGCTGGATTAGTAAGAACCCAAACGTCGTAGAGCGTAATCATAGCGTTTGGTTGGTTTGGCTTAGCAGCTGAAAAAGTTTTGTGGTCTACCGGAGCTGAATCGTTCGAATACATATCGAAGCCCCGGGCGAAGTGCGGAATCTTTCCGTAAGGCGTTTCTAGTTCGCGTTTGATTCCTTCAAGTCCGTAGTTAGAAAGAGCAGCGACATCGAAGCCGTGACGCTTCAATCTGTCTACTAGGTAGCGGGCTTGCTGCCCATAGCCCGTCGGTTGGTCGGGCGAATTCGAATAAAGCGTAACCGTTCCTTTGAACTGTTCACGGTTAGCAGGGTTCTTTGATTTGGTAGGAGTCATAGAAAAACATTATCACTTCAAAAAGACAAAAGGAAAGGCCGCCGAAACCCTACCGTCCGGCGACCTCTCCAGTCTGTTAGCTAATGCTTTTGGCTTAGCTTGCGCCTCCGCGGAATTTCACGAAGTGGCTTGCGTGTGTCAATTTTGAATCCACGCGAGCAGTTACGCGGAACGTGGTTACGTCCTGGTTGAATGCGTAATCTGCGGACTGTGCCACCTGTACACCGCCAGCAATTCTTGTCTTCAGCGACGGCAAGTGGCCTACACCGATTGAGAAGTTGTTTACGGCAACGTCTGTTACTGCCGGGTTCTCGTATACTGGGTAGCCTAGAAGCTGGTCTGGCTGACCCTGTGCGATATTTCCGGCTGTCCAGATAAACGCTCCAGAACCGTCCTTGATTTTGCGAACTGCCGCAAGACCAGTCTTGTTCATTAGCCAGCCGACTCCGGGGAGCAAACGGGCTTGACCATTTAGTGTGTACAATAAATCGACCAGATTTTCGTAAGTCGGTGCGCCAGAAACTCCGGTGCCTCCAGTTACCGCTGAAGAACCAGTTGTGAAGATACCAGTAGGCTCTACAGTTCCAGTTCCAACAGTTAGTCCGGTGTTGATTCCGAAACCAATTGCGTTTCCGGCCTGCTCCGCGATTAGCGCAGAAATGTCTAGTGAAGAGTCAACTAGAAGTTCGTTTGCTACTGGGACTAGGAAGGAATACTTGAATGCGGATAGCTGAATGTTTGAGAATGTTGGCTCGCTGTCTGAGATAGCAGAACCAGCACTCTTGATTGTTGCGGTTGAATATCCGGTCAAGGTTGGGATTGTTAGAGTATCTCCACCTGCGGTATTGATAACCTGAGAAACCGAAAGCATAGGCCCGGCCATTCTTGCCACGCTGAAAACTTCGTCGTAGAAAGATTTTGGAACTAGGTTGTCGGAAGGAACAAGAGTTCTCTTCTCTGGTGCGAATGTGTGTGAACGCATTTCTCCGTTAGCGATTGCGCGTAGGATATCTGCGTCGCCACGAACTTCGTTAGAAGGAATGAAAGAGTTGCGAGCTGCGTCAATTGCGCGGGCCTCACGCTCTTCCATTTTCTTAGCGGTTTCGATAGCTGCGTCGCGCTGAGAAATTTCGTTCTCAATACGCTCGATTGTTGCTTGGTCATCTACGGTTAGTCCGCGCTTGTCCGCTTCGGCTGACTCGATTACTGTACGAGCTTGCTCGATTAGGTTGTTGCGGGCTTCAACCTGCGACTTTAGAAAGTCTGACATAGTTGTTACTCCTTGTTTGATTTGTGATTATGGATTCCCGCCAAGCTAACTCGAACGGATACTACGGGGAGCTGACTCGACCCGCTGTTTATATTCTACCAATCCGGGTAAAGAGCAACCCCGCCGGAAAGGAATACGGCGGGGTTGCGTGTCGAGAGAAAGGGGGAAATCCTCGACTGACCCTTATCGGGTTTCTTTAGCCTCTGTGACGCGCACTTCTTTAGACTCGACTTTATTATCAAGTTCCCAGATTGCTTGCGCCCAAGCTTCTACATTATCAACAACTATTCCATATTCCGGATTACCTGAAGATTTTAGAATTGCTTCTTTGATTGCGTCTTTGCTTGCCATTTATAGCCTCTTCATTAGTAGTTCAAATTTCTTTTTCTTTAGTTCCAGCGCCGTAAGCTCTTCGGAGTTAGCTTCAGCTTCGGCTTCTTCTTGCGGAGTTAGTCGCTGGATTACCTTTGTTAGAAGCTCGGACTGCTCTAGAGATAAGTCCTTGCCGTCTTCGATAGCAAGCATAGCGTCTGCCAGTTGGTCTGCGTCTACCTCTGCGCGCTTCGCTACTCCGTCGAATGAACGAACGGCTGCGGTTCCAGCGGTCTGAGAATAGGCCGGGAATGCCACGATTGAAACTTCGTGAATCCTTACGCTCTTTAGAGTTCTTTCGGTTCCGTCGGTGTTCCAAGAATCACCGTTAGCTGGAACTGAGAATCCAAAGCTCATAGCCGATAAATCGCCACGTTGAACAAGCACCTTGACATCATTTCCGAGCGTGGTCGGTGGCAGAATTGCGGTAACGCGTAGGCCGTAGTTATCTTCTTCCAGCTTTAGAGTTCCAGCCCGGGTGGAACCAAGAACTGCTCCGGTGTCGTGGTTGAAAAGAAGCTTGATATCGTTGCGCGCTTTTAGTGAACGCTTGAATGCGCCCGGTGCGATTCTTTCAATAAATGGAAGTGGTTCGCTAGGGGAGTTGAAGACTGCGGCGTATCCGGTGAAAGTCATACCGTCGCCACCTTCAACGGCTCTCAGTTCGAACTGGACTTCGTTAGTTCGCTTTTCAATCTTTGCCATTTGTTCGCTTTCCTGACTTATGCTTGCGCGATTTTCTTCCTCTAGTCTAGCAACGACTCCCTGCGCATATTTCATAGCGCGATTAGCTGAAGATTTGCT
>Ga0315905_10001039_pt1 | contig 30291 bp, 23 predicted proteins | sample LakEriMetagenome_5_FD_203522 | JGI IMG/M metagenome (GOLD analysis project Ga0315905, IMG submission 203522) | Freshwater fungal communities from buoy surface, Lake Erie, Ohio, United States - Buoy 4 MA121 | ecosystem: Environmental > Aquatic > Freshwater > Lake | place: USA: Lake Erie, Ohio... | reverse complement strand
CATCGTGCCGTCGCACGTGCGCCCCACGTGGGCGGCGGTGCCCTTCGTGGTGGCGCTGTCCGAAGCCATGCCCGAGGCCCTGCACGAGTACCGATTCGACGCGCGCGCATGAGCTTCGAACTCATCCACACGTCCGTTCCGCGCGATCTCGATGGACAGTCGGGGTTCGGGATCGCCGCCATGACGCGGGACCTGCCGCGGCCGTTGCGTGATGCCCTCGTGGCCTGGAGCGATGGTTCGGAGCTTGACGGCACCAACGAGCGCGCGATCTCCTACGCCATCTGCCAGGTGGGCGGAGCGGCTTGGCCAGTCCTGACCTGCGTGACACGGTGTGGCGTCGACTGGTCCGGTCGAGCCAATCGTGTCGCGCACCATCTCGTGCTCGAGCCGGGTGATCGATGCATCGACGGCCCGATCGCCCTGGCACGGGCCTTCGCATTTGCGCGCGTTGTCCCTGAGGTCGGGGTGCGACAGGCACCGTCGCTGCCGGAACCGGCGAGCGAGCAGGGGAATCCGAGGGGGGTCGACCCCGCCTGGATCGATGTGCTGGCCGAGCGTGTGAGCGGGCCTGATGCGTCCACGGTGGTCGTGCGACTGCCGGCGGGGCTCGATCCATTCGTGCTGATTGCCGCGGTCACCGCGCGTGTGGAGCCCAGGCGCCGATGGGCGGTGCAGTGGTCGACCGCGCCGGTCTTCCATGCCGGTCAGGGATTCCCATCGATCGTCCTGGCACGGGAACAGGACGCACAGGCGCTCGACCTCGCGCAGCCCGCGCCGAGTCCGCGCACGGTCGTGGCTGGGCAACCAACAGGGGCGACCGCGACCGGACCCCGAACCAGTGCTGTCGAGCCGATCGCGGCAACCGCTCACATGTCCACCCGTGAACGCAGCACGGCATCATCGAGTCCTGCCACGCGTCACGAGGCTCGACCGCAGAAGGCCGCGCACGAGCCGGTCGCCGCGACTTCCGTCAAGCCCTGGGTACCCATCGTGCTCTTCGCCGTTGCCGGCGTGATGGTGCTCGTGGCATTGGGGCTCTTGCTATGGTGACCATGACCACTCGATCGGGGAGCAACGCATGAGCCTGACACCGACCATCAGGGAAGTCCAGCAAGCGCTCGATTCGTTGCCCGCGCACGATGGCGACGAGTTGCAGCGCATGCAGGTGGCGGCCACCGTGCGCAGCTTCGCGATGACGCTGCGTCAGTCGATCGGGCGGGCAATCGAGTTCGCCGACGAGGGGCTCCTGAGCGAAGCGCACGGAGTCATCGCCGATTTCCCAGATCTCCTCAAGCAGTCCATCTCGTGGAAGGGGGTGCTCGGTCGTCAGGACGGTGTGGGTTCGTTCGCACGCGCATCGTGCGATGGCATCCGAGCCGGGACCGAGGCAGAGCACGATCGCATCGAACAGGTGATGCTGGCCTACAGCGAGCGCGAACCTGCGCTTCGTGGCTTCCGACGCGCCTGCATCGAGGGCGAGGGTCCTGCGGCCATGCGGCAGCGGCTGCGTGCCCTGATGGTGGCGGAGGGTGGTTCGGGTGCGTGGGCAGCGCAGCTCGCCACGGTCGAGCGTGAATGGATCGATGACGTCCGCCGGCGCATGCAGTCAGCGATCGAGGATGCGGAGTTGATTGCGTTCGCAGATGAGATCCGTCGCGGTGGATGGGCGGCGCGGATCGACCCCGAGTTCGCCAGGCTCATCGAGTCGCGCGCGCAGCCGTTGCGTGCCAAGGTCGCGCAGGCGCGCTTCGCCGCGTTGGGTGGTGAACTCCGCGCTGCACAGGCGGCCAACGATCTTGCCGAGGTGGATCGACTCGAGCGCGAGTGGGCCGAGCAGCAGCGTTCGTCCGGCGTCATGCCGACCGATGAGGTCGCCGCCTCCGTCGCGCCGGTCTTCGCCTGGTCGGCTGAAACCACGGTTCGCCGTGAGCGCGAGGCGAACCATGCGCGCGCGCTCGATGAACTGGACCTCCTGCTGCTCGACCAAGCCAACGCGCAGGCCGTGCTCACCGCTTGGACGCGCATTCGCGATTCAGCCATGCCCGTGCCCGAGGGCCTTGAACTGCGCGCGGTGCGCTTCATCCAGCTGCACGAAGAGCGCGAGGCACGGCGACACCGCACGCAACTGGTCGGGGGCGTCGCTGCCACGCTCGTCCTCGGTGGCGTTCTCGCCGTGGCCGTGGTGGCCTACCAGAAGAGCACCGAACGCAGGGCTGCACTCGATGCCGTCATCGCCGCGATCGACGCCAACGATGGCGAGCGCGCCGTCTCGCTCGCGCAAGGGATCGAGAAGGCCCATGCCGGCGACCTGAACGCCGCGGAGCGGGGTGCGCTGGATGCCGCGATTGCACTCCGCGATCGGTTGCTGGCGCTCGAGCAGCGTACGGATCGCGAGCTCGCCGCAGTGGATGAGGCGCTCGGCGCGCAAGCACCGCTTCCGCGCGTGGCGCTTCTTGAGACGGCGTTGCGCGGGCTCCAGGCCGAAGCTGGCCTGTCGGATGCCTCGAAGGCCAGGATCGAGCTTGCGCTCGGTCGCTGCACGGCGCGGCGCGATGAGATCGCTGCAGGCCACGACGCCATCGCCCGCGCAGCGATGGCCGATGCCGATCAAGTGCTGCGTGCCTGGCCGGCTCCGACGCAGTGGTCCGCGCGGGAGCGCGTTGATGCGGAACGATGGCAGCGCTACAAGTCGGCACTCGAGAAGCTCGGCCCTGCGCTGGCGGCAGCGAAGTCGCAGGTCAGCGAGACCGAGCGGGCGAGCAAGCGGCTCGAACCGGATCTGGCTGCCGTGAAGGAGAGGCTCGACGAGGCGACCGAGCGGATGGCGGCACTGGATGCTGCGCTCCGACAGATTGCGCCAAACGAGGTGGCGCGCGAAATCACGAGCGAACAGCAGTTCATCGACCGCATCAAGTCCATGCTCAAGGGGCAGACGGGCGTGGTGCTCGGCGACCTCGGGCTTCGGACCGCCTTCGAGGAGACCGACCAGGCCGATGATGCGATGCTCGCCCTTGCCGAGTGGCGCGAGACCCTTCGGCCGAGCCTGCTGGCGCACCTTGGGCCGGACTTCGAGATCGCCGAGGATCCTGCGGTTGCGCAGAAGGCGCTGGTCGAGATCGAGGCGCACCTCCGGAAGTTTCCCGATTCGCCGCTGCGGATGGCACTCGAAGCCCTGCGTGACCGTCAGGACCCGGCGAAGCGACAGCTCGTCACGACGGTCGACGATGTGGTCGCTGCCCTCGAGCGCGATGGCTACGCCGGATTGCAGGTCATCAACCTCCGCCAGCAGGGGCGCTTCTTCTACCGTCGTGCCTCCGTGGATGGCGGGCCCACGAAGGGTGCGCTGGAAGTCGCAGCCGATCTCATCGAGGCCCCTGACAAGCTGGGCACGGCCACCTCGATCAAGGCGGATCAAGTGCGCGGCGAGGCGGTGGCGTCGCCGGTTTCGATCGTGTGGGCGGACGGGATCTCACGGCTTCGCGGTGCGCGCGTTTCGGCAGTGGTACCGGCAATCTCGCGCATGTTGATCGAGCTGGCCGAACTCAAGCCGAACGCGACGGGGCAGGATGCACTGATGCAGTTGGCCGTCCTCGCCAACCTCACCGACATCGCCGTCGATGGACTCGGCCAGCCGGTCGATGCTGATCGGTCGCGTGAGTTGCGTGAGTGGATCGAACTGATCCGCAAGCAGAACGCCGGTCTGCTGAGCCTCGACTGGGTCAAGGTCTGCCATGCGCCGGAGCAGACCACGCCGCAGCAGCGTCGCGAGGCTGCCGAACTCGTGGGCAAGTTCCCCCTCAAGCGCGGCATGACGCTCCAATCGAGCTCGCAGCGGCTCGACGGGTTGAGCACCTACGCGCCCATCGGGGTCATGATGGCAGCCGAGGGCAATCGTGGCACGCGCCGCGTGGTCCTCTGGCGCCCTGCGCAGGAGGTCCTCGCCATCTCGCAGTCGCTCGGTCGGAGCACGCTCGTTCCCGTCCGCGTCACCAACGGCACCGCCAGCGATGCGGGCCTCGCACTCGGGCGCGGCCCCATCCTCCTCTATCGCGATGAAGCACAACAGGGCAAGCCATGACGAACGCCGACCCAAACAGCCGTGCCGCACGCCGCCTCGATGCTGCCGCCGCGGCCTACCGATTCAAGGCACTCGACCCTGAGGCCCGCTGGGGTTTCAAGGCCGGCTCTGGCACCACGCCGAGCCAGCTCTCGTGCCTCGTCGCAACCGTGGCGGTAGCCGGCGGTGCGTACCTGATCGTCGGACTGCTTCGTGGCACGGCATGGGGCGGTTTCCTGTGGCACGAGATGACCGCGTATCAGTACATCCCGATCCCGGTGATCGTCTTCAGCATCTGGTGCTTCGCGTTTCTGTGGCTCAAGGCGCTGAAGATCAAGGCGCAGCGCGCCGTGCTGGCCGCGCCCGTGCTGCCCACCGGCAATACCTTCACGCTCACCGCCGAGACTGCCGATGCGGTCGTCGACCGGATCGATGCGATCGCCGATGAGCCGGAGCGATTCATCTACCTGGCGCGTGTGCGTGGCGTGCTGCGCATGATGCGCAACCTCGGCCGCGTTGGCGATGTGGATGAACTGCTGGCGTCGCGTGCGGAGCAGGACGAGGCGTCGAACGACTCGGGCTACACCGTGTTGCGTGGGTTCATCTGGGCGATCCCCGTGCTGGGCTTCATCGGCACCGTGCTCGGCCTGACCGAGGCCATGGGGCAGTTCGGCGCCACGCTGGGCTCCGTGCAGGATGGTGCCGGTTCGTCGCAGGTCTCGGCGCTCGTGCAGAACCTGACGGGCGTGCTCGATGGCCTGAAGACGGCGTTCGTCACGACGGGCCAGGCCCTTGTCGCGGTGCTCATCATCCAGCTCGTCATGATCGCCGTGAAGAGGGCCGACGAACAGCTCCTCGATGACATCCAGGGCACCTGTACCCGCACGATCGTCGCGCGCGTGCGCCTGAGCGGGAACGGCTGATGGCCCGGCGCTCCGCCGAGGCACCGGTCACGTTCTTCTCCTTCCAGGACGTGCTGCTCTCGCTCATCGGGATCACCATCCTGGTGACGGTGCTGCTCATCATCAGTTCGATGGTGCAGGCGGTGGAAACGGTCCAGCAGGCGGTTTCCGCGGCCCAGTCCGATCCTGCCTCCGCGGCCACGGTCAACGCGTTGAAGGAACGGCGTGACCAGCTGACCGAGGCGCTTCGTCGCGCACAGCGGCGGCCCAACGAGGACCCGACCGCGCGACGGGCCAGCTTGCGTCAGGAGGTGCTCGCCGCACGCGAGGAACTCGACGACCTCAAGCGCGAGATCGAGCAGCTCGAGAAGTCGCTCCGCGACATCCTGCTGCGCCATCCTGAGGCCGGTGCCGCGCGGCGCTTCCAGTCGCTTGAGGAGCGCAGGCAAGAGCTCGAGTCTGAGCTCGAGCGCGAGCAGCGACGTCGCCAGGTCACCTACCTGCTCGGCGATTCACCCAAGGGCATGCCCGTGGGGGTCGAGGTCAGCTCACGCGGCTTCCTCGTCTTCTCGGTCGAGAAGGGCGGTGGAGCTCTGATGGTCTCGGCCGATGGTTCGCTCACCGCGATCACCGAGGCAGCAACCGTGATCGCCGGTGGCAAGCCGTTCTACCTCCTCTTCGTGGTCAAACCGTCGGGGATCGATCACTACCGGGGCATCGTCGTCGAGCGCAACGCGATGCCCGAGGCGCTTCGCCCAGGCATGGGGCTTGATCTCGTGGCTGAGTCATCGATCCTCGATGGCGCCATGCCCGGTCGCCAGGAGCCGGCACCATGAGCCGCCGTCGCCGTGGATCGGCCGACGATGGCGGCAGCCTCGAGCTCCTGCTCGATCCCATCTGCAACATGTTCGGCACGATCATGTTCGTGATGCTGATCGCGGCGATCATGGCGATGGCCAAGGCGAGCCAGGTGACGGCCGAGGGCATGCGCCGGGCAGCGGAGAGCACGGCGGTCGTGCCCGCGGATGCAGTGGTGCTCCAGGAGGACATCGCCGACCTTGAGCGCCGGTTGCAGGAGCAGCCTGCCGCGAAGATCGACCCCACCACGGCCGAGCGCATGGAGGATGTCGAGCAGGCGATGGGCGAGATCGCACGGCGTCGAAAGCTGCTGGCGGCCTACGAGCGCTCGGTCGAGGCAGCGGGGCGCGACCTCACGACGATGGCGGAGCTCGTGCAACCACTCGAGGCGGCGATCTCGCGACTCGAGGAGGACCTGAAGCTCGCCCGGCAATCGAAGTCACGCGCTGCACGCCCGCCGATCGAGCGGCTCATCACGCAGCGGGCGTTCACGGTCGTCGTCTGGGGCGATCGGATGTACGCGATCTGTCGCTTCCCCCCGGGGCCGCGGCCGCGCGAGAGGTGCAGGTGGTATTCACTGTGGCATCCGCAGCACACGGTCACATCGCGGTGCATGGTTCCCGTCGAGAACTGCGAGCGCGGCCAGGAGCGAATCGAGCGTGACGTGGTCCTGAATGCGGGGCAGGGGATTGACCTCACGGCGGGCAACGCGGTCGAGTCGGATCCGGCGTTCCTCGATCTCCTGGCCACACTCGACCCGAAGAAGGACTTCATCGACTTCGAGGTCGCGCCCGATTCCTTCGACACGTTCTTCCTCGCCAAGCGTCTCTTCATCGATCGCGGATTCGAGCACGGCGTGAGCGTGAACACGCAGCCCTTGCCTGAGTACCGCGACCTAGTGGTCCCTGGCCAGCCGCGCGGGCTCTGACCGGTCCGCGGCACGAGGGCGCTGGCTCAGCGCACCAGCCGGAACTCGCCGTCGTTCTCGTCGGCGATCTGCTCGAGGATCGCGATCGCCTGCGGAGTGTCGTCGAAGCCCAGCGTGTTGATCTGCGTGATCGTGGCGCCGTCGTTGAGCTCGCGGATCCGGTCCGGCACGTCGGTCGGGATCAGCCCGTCGGTCAGGATGAAGATGCAGTCGGGAATCGGGTCCATCGATTCGAACGCGAACTGCAGGGCAGGCAGGGGATCGGTACCGCCCATCAGGCCTTGCTGGCGGATGCGCTCGACTGCTGCCTTGGTGTCGACCCCGGCCTCGAGCCAGCCGTCCTTCAGTGCGGCAGCGCCATCGGTGAAGAACGCCACGCAGAACTCGGTGCCGGCGGGAAGGGACTCTATCGCCTTGATGAGCTCGGCCTTGGCATGCTCGAACTTCGTGGTGTTGCCCCATGAGGCGCCCATCGAACCGGACACATCGATGATGTACATGAATCGGCTGCCGCCACCCTTCACACCCATGAAGGTCGAGACCTTCGTGGCGCGCTTGGTCTCGGGTGCCGCCGCCGCGGCAGCCTGTCGTGCTTGGCGCGCGCGCTCGGCCGCCGCTGGATCAGGGCCATCGCGTCGCAGCGATTCGAAGCGTGCCGGATTGCAGGGTACGTACCGCTTGGACCCGAGCTGCAGTGCGTTGGTCTCGCGCTTCCACTGGAGCACCCAGGGGCCAGCGCCGGACGGAGCCTCGAACGATGCGCCGCCGACGGAACCGCCGCGCGCGGGGAAGCGGCTGGTGAGCGACGCATCGAGCGACATGGTGCATTCGCCCTCGAGCGCGCCCGCTGCACGTGCTGCCAGCGCGATGCGGAACTCGCCCGGCATGACAACGGGCGCGGTGCCGGAGACCACACGCAGCACCGTGACCACACCACCGACCATGTCGATGCTCAGCAGGGACTGGCTGTAGCCGCCGATGCCGAAGTCGGCTGTGCTGTCGGAGGATTCCTGAATCCAAGTCCCGTGCAACGGGTGCTGCACGACCTCGCCGCGCTGCTGGCCCGCGCGCTTGAGCGCTTCGGCGTCGCCATCGAGTCGATCGACCTGGAGCTCGGGCACATCAGGGTCGCCCTCGGGTGCACTGCTCGATCCGTTGGCAGGGGTGGGGGCCTTCTCCTGCACGGGAGCGGCGGCGGCAGCGGGGGCGGAGCGCGGGCGTTCCTTCGCGCCTTCGTCGATGCCGGTCGGCGTGCCGGAGTCGGCTTGCTTCGCCTTGGCATCGCCAACTCCATCGCCGCGGTTGGAGCCTGTGGCCTTGTCCTTCGAGGCGGTCGTCGTCGAGTCGCCGGAACTCGTCGAGGTCGTGCCTGTGGCGGCATCAGGTGTGCTCGGCTTCGACACGCCCTTGGATGGATTCGAGGCATTGGGATCCCGCGCGCCGTTGGTCGCAGTCTGCTTGCGGGTGCTCGGATCGGCTGGATCGCCGCCGGGCTCGTTCTCGTCAGAGCCGCTGCCGTCGGCGGGCCCGGTCTGGCCGCGACGATCCAGTGAGCGCTCGTCACGCGGTGTTCGGTTGGGATTGGAGCCGGCCTTCACCAGATCGTCGAGCCCGCGACCGATGCTGCCTCCGCCAGTGCCTTGGCCCTGCGAACCCTTGCCCTGCACGGTGGGGACTCCCGAGCGACCTTGGGTCGTGCTCGAGGCACTGTTGCCGCCGCTCGAACCCGATCCTAGGGCCCCACCTTGCGACCCACCCTGCGATCCGCCTTGCGATCCGCCTTGCGATCCGCCTTGCGATCCACCTTGGGATCCACCTTGGGATCCACCTTGTGATCCGCCTTGTGATCCGCCTTGTGATCCGCCTTGCGAACCGCCTTGGGTACCCGAGCTTCCTGATCCGTTTGAGGTCGCACTGGTCTTGCCGCTTCCGCTACCAGAACCACTCCCTGATCCTGAACCACTCCCTGATCCAGAACCACTACCTGATCCAGTTCCGCTGCCTGATCCAGAACCGCTGCCTGAGCCTCCGCGCCCGCGCCCGGCTCCGAACGGCGTCGCTCCTGAACCCCTGCCGCCACCGTCGTTCACCTCGACATCGAGCGCACCGCGAGGTTCACGCGGATTGAAGGGCGTGTTGGCCGCTGACGTCTCGCCATCGATCGCCACGGCCACCGGCTCGGAAGCGATGACCGCTTCATCCTGCTTTGGCGCACTCGAACAGCCCGCGATGATGGCCACCAAGGTCAGGCAGCCAACACGAGGCAGGGCGGTCATCGGTATGGGCATGGAACCTCCGGGGGCCGCATGCTACGCCTGAAGTCACCGAATCGAGCAGGCGCGCCGACCCATTCGATGGAGCGCGCCGCACCCACGGCGCCCGCCTCAGAGCTTGCGAACGTAGATGTTCGCCCACTGCACCGCGCTGCCGTGCTTCTGCAGGCCGATTGGACCGGTCGCGGGCACGCCGGGCAGCGAGGCGTCCTTCAGGACGTGCTTGCCGTTGAGCCACACGTTCAGGACCTCGCCCTGCATACGGATGCGGAAACGATTCCACTGGCCGATCGGGGCATCTGCCTTCTCGACCGGCGTGCAGGCTTCGCGCACGCCAGCGGGCAGGTTGGGATTCGTTCGATAGCCCCACACTTCGCCGCTGCCCACGCTCCAGTTCCACATGTTGACTTGGCTCTCGGGCTTGCCGCGCAGGAAGATCCCGCTGTCGTACTCGTCGATCTCCTCGGTCATCTCGCTGCCGTCGGCGTTGCGGACGGCATCGCCCTTGGGCCCGATCACGGGGCGACGCTGCTTGCCCTGCGCGGGCCCCGACCAGCGCCAGTCGGCGATGAGCTCGAAGTCGCCGAAGCTCTCCTTGCTCCACAGGTCGCCGCCCTGGCCGTCGAAGTTCAGCGTCCAGTCCTCGACCTTCCAGTGGCCTTCGCTCTCCTTGGGCATGGTCCAGTGGTCGAGCGTGCCGTCAAGCAGCGGACGGAACTCGGCGAGTTCCGGATCGGCGCGCATCTCGGGGGCTGGCATGAGCATGCGGTTCTCGGGCAGCGTCTTGATGCGCAGGTTGCGGAACCAGATCGGCGAACCTTCGGCTTCCAGGCAGATGTAACCCTGGCGGGGCTTGATGTCCTTGCCGCCCGAGACTTCCTTGCCGTTCACCTCGAGCTTGATCGTGCCGTCCACGCAGATCACGCGGTAGTGGTTCCATTCGGGAGCACCCTTCGTGCGGTCCTCGCTCGGCAGGCAGCGCTGCCAGCCCTCGGGGTGCGGACGGTCGGGCACCATGCTCGCTCCGTGAATGCTGAAGATGTCGCCCTGCGAGGTGTAGCGGAGGCGCCCGTCGGCCATGCGGCTCTCGACGCCGTCCATGACCTGCACCTCGATGCTGCGCGTGAAGGGCACGCCGCGCGCGCAGATCGCATCGCTCCACACGAACAGGCCGGCGTTCCCGCCCGGCTTGCGGTGGCTGTACTCCATCTCGAAGACGAAATTGCGGTACTGGCGGTCGGTGCGCATGACCCCGGTCGGCGACCCCGTGCACGCGATGACCGGGTTGCCGGCCTCGTCCTTGCCCACGCTCCAGGTCGAGGGCGAGGTGTTCACGTTGGTCCAGCCGGCCAGGTCCTTGCCGTTGAAGAGCGGCTCCCAGCCCTCGGGCTTGGCGGCCTGCTCACGCGCGAAGTCGACGGTGAAGGTTCCGGCCTGCGCGGGTGACGCCGCGATGGCCGCATCGCGCGTGGTGGCCGCGTGTTCCGCGGGCGCCTCGGTGGCTGGCTTGGTCGACGCCGCGCACGCGACGAGGATCGAGGTCACCGAACACGCAGCCATCGACGCAACAAGGGCGGAAGTGTGCATGCGCGCACGGTACCGCGCGGGGCATCACGCGTCGATCGTCGGGGTTGCCGGCGCAGCTGGCGCTGCGCGGCGCATCACGCGTCGATGGTCGCAACCTTCGGCGCGACATCGACCTTCGCGGTCGTCTTTGAGAGCACGTCCTCGACGGAGTGGCCGGGGGCGACTTCGGTGAGCATGAACCGCTCGCCGCGCTTCTCGAAGACGGCGAGGTCGGTGATGAGCATGTCCACGCAGCACTTGCCGGTCAGGGGCAGCGTGCAGCGGGGGATGAACTTGCTCTCGCCCTTCTTGTTGCAGTGCTCCATGACCACGATGCGGCGCTTGACGCCGGCCACCAGGTCCATCGCGCCGCCCATCCCCTTGACGAGCTTGCCCGGAATCATCCAGTTCGCCAGGTCGCCGTGTTCATCGACTTCCATCGCACCCAGGATCGCCAGGTCGATGTGACCGCCGCGGATCATGCCGAAGCTGTCGGCGCTCGAGAAGAAGCTGTGGCCCGGCACGCCCGTCACGGTCTGCTTGCCGGCGTTGATGAGGTCGGGGTCGACCTTGTCCTCGGTCGGGAAGGGGCCCATGCCGAGAAGGCCGTTCTCGCTCTGCAGCCAGACCGTCATGCCGGCTGGCACGTAGTTCGCCACGAGCGTCGGGATGCCGATGCCGAGGTTGACGTAGAAGCCGTCCTTGAGTTCTCGGGCGGCGCGCTTGGCGAGTTGGTTGCGGTCGAGCGGCATGGGGGCGATGTTGTAGCACGCGCCGGTCGCGCCGTGCGGCGCAGCGGCGTGTGGCTTGCAGCAGCGCGCAGCGGCGTCTGCCGGGCGCGCCGTGCAGCGCGCTCGACCCGCCGTATCCTTGGGCGATGCACCCCGTCCTGACTGCGCTTGGCCTTGATCGTCACGCCCGTGTGAAGCCCGCCGCCGGCCCCGCGCCCGAGGGCTGGGTCGTCACCGAGAACCCCGCCGACGGCTCGCCGCTGGCCATGGTCCGTCTGCAGCCGCGCGCCGAGCTGGAGGCCACGATCGCCCGTGCGCAGAAGGCCTTCGAGAGCTGGCGCATGCTGCCCGCGCCCAAGCGCGGCGAGATCGTGCGCCGCATCGGCGAGGCGTTCCGCGCGCACAAGGATGCTCTGGGCGAGCTCGTGAGCCTGGAGATGGGCAAGATCAAGGCCGAGGGCTTGGGCGAGGTGCAGGAGTGCATCGACATCGCGGACTTCGCGGTCGGTCTCTCGCGCCAGCTCTACGGCCTGAGCATGCACAGCGAGCGGCCCGGGCACCGCATGTACGAGCAGTGGCATCCGCTAGGGATCGTCGGCTGCATCACGGCGTTCAACTTCCCGATCGCCGTGTGGGCCTGGAACAGCATGCTCGCCGCGACCTGCGGCAACAGCACGCTCTGGAAGCCGAGCCTGCTCACGCCGCTCACCGCGATCGCCGGCAGCGAGGTCGCCTGGAAGGTCATGCGCGAGCAGGAGCTCTGGCGGCCCGAGGGCATCGACCCCGCCGACATCTTCCCGCTCATCATCGGCACCGATGCCGAGGTCGGCGAGCCGATGCTGGCCGATCGACGCATTCCGCTGATGAGCGCGACCGGCTCGTGCCGCATGGGCCGCCGCGTGGCGGAAGTCGTGGGCAAGCGCCTGGGGCGCACGCTGCTCGAACTGGGCGGCAACAACGCGATCATCGTGCTGCCCGATGCCGACATGGAGCTCGTCGTGCGCGGCGTGCTCTTCGGTGCCGTGGGCACGGCCGGGCAGCGCTGCACGACCACGCGCCGCCTGCTCGTGCACGAGTCGATCGTCGACCAACTCACCGAGCGCCTGGCCAAGGGCTACAAGGGGATCCCCATCGGCGATCCGCTCAAGCCCGGCACGCTGGTCGGACCACTCATCAACCGGCAGGCCGTGGCGAACATGCGCCACGCCATCGAGCAGGCCACGGCACAGGGGTGCTCGGTCGTCTGCGGTGGCCTCGAGGGCATCGATCGATTCAAGGACACGCCCGGCCACTACGTCACGCCCACGATCATCCGCGTAGCCAAGGGCTGCGTGCCCGCGATCTGCTGCGAGGAGACCTTCGCGCCGATCCTCTACGTGTTCAGCGTGAAGGATCTCGATGAAGCCATCGCGATCCAGAACGGCGTCGACCAGGGGCTGAGCAGCGCGATCTTCACCGACAGCGTGCGCGCGGCCGAGAGGTTCCTGGGGCCGGCCGGCAGCGACTGCGGCATCGCGAATGTGAACATCGGCACCAGCGGCGCCGAGATCGGCGGCGCGTTCGGCGGCGAGAAGGACACCGGCGGCGGCCGCGAGTCAGGCAGCGACAGCTGGAAGGCCTACATGCGCCGCCAGACCTGCACGATCAACTACAGCAAGGACCTCCCGCTCGCGCAGGGCATCCAGTTCGGGTGAGCGCTGGAGCGGGCCCGTCGCCGTGCTTACGGCGCCGGGTCAGGACTCACCTCGCCCCACTCACTTCGCCGGGGCAGCCGGTGCAGTCGGCGCTGCGGGCTTCGCAGCCGCCGCGGCCTTGGCCTCGTCGGCGGTCAGCATGGATGCCTTGGTGATCATCACGTCCTCGACCGGCACGTCGCGCATGCCGCCCTTGATTCCAGTCTTGACGTTGCGGATCGCATCGACCACGTCCATGCCGCCGATCACGCGGCCAAACACGGCATACGCCGCACCGTCGCGCGGCATGTCCAGGCCGCCGTTGTCGACGACGTTGATGAAGAACTGGCTCGTGGCGCTGTCGGCCACGCTCGTGCGCGCCATCGAGATCGTGCCGCGCGTGTTCTTGAGGCCGTTCCTCCATTCATTCTTGATCGGGTCGCGCGTGTCCTTCTGCTTCATGTCGGGAGTGAAGCCGCCGCCCTGGATCATGAAGGAGCCGATGACGCGGTGGAAGGTCGTGCCGTCGTAGTGGCCATCCTTGATGTACTGCACGAAGTTCGCCACGCTCAGCGGCGCCTTGGTTTCGTTGAGCTCGAGGATGATGTCGCCCTTGCTCGTCGAGAGCTTGGCGAACACCAGATTGTCGGCGGCGGGAGTGGCTGCGGCCGGGGCAGTGGGCGCGGCAGGGGCCGGCTTGGCAGCATCCTGGGCAACGGCGACGGCGGTCAGCGAAAGAACGGTGGCGAGCAGGGTGCGCATCATGGTCGGTGGACTCCTCAGAGGTGTGGAATGGGATCCTAGCCGCGCCGACCATCACCCATGCGACCCTGCAGGGTGTCCTTCGAACCTCGCCGGGGTCTCGCTCCTACCATGGAAGACCCGATGGACACGACCCCCACGACGACCGAACCCACGATGGCCCGCCGTTCGCTGCCGCACGTGGGTGGCCCGCTGGCCCCGGTGATCGATCTGTTCAGCAGCGTTCGCTTCGGCATCGTGCTGCTGGTGCTCCTCTTCCTCTACATGTCGATCGGCAGCGCGGGGATCATCTACCCGGTGCACCCCAACGTGTTCCACCCGGACGCTTGGGTGCACGCGCAGTTCCGCCAGTGGCGGCCGTTCGAGATGACCGAGTTCGAGTGGTTCCACTGGTGGCCGTTCGACCTCCTGATGGGGCTGCTATCGGCGAACCTGATCGTCACCACGATCCGGCGCATCCCCTTGAAGGCCGTCAACCTCGGCGTGTGGATGATCCACGCCGGCATCATCGTGCTGGTCGTGGGCAGCGTGATCTACTTCGGGCGCAAGGTCGAGGGCGAGGCCCCCGTGATCCGCCGCGCGGTGGTGCTTTCGCTGAAGGATGCCGCCGGCACGGTCGTGGCGCGCGAGCGCGTGATCGCCGTGCCGGGTGCGCGCGCGCAGTTCGGGCCGGAGGAGTCGCCGTACCTCGTCGAGGTCGCGGACATCGATCCCTCGTGGGAACTCCTGAGCGGCGCCGACAAGGGCAAGCGCGCCTACAGCGTCACGCTCACGGTCAACCGTGGCGACCAGCGCTTCATGCGCCAAGTGGTGGCCGGGTATCCCGAGTACACGGAAGACCTTGTCCTGACCGATGACCAGGCACAGCCGGTCAAGCGCGCCCGCAAGGTCAACCCCGACGGCAACCCCATCATTGATGCCTCGCTCGAGGTCGGGCTCGAGTACGCCGGGCAGGGGTGGTTCTACCTGCGCAACGACCTGTCGAAGGCGTGGGCGCTCTACGTGCGCACCCCCGGCGACGGCCCCTGGACCATGCGGCCGATCGATGGCCTGCCGCTCTACAACGACTACATCGCCAGCCGCGACGAGGTCTTCAACGGAGAAGGCACGCCCATCGACCCGATCGACCTGAGCGTGCCGGCGACCGATCCCGACGATCCCTTCAAGGATGTTGCGCTGCGCATCAACGGGTTCCTGCGCTACGCCATCGACCGCTCGCGGTGGATGCCGGGCACCGAGCGCGATGCGTTCAATCCGGTGGTCATGCTGCAGGTCTCCACCGGCAAGCCCGGCGAAGCCGGTGATCGCTACCAGCTGCAGGCGCTCGATCCGGAGCGCAGCATGGCCGACGGTGGTCTGCTGCGTGCGCAGGTGATCCGCGACGAGGCCGAGATCGCCCGCGCGTCGTCGCAGCCGAGCCTGCGCATCGCGGTGCCCTCGATCGGGTTCGACGGCGTGATCGCGATCCAGCCACCGACCGCCGGAGCGCCGCCGGCGTCGACGCCGATCGGTGCGCCCGAGTCGGGTTGGTCGTTCCGCGTGGTCGCCGTGCAGGATCGCCTGACCGTCGGCGAACGCACGACCGATGTCGCGATCGTCGAGATCGTGTCACCCACGCGCACTTGGCGTCGCTGGGCCTTCTCTGATCCAGCGCTCACGCGCGACCTACCGCCCGAGGGCGAACCGCAGGATCAACCGCTGCCTCCGGATGCCTCGATCGCCACGACCTACGTGCCTGGCGAGGATGGTGCGTTGCTCACGGTGCTCATCGGACCGGCGCCGGGCCAGCTGCGTCTGGCCAGTTCGATCGGCGCGATGCGCGGTGCGCCGCAGCCGATCGAGGTCGGCAAGCCGTTCGCGTTGCCGTCGGGGCTCGCGATCACCCTGCTCGAGTACCTGCCCAACGCCGTCGCGGTGACCAAGCCATTCATCGTGCCACCGGAGGAGCGCCAGCGCGATGCGCGCGAACTCTTCTCGCGCGCGCTCGTGTCGGGACCGCAGGGCGGCTCGACCTGGCTTGACTACCACCCGTACGTCTTCGATCGCCGGGCCGATGCCCTGCGGCGGCATCCGTTCGAGCCCACGCTGATCGATCTTGGTGGCGGTCGCAAGGCCGAAGTGCTCTTCTCGCGCGTGCGCGTGCCCATGCCCACGAGCGTGGCGCTCGATGACTTCCTGCTGGCCACGCACATCGGCGGCTACACCGGTGAGGCCTCGACGATCCGCGACTACACGAGCATGCTGCGGTTCGACGATGGCGCCGGCTGGAGCGAACCCGTGCCGTGCAGCGTGAACGCGCCAGTCGAGCACGATGGCTGGTGGTTCTTCCAGGCGCAGTGGGATCCGCCGGACCAGGCGCGGTTCGAGGGTGACCGCGCCAGCCGCGGCCTGAACTACACCGTGCTCGGGGTCGCCAATCGAGAGGGCGTCATGATCCAGCTCTTCGGATGCATCCTGTCGGTCGTGGGCATGGCCTACGCCTTCTACGTCAAGCCGATCATCAAGCGCCGCAAGCGCGAAGCCGCGCTGGCGCTCGCCGCACAGGTGCGCGCCGGCGGCCAGCGGGCCTCGACGGCGCTCATGCTGACGGTCGCGTGTGCGGTGCTCGCGTGCGCCGTGCCCGCGCGCGCCGACGAGGCGGCCAAACCCTTCCACGAGGCCGTCGACCTGCTGCCCCTGGGCGAGGTCGCGGTGCAGACCGAAGGTCGGCTCAAGAGTTTCGGCAGCTTCGCGAACACGCAGATGTCCTTCGTGAGCGGGCCGCGGCGCATCAACGGGCAGAGCCCGGAGTTCACCTACCTCGACCTGCTGCTGCGGCCCGAGGCGTACGAGGATGCCGACATCGTCTTCGTGAAGGGCGCGGCCGCGCGCGTGCCGATCGCCGAAGCCGTGATCGATTCGAGCAAGGGCGACGATGCACGCAAGGCGGCCGAGGAGCGCATGGCGGGGTTCCTGAAGCATGGCTTGATCTCGCCGGCCCTGCTGCAGCGCCCCGAGGTCATGGCCACGCTGCGCACGATGGAGCAGGACCTGATCCGCACCGAGAAGGTGGTCAGCCAGATCCAGGGTGCGATGAGCGTGCGCGAGCCCAAGTACCTGCTGTCCCGGCTGCTGGTGATTCCGCCCGCGACCGACGATCCGCAGCAGCGCTGGCACAGCCTGGGCGAGGTCATGATGCTCGCGGTGGACGCCGAGCGCGCGAAGGCGGCGGGCATCGATCAGAAGCCGCTGCCGGGCATCGACATCGCCCTGCAGCGCGCCGTCGCCTCGGCGTGGAAGGACCTGGTCGATGCATGGGCCGCGCAGGATGCCGCAGCCGCGTCGAAGGCGGTCGCGGCGCTGGCGGCATCCGTGCACGCGGTCAATCCCGCGGTCTATCCCGACACGGCGCGCTTGGGCTGGGAATCCTGGTACTTCCGCAACGGCAACCTGACCCGCGTGTGGCTCGTCTACATGGCGGCGATCATCTTGCTGCTGCTCGGGCTCGTGTACCGCTGGCCGCGTGCGCTGTCGTGGGGGCTTGCGGTGTTCGGCATCGCGTTCCTGCTGCAGACGGCTGCGGTCATGCTGCGCTGGTGGATCAGCCAGCGCTGGCCCAACAGCAACATGTTCGAGGCCGTCACGACCGCAAGCTGGTTCGGCGCGTGCTGCGCCGCGGGGCTCGAACTCTGGCTGCGTCGGCGACCGGTGCGCGGTTGGTTCGCGCTTACCGCGTCGGCGTGCAGCATGGTCGCGCTCATGGCGGCGCACTTCCTGCCGGTGCAGCTCAACCCGAACATCAGCAACATGATGCCGGTGCTGCACGATGTGTGGCTCTACATCCACACGAACGTGATCATCTTCAGCTACGCGCTCATCTTCATGGCGGCGATCAGCGCCGGCGGCTACCTGCTCTATCGCTGGCGCGGTGGCCCCGCGACCTACGCCCGCGCGGGCGGCACGGCGGCGATCGTGATGGCGGGTGGGACCGGGTCCGCTGCAGCTGGCGGCGCCGGCGGGGCCGTGGTCTCGGCCGGCGGTGGGGCCATGGGCTTCGGCGACGATGCGCAATCGGCTGGTGGCAAGGGCGGCCTGGGTGAACTCCTCGACGGCGTCACGCTGCTGCTCATGGAACTCAGCTTCATCCTGCTCTGGGCCGGCATCGTCATGGGCGCGATCTGGGCCGACCACTCCTGGGGCCGGCCGTGGGGCTGGGACCCGAAGGAAGTCTTCGCGCTCAACACCTTCATCGTGTTCGCGCTGCTCATCCACGTGCGCTGGCGCGTGAAGGACAAGGGGCTCTGGACGGCCGTGCTGGCGGTCATCGGCGCCGCCGTGATGCTCTTCAACTGGATCGTGATCAACTTCGTGATCACGGGCCTGCACTCGTACGCGTAAGCACCGCCGGCGCCCCCGCGCGTCACTCCGCCGCCAGCGACACCCCACGGCGTTCCTTCACCAGCAGCACGCCCACGACCACCGTGGCGAGCGCGATCGTGATCGGATACGCGAGACCCGCGTATGGATTCCCCGTGCGCTCGACGAGCAGCGATGCCACGTACGGCGTCAGTCCACCGAAGACGCCGTTGCCGATGTGGTAGGGGAGCGACATCGAGGTGTAGCGGATCCGCGTGGGGAAGAGCTCCACCAGGAACGCCGCGATGGGCCCGTAGACCATCGTGACCAGCAGGACCTGCACGAAGACGAGCGCCACGAGCATCACCGCGGGGAAGGTGGCGTCGCCGGCGGGACCCTGCCCGGCCGAAGCGCCCGCGGCCGCGAACTGCTGGCCGAAGTGCATCATGCCCTGGTAGATCGGCACGTAGAGCAGCGCCGCGAGCAGGCACCCCGTCAGGATGATCGGCTTGCGGCCGATGCGGTCGGACAGGCTGCCGAAGAGGACGAAGAACGGCGTGGCGAGCAGCAGCGCCGCGACCACGATCAGGTTGGACGGGACGAACTCGACGCCCGCCACGCGCTGCAGGAAGAAGAGTGCATAGAACTGCCCCGTGTACCAGACCACGCCCTGGCCCGCGACGGCGCCGAAGAGCGCGATCAGCACGAGCCGGCGGTTCTCCGGCTTGCCGAAGCTCTCGGCGATCGGGTTGCGCGACAGGGTTCCGTTGCGCTTGGCGCTGGCGAAGAGCGGCGACTCCTCCATCCGCACGCGGATCCAGTACGAGAAGAGCACGAGCACGATGGAGAGCAGGAACGGGATGCGCCAGCCCCACTCCTCGAAGGCATCCTTGCCCAGCGACTGCCGGCACGCCAGGATCACGCCGAGGGATGCGAACAGGCCGAGCGTGGCGGTGGTCTGGATGAAGCTCGTGTAGAAGCCGCGACGCGCATCGGGTGCGTGCTCGGCCACGTAGGTGGCCGCACCGCCGTACTCGCCGCCCAGCGCCAGCCCCTGCACGAGCCGCAGGACCGTGAGCCCCAGCGGTGCGAGCACGCCGATCTCGGCGTACCCCGGCAGCAGACCGATGAGGAAGGTCGAACCCCCCATGAGCAGCAGCGTGACGAGGAAGGTGTGCTTGCGGCCGACCACGTCTCCCAGCCGACCGAACACGATCGCCCCGAAGGGACGCACGATGAACCCCGACGCGAAGATGGCCAGCGTCTTCAGGAAGCCGGCGGTGGGGTCATCGCCGGGGAAGAACTTGGCGCCGAGGATCGTCGCCAGGCTGCCGAAGAGGTAGAAGTCGTACCACTCGATCAGGGTCCCGGCGCTTGCGGCGCCGATCACGCGCCAGATCACGCTGCGTGGAGGTTGCGCGGGGTGCATCGAACGGGCACTCTAGCGCGGCGCCCGTCGTGCCCGTGCCGCCTCAGCGCTCGCGCCCCTCAGCTTCGGACCGCGCCGGCGAACCGCGCCGCGCTGCCGAGCGATTCCTGGATCCTGATCAGTTGGTTGTACTTGGCGTTGCGGTCGCTGCGGCACGGGGCGCCGGTCTTGATCTGACCGCAGTTGGTGGCGACCGCGAGGTCGGCGATGGTGGCGTCCTCGGTCTCGCCGCTGCGGTGGCTGAGCACCGCGCGGTAGCCGGCCTTGTGCGCGATGTCGACCGCGCGCAGCGTCTCGCTGATCGTGCCGATCTGGTTGACCTTGACGAGGATCGCGTTGGCGCAGTGCTCGCGGATCCCGCGTTCGAGGAAGAGCGGATTCGTCACGAAGAGGTCGTCGCCCACCAGCTGCGTGGTCGCTCCCAGGCGCGTCGTGAGCTTCGCCCAGCCCGCCCAGTCGTCCTCGGCAAGGCCATCCTCGATCGAGCAGATCGGCCACTTGGCGCACCAGCCCGCCCAGAGCTCGATCATCTCGTCGCTCGACGCCACGCGGTCCGGCGCGCTCTTGAAGAAGCGGTAGCCGACCTTGCCCACGGCCTTGGCCTCGTTGGCCAGTTCGCTCGTGGCGGGGTCGAGCGCGATCTTCACCTGGCGGCCGAGGTCGTACCCGGCCTTCTCGACGGCGCGCGCGATGTACTCGAGCGCCTCCTCGTTGCTCTTCAGGTTCGGGGCGAAGCCGCCCTCGTCGCCGACGGCCGTCGACAGGTGCGCGTCATGGAGCACCTTGCGCAGCGCGTGGTAGATCTCGACCCCCGCGCGCAGGGCATCGTCGAAGCAGTCGAAGCCCCAAGGCTGCACCATGAACTCCTGAAAGTCGACGGTGTTGTCGGCGTGCTTGCCGCCGTTGAGGATGTTGAGCATCGGCACCGGCAACGTGCAGGCCGCCGCGCCGCCGAGATAGCGGTACAGCGGCAGGTCGCAGCCGACCGCCGCCGCGTGGGCGACGGCCATGCTCACGCCGAGCGTGGCGTTCGCGCCGAGCTTGCCCTTGTTGTGCGTGCCGTCGAGCGCCAGAAGCAGGCGATCGATGCCCTCCTGGTCGCGGGCATCAGCGCCTTCGAGGTTCGGCGCAATCACCTCGTTCACGTTGGCGACGGCCTTCGCCACGCCCTTGCCGAGCCAGCGGGTCGTGTCACCATCGCGCAGCTCGACCGCTTCGTGCTCGCCGGTGCTGGCGCCGCTCGGCACGGCCGCACGGCCGGTCGAGCCATCCTCGAGCGTGACCTCGCACTCAAGCGTGGGATTGCCGCGGCTGTCAAGGACCTGGCGGGCGTGAACGGCGTGGATTGAGAAGCTCATGGTGGGTCTCCGGTGGTTCAGCGTAGCGGTGCAGGGAATCGTGGTGGCGCCCCGCCCAGCACGGCAGCGACATCCTTGACGACCCAGCTCATGTTGGCCATCGCCGTCAGCGTGCGGCTGGCCAGGTGCGGGGCGAGGTGGGCGTTGGCCATGCCGAGCAGGGGATGGCCATGGGTGAAGGGCTCGGGATCGTGCACATCGAGGATGACCTGCGCCCCGGGGCGGGTGCCGAGCCATGCGGCCAATGCATGATCATCGATGACAAAGCCGCGGCTCGTGTTGATGAGGACCGCGTCGTCGCGCAGCCGCTCGAGCAGCGGCGCACCCACGAGCCCGCGGTTGCCGGCGCGGCCATCGACGTGCACGGTCACGACATCACTGTCGGCGAAGAGCTGCTCGATCCCGCACGGCTCCGCGCCGTGCCTGGCCGACTCGGGGATCTCAAGCAGATCGTGGTAGATGCAGTGGAATCCGATCGCTCCGGCGACCTGCGCCACGCGCTGGCCGATGCGGCCCATGCCCAGGATCCCAAGCACGAGCTCATCCATCTGCCACGCCCCGACGACTTCTTCCCGCACATCGTCCCACGCATCCTTCGCCAACGGGCGATCCAGGAAGAGCCTCGGCCGCAGCGCATCGCAGAAGAGGCACAGCACGTACTCGACGACGGCCTGCGTGTTGGCATCGGGCGTGTGGACCACCTCAACGCCGCGGCGGCGGCACGCAGCCACATCGATGTTGTCCAGACCGACCCCCGCGCGCGCCACAACCCGCAGCGCAGGCAGCCGGTCGAGCAGCGCATCATCGACGATGGTGTAGGTCCGCACGACAAGCGCTTTGGCGCCCGCCGCGGCCTCAGCGAACTCGGCGCTCGAGGGCGAACCCCGCACGATCCGCGCATGGCTGGCCAGCCAGTCGAGGGCGGCATCGTCCAGCGCTTCGGTCACGATGCACGTGGGCAGGCTCACGGCGGGGAGGGTAGCGGGGGCAAGCGCGCTCAAGGGGCATCGTGGTCGTGACGGTCTTCCATCGGTCGTGATGCCACTCCGTGAGCGCAGCGGGGCGCGGCCTCAATGGGCGCTTGTGCCGCCGCTGCCGGTCCGCGCATGCTCCCGCGCCGCGCTACCTTCCCACCCGTGAGCGTGCGCCGTGACACCGCCGTGCTGTGGAGCCTTGTGGGCCTGTTGGCCCTCACGCTGCTCTGGCCCATCTGGATGGTCCTTCGCGGGGCCTTCCAGGATGGTGCGGGTGACTTCACGCTCGCGCACCTGCAGGATGTCTTCCGCGACCCGCTGCTCGTGCAGGGCTTCGGCAACAGCTTCCGCCTTGCCGCCTGCACCACGCTGCTGGCCACCGCGCTGGCGTTCCCTCTGGCGACCGTGGGCGCGAGATGTGCGTTCAAGGGCAAGGCGCTCCTCAATGCCTTCGTGCTGGCGCCGTTGATCCTGCCGCCGTTCGTCGGTGCGATCGGCCTTCGCCAGGTGCTTGGCCGCATGGGCGCGATCAATGCGCTCCTGCAGGACATCGGGCTGACCTCGGAACCGATCGACTTCCTCGGGGACGGCGGCTTCTGGAGCATCGTCGCGATCCAGGGCTTCAGCCTCTACCCGATCATCTACCTCAACCTGGTCGCTGCGCTCTCGAACATCGATCCGGCGCTCGAGGAAGCCGCGCGCGGCGTGGGCGCGGGTGCGTTCACGCGCTGGCGGCGCGTGACGCTGCCGATGGTCCGCGGCGGGCTCTTCGCCGGTGCGACGATCGTCTTCATCTGGTCGTTCACCGAGCTCGGCACGCCGCTCATGTTCGAGTACCGCGTCGTCACGCCGGTGCAGGTCTTTGACGGCCTCAAGGAGCTCGAGACGAGCCGCCAGCCGTACGCGCTGACCGCGATCATGCTGGCGATCGCCGTCTCGCTCTATCTGGCGAGCAAGTACATCTTCGGCCGCAACGCCGGCACGCAATCGACCAAGGCCAGCATCCGCCGCGAGGAGCGCCAGCTCGCGGGGTGGCAGGGGATCGCCGCTGCGGGGCTCTTTGTGCTCGTGGGTGGGCTGGCCTGCACGCCGCATGTCGGGGTCATCCTGAGCAGCCTGGCCGTGCAGGGCGAGTGGTACGGCACGGTGCTGCCGCAGGCGTGGACCGGTCACCACTTCACCGAGGCGGTCTCGCACCCACTCTCGGCCGGTGCGATCCGCAACTCACTTGTCCTCAGCCTGCTCGCGGTCGTGCTCTCGATGGCGGTGGGCTTGGTCATCGCGCGATCGCTCGTGCGTGGGCGCGGCTGGGGCAAGCCTGTGCTCGATGGCCTGGTCATGCTGCCACTCGCCGTGCCGGGCATCGTCATGGCCTTCGGCATGATCGCCCTGAGCCTGACCTGGCCGTTCAACAGTGGCGTGATGAAGCCCTACACCGACATCCTCGGTGCGACCCCGAACCCGTTCCCGTTCCTGGTCCTGGCCTACGCGGTACGGCGACTGCCGTATGTGGTGCGCGCGGCGGTGGCCGGGCTGGAACAGACGCCGGCTGAACTGGAGGAAGCCGGCGCGATGTGCGGGGCCAAACGCTCCACGGTCACGCGCCGGATCGTGTTCCCGTTGGTCGCCGCGAACCTAGTTGCGGGCGCGCTCCTGGCGTTCAGCTTCGCCATGCTCGAGGTCAGCGACAGCATCCTGCTGGCCCAGCGCGAGAGCGATTACCCGGTGACCAAGGCGATCTACGCCCTGGCCGAACGGTTGGGCGACGGCCAGGCGATCGCCAGCGCGCTGGGCGTGTGGGCGATGGCGCTCCTGGCCGCCACGCTGCTGGGTGCGAGCCTGGTCCTCGGCAAGCGGCTGGGCGCGGTCTTCCGCGCCTGATCCCCGGGCGATTCCTGCACCCGGATCGCGCGCCAAGCCTGCGCGCCCGCGTCGTCGGCCCGGTCCTATACTTGCCGGACCATGCCGTACACGCTGATGCCCGATGAGGGCTACGGACTCGAAGTCGAGACGCTGGAGTACCTGAAGGAGCACGTCCAGGGCCCGGACCGCTGGGTGCTGAACTTCGGCCCGCAGCACCCCGCCACGCACACCACGCTGCGCCTGGTGCTCGAGATCGACGGCGAGCGTGTGGCCCGCGCCACCCCGCACATCGGCTACCTGCACTCGGGCTTCGAGAAGCTCGCCGAGCACCACGACTGGAACCAGTACGTGTGCACCGCGAGCCGGATGGACTACATCAGCCCGATCGTCAACGACATCGCCTGGCACCATGCGGTCGAGACGCTGTTTGGCGTCGAGCTGACGCCGCGCTGCACGGTGGTGCGCACGATCCTGGGCGAACTCGGCCGCATCCAGAACCACCTGCTTTGCGTGGGCGCCGCGGCGCTCGACCTCGGCGCGTTCACCGGCTTCCTCTACGGCTTCAACGAGCGCGAGCGGATCTACGACATCATCGAGTATGTCAGCGGCCAGCGCTTCCACCCGGACTGGACGCGCGTTGGCGGCGCCTGGCGCGACCTCCCCGATGACGAGACCTTCCGCCGCATGGTGCGGAACTTCATTGACGTCCGCCTGCCCAACGCGATCGCGGACCTCGAGAACCTCTGCAATCGCAACCGCATCTTCGTCGACCGGCTGCAGGGCGTCGGCGTGATCAACCACGACGATGCGATCGCGTGGGGCCTGAGCGGTCCCAACGCGCGCGCCAGCGGCGTGCGCCGCGACCTGCGCAAGGACGAGCCGTACATGTGCTACAAGGCCAACTGGGACGGCAACGGCGCCGACCCGGTGCGCTTCAACGTGGCCGTGGCCAGCGAGGGCGACTGCCTGAGCCGCTACCTCGTCCGCCTCGAGGAGATGAAGCAGAGCCGCTCGATCATCGACCAACTCCTCGACCGCATTCCCGGCGGCCCGATCGACACCACGCACGACCGCAAGCTGCGCGTGCCGCAGAAGGCCGAGGTCTACGGCTCCATCGAGAGCACGATCCAGCACTTCGAGCTCTACATGCACAACCGCGGCTTCGTGGCCCCGGTCGGCGAGAGCTACTCGGCGATCGAGGGCCCCAACGGCGAGATGGGTTTCTTCGTCGTCGGTGATGGCGGCCGCTGCGCGTTCCGCGCCAAGTGCCGCCCGCCGTCGTTCATGCACTTCCAGGCCTTCCCCAAGATGATGGAAGGCCACCAGCTCGCCGACGTCGTTGCGATCATCGGCTCGCTGAACATCATCGCCGCCGAACTGGACCGGTGATCACCGGGGCCATCGCGCAGACCACCGAGCCACACGCCAAGGACCAACGACATGAGCTGGAAGACCAAGCCGTCGAGCACCATGCAGATCCCGCGCCGCGCCGAGCCGTACGTCTCGCCCGCGGTCGCTGAGCGCTGGGAGCGCGAGATCGTCGCCAAGTACCACGTGCGCAAGGGCGCGCTGATGCCGATCCTGCACGAACTGCAGCACGAGCACCGCTGCATCCCGTACCAGGCCATGGTCGAGGTCGCGCGCTTCCTGGGCATCTCGCCGGCCGAAGTCCTCGACTGCGCCACCTTTTACGAGGAGTTCAGCCTTGAGCCGCGTGGCCGCTGCACGATCGGCATCTGCCAGTCGATCGCCTGCGAGGCGTGTGACCACAAGCCGCTCCTGGACCACTGCCGCCGTACCCTGGGCATCGAGCCCGGCGAGACGACGGCCGATGGCGCGTTCACCTTGCTGGCCATGGAGTGCCTGGGCTCGTGCGACACCGCACCCGTGGCGCTCTTCAACGAGACCCTTCACGAGAAGCTCGACGTACCGACGGTCGATCGCCTGATCGCCCAGGCGCGTCAGCTGCCCGCCGGCAGCCATCACCACTGAGCCTGCCATGCAGCGTCGTGACCAGGACATGAGCGTGGCCGAGAGCCTTGGTGCCTTCGTGGGCGCCATCTGGGGCGGCATCACGTCGACGCCGGGCGAGCCCTCTTCCCGGACAACGAACACCTCGCGCACCGTCGCCACCCGCGTCGAAGACCGCGAGGTCGACGGCGTCCTCCTGCGAAGGACCATCATCGACGAAGTCATCGTGCCGCCCACCGACGGCGCGGCCCAACACGACCACAGGACCAACCATGCGACTCACTGAACCCGTCCTCACCAAGCGCATCCCCGGCTGCGTTCCCGGCATCAGCGATGGCGGCACCGCCGCACGTGCCACCGTCTCGTTCGAGCAGTACAAGGCGACCGGCGGCTACGCCTCGCTCGCCAAGGCGCTCGACATGGAGCCTGCCAAGGTGATCGAGCTCGTCAAGGAAGCGGTCGTCCGCGGACGCGGCGGTGCGGGCTTCCCGGCGGGGCTCAAGTGGTCGTTCCTTCCGCAGGACGACGGCGCGGGGCACCGCTACCTCTGCATCAACTGCGACGAAGCCGAGCCTGGCACCTTCAAGGATCGCCTGCTCTGCGACTTCGATCCGCACCTGATCCTCGAAGGCATCGCGATCGCGTGCCACGCGTGCAAGCTCGACACCGCGTACTTCTTCATCCGCGGCGAGTACCACCACCAGGCCAAGGTGATGGAGAAGGCGATCCAGGAGGCCTACGCCGGCGGCATCTTCGGCAAGGGCGGCCTCATGCGCCGTCCCGGCGCGCTCAGCGTGGACTGCTTCCTGCACCGTTCTGCGGGCGCCTACATCTGCGGCGAGGAGACCGGCCTGCTCGAAGCGATCGAGGGCAAGCGCGGCTGGCCGCGTGTGAAGCCCCCGTTCCCCGCGGTCAAGGGCCTCTTCGGCCGCCCGACGATCATCAACAACGTCGAGACGCTCGCCGCCGTCGTGCCCATCGTCGAGAAGGGCGTGGCGTGGTGGAAGGGGATCGGCGTCGAGAGTTCGCTCGGCGGCATGCCCAGCTACGGCACCAAGCTCATGGGCGTCAGCGGCCACGTGAACCGTCCGGGCGTCTTTGAGGCGCCGCTGGGCGTCAAGCTGAGCACGCTCGTCAACGACTACTGCGGCGGCATGCGCAAGGGCAAGCGGTTCAAGGGTGCGATCGCCGGCGGCGTGAGCATGGGTGTGCTCGGCACCGACCAGTTCGATGCCGCGATGGACTTCGACATCGGCCGTGCCTGCAACGTCCTTGGCCTGGGCACGGCCTGCCCGACCATCTTCGACGAGGACACCGACATGGTGATGGTCGCGCGCAACATCGCGCGATTCTTCAAGAACGAATCCTGCGGGCAGTGCACGCCCTGCCGAGAAGGCAGCGGCTGGATCTACAAGCTCCTCTGCCGCATCGAGCAAGGCAGCGCCACGACGGCTGATCTGGACCTGCTGCTCGAGCTCGGCATGAGCATGGGGCTCACCCCGGGCACCACCATCTGCGGCCTGGCCGACGGCAACAACTGGGCGATCCGCACGATCGTCGGCAAGTTCCGCGGCGAGTTCGAGAAGCGCGTGAAGCCCAAGTTCGTCCCGGTGCACGTGAGCGCTCACTGAGTGCGGTTCTGGGGGCGCCGTCGTCCCGTCGGTGATCGGTAGCATTTCCCCCATGGATCCCGTGGTCGATGTCCGTCTCGATGCGCCGGTGAAGCGGCTCGAGGCCGAGCGCGCCTGGGTGCTGGAGCGCCTCGCCGAATGCCTTGCCCACGTGGCTGGTCCCGTGGCGCGCGTGACCGTTGAGATCGTCGATGACCACCGCATGGCGGCCTTGCACGAGCGTTTCAGCAACGTGCCGGGCACGACCGACGTGCTGACCTTCCCGTCAAGCGGTCCGGACGAGCCGGTCGCGGTGGACATCGCGATCTGCATTGACGAGGCTGCGCGCCAGTCGAGGGCCCGGGGTCATGAGCTGCGGCGCGAGCTGCTGCTGTACGCCCTGCACGGCGTGCTGCATTGCACCGGCTTCGATGACCGCACGCCCGATGATCACGCCCGCATGCACGCCGAGGAAGACCGCATCCTGCAGGCGATCGGGCTGGATGCGGTCTATGCCCGCGAGGAGCGGCCGTGAGCGGCGCGCACCTGGGGCTCCTGGTGCTCAGCCTGCTGCTGGCGAGCTACTTCAGCGCGCTCAACCTGGCGCTGGTCGCCGTGAGCCCGAGTCACCTGCAGCGGCGGCTCGAGCAACGCGGACGCGGCCCGGTCGGCCCGTGGATCATGCGTGAAGTCGTCGCGCTCGAACAGTCGGTGGCGTTCCTGAGGACCTTCGGTCGGCTTGGCGCGCTTGCCGTGGTGCTGGTGTCGATCCACGACCGCGACCCAGACGGATCGATCTCCCTGCAGGCTGTCGTGGCGCTGGCGATCGCGGCACCGATCGTCTGGCTGACCACGAGCGTGGTGGCCGGAGCGGTGGCCCGGCACGCGCCGGCGTGGATCATCGTACGCAGCGTGCCGGTGCTGCGGGCCTGCTGGGCGCTCTCGTGGCCGCTCGTGCGTTCGGTGCGCTTCGTCGACGAGGCCGTTCGGCGCATCGCTGGTGCGGAGCAGGGTGCCGTGCACGCCGAGCGTGAATTGCTGCAGACGATCGAGGATGCGCAGCGCGCCGGCGGCGTCGACGAGACGATCGCCACGATGATGGAGAACGTCGTCGCGTTCAAGGGCACGCTCGTGAGCGAGGTGATGACCCCGCGCACGGCGATCGAGGGCCTGCCCTACACGAGCGACCTGCAGGTCATCCGACAGTTCATCCTCGGTGCGGGACACAGTCGCATCCCGGTCTATCGGGACAGCCTGGATTCGATCGTCGGGATCCTCTACGTGAAGGACCTGGTGCGGTACCTCGGCGACGAGACCGAGGACTTCGAGCTCTCCCGGCTGCTGCGCGTGCCCGTGCGCGTGCCCGAGACCAAGCCGGTGCGCGAACTCCTGATCGAGTTCCAGCGCAGCGAGGTGCATCAGGCGATCGTGGTCGATGAGTTCGGGGGTACAGCCGGCCTGGTCACCATCGAGGACGTGCTCGAGGAGATCGTCGGTGAGATCGTCGATGAACACGAGCCTGAGCACCAGGTGGTGGCATCGATGGCTGGCGATGCCACGGCAGGCTGGACGGTCGATGGTCGCTATCGCGTGGATGACTTCAACCGCGAGACCGGCCTGTCGCTTCCCGAGGACGAAGACTACGACACCGTCGCGGGGTTCCTGCTGTCGTCGCTCGGTCGCGTTCCTGCGGCGGACGAGTCGATCGATTCGCACGGCGCCACGTTCGCCGTGAGCGACGCCACGCCGGCGGCGATCCGCAGCGTGACGGTGCGGCTCAAGGCTCAGCCGAACTCGTCGCCGCGGAAGGTGCTCGCCAGGTAGGCATCGCGGACCATCGGGTCGTTGATGATGTCCTTGGGGGCGCCGTCGCGCAGATTCCGGCCTTCGTGCACGATGTACGCGCGGTCGCAGATGCGCAGCGTCTGCTGCACGTTGTGGTCGGTCACCAGGATCCCGATGCCGGTGTCGGCCAGCCGGCGCACTTCACCCTGCAGTTCCTCGACGGTGTGCGGATCGACGGCGGCGAAGGGTTCATCGAGCAGGATCAGCCGTGGATCGGTCACCAGCGCGCGGGCGATCTCGAGCCGGCGGCGCTCGCCGCCCGAGCACGTTCGTGCCTCGTCACGGCGCTTGTGCTCGAGTCCGAACTGCTTGAGCAGTGCGTTGCAGCGATCCTTCCGCTCGGTGCCCGTGAGCGGCAGCGTCTGCAGGATCGCCATCAGGTTCTGCTCGCAGGTCAGCCGCTGGAACACGCTTGGTTCCTGGGCGAGGTAGCCCATGCCGGCACGGGCATGCTGGTACATGGGCAGTCGCGTCACGTCGCGGCCGTCGAACTCGACCGAGCCGCTCTCGGGCGCGATCATCCCGATCGCCATCCGGAAGCTCGTGGTCTTGCCCGCGCCGTTGCGGCCAAGGATGCCCACGATCTCGCCTGCATCGACCGTGAAGCTCACGCCATCGACCACGCGGCGGCCACCATAGGACTTCACGAGTTCGTTGGCAGAAAGCAGCGGCACGTCGGGAGTGTAGCGGTCCCGGTAGCATCACTTTCCATGCGACAGCTCACTGCCATCGTGCTCGCGTGCCTGCCGTTCGCCGGCTGCGTGGAGCGCACGGTCAGCATCACCAGCGATCCGCCCGGTGCCCGCGTGTGGATGAACGATCGCGAAGTCGGGACCACGCCGTGCATCGTCGGCATCAACGACTACGGCACCTACGACGTGCGCATCGTCAAGGAGGGCTATGCGGCGGACTGGAACGGCCGCAGCGTGGACATGCCGATGTGGGATGCGCCGGGGCCTGATCTGGTCGGCGAGATCCTGCCCGTCGACCTGCGCAGCCGTTCCGAATGGCACGTGACGCTGGTCCCGATCTCGAAGGATGAAGCGGCGCTCATCGAGCGCGCGCGTGCCGCCAAGGTCGAGGCCTCGAAGCCGCCGTTTGCCAAGTGATCAGGTGGTGGCGTCGCGCCCGGCCTGCGCGGTCGGCGATGCCCCTC